>OODF01000223.1_pt1 | contig 46400 bp, 34 predicted proteins | sample 1671431 | NCBI WGS metagenome assembly OODF01 (sample SAMN06348156, study PRJEB24527) | human gut metagenome | biome: human gut; feature: ankylosing spondylitis patient; material: feces | host: Homo sapiens | place: China | collected 2015-10 | reverse complement strand
AGGTAAGCGAAAACCTACCGCTGTAAAGCGGAAAGGCGTTGTTTGCCGAGCCTACTTATTACTGGCTTTCTGCTCAGCGGCGTTGCTGGGCTTTTATGATGTATTCAAGAAAAAATCGCTGGCAGGCAATGCGGTGCTTCCCGTGCTGGGACTGAACACCCTGTTTTCGAGTCTGATCTTCCTGCCGTTTATCCTGATTTCTCATTTCCGTCCGGAATGGTTGCAGCATACCCTGTTTTATGTGCCTGATGCGGGCTGGGAGGTGCACAAGTTTATCCTGGTGAAGTCGCTGATCGTGCTGTCGTCGTGGACGTTCGGCTATTTCGGCATGAAGCATCTGCCGCTGACCATTGTGGGACCGATCAATGCCACCCGTCCGGTGATGACGCTGGTGGGAGCCTTGCTGATTTTCGGCGAGCGGCTGAACGTGTATCAGTGGATCGGTGTGCTGCTGGCCATCGGATCGTTTTTCCTGCTGAGCCGTTCGGGCAAGAAGGAGGGGATTGATTTCACCCACAACAAATGGATTGCCTTTATTGTGCTGGCGGCGGTGCTGGGTGCGGCAAGCGGGCTGTACGACAAGTACCTGATGAAGCAGTTTAACAACATGGTGATCCAGTCGTGGTATAACATCTATCAGTTTTTCCTGATGGGCGGGGTGCTGATGTTCCTGTGGTGGCCCAAACGCAAGACGAGTACGCCTTTCCACTGGAACTGGTGCATTCCGCTGATTTCCGTGTTTCTGTCGGCAGCGGACTTTGTGTATTTCTATGCCTTGAGCATGGACGGGTCCATGATTTCCATTGTGTCGATGGTACGCCGGGGAAGCGTGATCGTGTCTTTCCTGTTCGGTGCGATGATTTTCCGCGAGAAGAATCTGCGGAGCAAGGCTATTGACCTGCTTCTGGTTCTGATCGGTATGTTCTTCCTCTATCTGGGAAGCGTACTGGGTTAAAAATAATCCCTCTGTTCCGGTTCTGATGCTGTAAGTGTCAGTATGGGAACAGAGGGATCATTGTATCCGGGCCTGTTGCGCCGGTCAGGACGGATTATAAATCCTCCAGCACGATGGTATAGCCGCCGGTGAAGCTCTTTCCGGGAGCCAGATGCTGGATCCATTCACGGTCTTTCAGTTCGCCGCGGTAGCCTACGGTGTCGCAGCGTCCGTACCACGGTTCCAGGCATACGAAAGGCACGTCGGGGTGGACGGCACTGGGCGACCAGACAGCAGCGAGAGGCGTGTTGAACTCCAGGCTGAGGTAAGGCTTCCGGTTGCGGTCGAGCAAAGTCATTTTCCGGAGCTGGCTGTTGTCGAAGATATAGGTGTCGCATCCGAAGCTGTCGCTGGTGAGTTCCATGATGCCGTCGGGCAGGCGGAGCTCCTGATGTTCAGGCTTCACGCAGCCCTTTTCTGCCGGAGTGAGGTAATGAAGCAGGAGGTGCTTCTGTCCGAAGTCGAGGAATCCCCGCTGCTTGGTGTTCAGATCGAGGTCGCGGTAGTAGAAAGCCGGATGGCCTCCGATCTGGAAATGCATTTCGCGGTCGCCGGTGTTTTCCACATTCCAGATCACCTGAAGACGGTTGTCCCGCAGGCGGTATCCGATTTGCAGGATGAAGGGGAAGGGATAGAGTTTCAGGGTATCTTCGTTGCTCTCCAGACTGAATACCAGAGAATTTTCTTCCTCGTAGGTCAGCTGGAACTCACAGTCGCGTGCGAATCCGTGCTGTCCCAGTTCGTAGGTTTCCCCCTCATGGTGGTACTGGTTGTTCCATAACCGTCCGACGATGGGGAACAACACGGGTGAGCGGCGTCCCCAGAAGCGTATGTCGCCTTGCCATAAATATTCATTTCCGTTGGCCATGATGCTGGCCAGCTCTGCTCCGTGGTCTGTGATCTGGACCGTAATTTTGTCATTCGAAAGTATTTTCATCAGATTTATTGTTTTATTTCTCTTGATTTTTCAAGAAGCTTGGTTTATGGCTTCAAAGGTAAGAGATTTTTTTTGGCTTATCTGCTGAAAATATATATTTTTGTGCGGAAACCTAAAAATGTGAAGATGAAATATCGCCATTGGTCTGGCTGGATTATATTACTGACTGTCCTGGCGGGGATAGCTGGATGTTCCAGGGCCGGACAAGACAGGAAGGGCAGGAATTTGGGAGTTTATGAGGCATTCATGCGGGAAATGGAGGATTCTCTGACAAAAGATCCTGCCGGAATATACAACAGGCTGGACAGTGCACTGGCTTCGGCTCCGGACAGCATGAGTTATTACCGGAACATGCTGCTGAAGGCGAAAGCGCTGTTTTATACGGCTGCATTTGATTCGATGGTACCATTGATGGACCGTGTGCGGGCATATTGCGACCGCAGCGACGACAATGCTGCCATCCAGGGATTGTATTGCCAGATTTATAATATGGAGGGAAACCTGTACGGACGGAAGTCGGAAATGGATTTGTCGGCAAAGGCTTTTGAGAAAGCCTACGCCTGTGGACTGGCTGCCGGAGAGCGTGAGAAGCTTCCTTATATCTGCATCAATCTGGCTGATGCGTATGTGCGCGGCGGCCGTTTTGACCTCGGATCTTTCTGGTACAGACGTACGCTATCTATGTTTGATTCGCTTCAGGTAGCTGAAAAAGACCGTTTCCCGGTTTATTACGGACTGGCTCAGGTGAACATGGAGCTGCGTAACTTTGACCGTTGTGACTATTATTTCAATCTGGCCGAACGTTCGTTTGACCAGATGCGTCCGTATGAGAAGCATGTGTATCTGAACAACCGGGGCAACTCGTATTATTTCCGTCAGGATTATCCGACGGCACTGGGGTATTTCCGCCGTTCGCTGGCGCTGACCCGGAAATATCCCGACATGGAGTTTGAACGGAATCTGACCATGATCAATATGGGTGAGGTCTTTCTGCTGATGAACCAGACGGACTCTTCTGCCTATTATCTGAGCCGCTGTTATGACTTTTTCCGCCGGGTGAATAATCAGACTGCCTTGTATTACATTGATACGCAGTTGATTGAACTGGCTCTGAAGCAGAAGAACCTGCCACTGGCACGGATGCGCCTGAAAAATGCCGTGAAGCCCGATTATGTGGAACCCAACATGGTGAATGTCCGGAACCGCTATCTGCAGCATTTTTATGAAGAGAGCGGGGATTTCCGGAAGGCTTACCATTATTTGCAGGAGAACAAGCGGATTGATGACTCGATCCGCAGTGAGCGTGTGAAGATGCGTGCCGCGGAGATTGCACTGAAATACCGTCAGGACAGTACGCTGATGCAGAAGGAAATTTCCATTCAGCAGAAGGAAAACCAGCTGCTTCATCTGCATCAGTGGCTTTATGGACTTGTGGGCTGCATCTTGCTGCTGGGTACGGCTGCACTGGCTCTGTATCTGTATCGCCGGAGAAAGATCGACAAGGAACGCTGGAAACTGCAGACGGCCATTACTTCCCTGCGTCTGGAGAATATCCGTAACCGGATTTCGCCGCATTTCATCTTTAATGTGCTCAACCGGGAAGTGAGCGAACGGAAGGAAAACCCGGACAACACGAACCTGATGGGACTGATCAAGCTGATGCGGCGTAACCTGGAACTGACAGACAGTCTGGCTGTGACTCTGGCTGATGAACTGGATTTTGTTCATACGTACGTCAGTCTGGAGCAGAAGTCGCTGGGAGAGGAGTTCCGGTTTGAAGTCTCAACGGGTGATGTCGATCTGAATTTGGTACGTGTACCTTCCATGCTGCTTCAGATTCCGGTGGAGAATGCCATCAAGCATGCTCTCCGCCTGAAGGAAGGCAAACGCAGACTGTGGATCAGGGTGATGCAGGAAGGAGAGAGAGTCGTAGCCACGGTGTGCGACAACGGAGGAGGCTACCGCCGGCAGAGTGTGAACCGGGGAACGGGAACCGGAATGAAGGTGATTACCCAGACCATTCAGCTGCTCAATTCATACAACCGGCAGTCTATTGTCATGACCATCAGCAATGTGCCGGTGGAAGACGGAGAAACAGGATGTGAAGTGCGTTTCACCATTCCTTTGCATTATTCTTACCGATTAACCAAATAACACTATGAATAAGATTTATCGAACAGTAATTATAGATGACGAAGAGAGTGCCATCGACAATCTCTGTCTGGCCTTGAAGCCATACGGACAGATTGTGGTGGAAGGGGTGGCACACAATGGAGCGGCAGGGCTGAAACTGATCGAAAAGGTGCGCCCTGACCTGGTGTTTCAGGATGTGGAACTGCCCGATATGCTGGGCATGGAACTGGTTACCCGTGCCCGGAAGAAACTGGGAGTGAACATGGAGGTCGTGTTCTATACAGCCTATAACAAATATATGATTGACGCCTTCCGTGCTTATGCCTTCGATTTTCTGCTGAAGCCGGTGGATTCGCAGGAACTGGAAGTTGTGATCCGGCGTCTGGAAGAACGGGGAAAAGAGGTGGAGGCGGTCAAGGTACAAATGCCGGTGCCAACGGCAGAGAAACCGTTTATGATGGTGACTCCTACGGGTGACCTGCGTTTCCTGCATGCTTCGGAGATCGGTTATTTCCGTTATCTGTCGGGGCGGAAGCTGTGGGAAGTGGCATTGTCGGACGGAACTTTCCTGCCCCTGAAGCGGAATACGACGGCCGAACAGCTCTGTATTTATGACAAGTCGTTTGTGCAGGTACACCAGTCATATATCGTGAACATGAATTATCTGGTGATGGTTCAGGACAACCGCTGTATCATGTATCCGCCCTTCGACGGATGTGATGAACTGCTGGTTTCCAAGAAGTACAGGAAGGAAATGATGGATCGGTTTTATCAGCTTTAAGCCGGATGCTGATGATTGGATACCGAGGCGGTTGCTTTTTGTCTGGTGGTGAAAAACGACCGCTTAGTTTATAAATTTGACCGGATAGTTATTGATTTGGTCTGTTTTATCCATTCTTTGTCAAAAAAATATTGCGGCTTTATAAGGGATTGCTTACTTTTGCAATGAGGTCGTTTCTGATGGAAATAGCTTTGGTCTTGTCTGTCTCTGTTTTTTAGCTATGGAAGTGGAAACGGCCTTTTTTATGTCCGTATGTTCCGGAAATATGCTGTTGGTTCCATGTCAGAATTCCAATCGCTACCGGATAAGCCTATATTGGGATGTTGGCTTGCAAAGAATCGGGATGTGAAAATTTTTTGTGTTAAAAAATAAACTTTTCTTGGCTATATTGTCAAAATACCCGAATTTTGTAGAAGAAATATTACAACAGAGTTACAAATTGAGTTCTTAAGAATTTTGCCGGCGTGATAGCAGGAAAGAGGAGACGTGAACGTGCAGGCCGGAAAAGATTCTTGGCGGAAAAAGAAAATCACCGTGAAAAGTATTAGTTTTATAAATATATATTTGTCACTATGATTACGGAAACTTATTGTATATCGGATGACTGAGATTCATTTTAGATTGTAAGAAAATGGCACAGCGCCAAAGAATGTTTATCAGAAGCCTGTAGTAAAAAAATAAGGCTTTATTTATAAACTTGATTTTTCAGTTCGGACACTGTCATTTGTGGTGGCCCGTATAACTGCGGAAATCATAGTCTGTTTATTTTTGGGGATTTTAAAGGATACTTCTTGCTGTATGCGACGGATATGTCTTTTAGGATGGTTAGTTATGTCATGGGGGTTTCTTTACGGAAAAACACCCATTCAGGCCTTCTGTTCACAGGATCATCTTGAACAACAGGCAGACTCTGTCATACTTTTTCGGTTTGTACCGAAAAAGCTAATGTTCTATTCTCCTTTTGCAGGAAATGATAAGGCAATAGCGGAAGCTGCTAAACTGATAGAGCGACATCAGGATCTTCTTCGTGAGGGTAAGGCCTGGATTGTGATACGCGGTTTCTGCGGATCTTATCCTTCAAGGACAGAGAATTTGCGTGCGGCCAAGAATCGCAGCAATCAGGTGAAATCTTATTTTATTACCCATCATGGAATGAAGGAGGATTATTATCGTACCGCCAATACGGATGAATCCTACCGGGGAAGTAAGGATGTGGTTGCCTTGATGGGTTTGGAATATTCCGATACTTATAAAAAAGCATTGGAACAGGCTGCACAGGCCCGCCGGGACAGTCTGGAACGTCTGCGTGCTGACAGTCTGGCAGCTTTGGAACTGAAACGTGCCGAAGCCTTGCGTCTGGAACAACTCCGCGCCGACAGTCTGACTGCTCTTCAGACTGCGGATTCTGTCGCTCAGGCTGCTACACTCCCTGTGTCATCCGGACAGAGTGAATCCGCTGAAAAGCCTGAACGTGTCTATGTTCCGACTCCATGGTATATTAAGAGTAATCTGATTTACGACGCGATTCTTATGCCTTCCTTGGAAATAGAGTATCGCATCAGTGATCGCTGGTCGGCTGCTGTGGAAGGCAATATGGCCTGGTGGCACAACAATGGGAAACACAAATACTATCAGCTGGCTACGATACTTCCCGAAGTCCGTTACTGGTTCAAGCCTCAGGGGGCACGCCGCGGTCATTATGTCGGTCTGTTTGGCGGTGGGGGCTGGTATGACCTGGAAAACGGAGGCAAAGGCTATAAAGGCGAAGGCGGTATGGTGGGCGTAAGCTATGGCTATATGTTCCCTGTAGGAAAATATCTGGCTTTCGAAGCCGGTGCCGGAGTGGGGTATCTCACAGCGAAATACGAAGAATATCTGCCGTTGGACGGCCATTATGTATATCAGCAGACCAGCCGTACGAACTGGTTCGGTCCGGTGAAACTGAAGTTTGCACTGGTATGGAACATCGGTCGCTGGATGGAGAAAGGAGGCAGGAAATGAAGCCTCTGGTAAAAATTGTACCGCCGTTACGGATAATCGGAATCCTGTTGCTTGCGCTGACCGGGTGCCGCAAGGAACTGTGTTATACCCACGATGAACATTCTTACAGCGTAAAAACTCATGTAAAAGCTGACTGGGAGCAGGAGTGGGAACGTACCTACTATGTAGATTGGGAGGAGGTATGGCGAGAAGAATGGCCCCGTGAATACGATGAGTTCCGCCCTGATCCCGGAACCGGTATACGTGCTCTGGTTTATACTGACGGGAAAATGTCGGAATCCAATCTGGAGCAGGAAGGGGGACGTCTTCATATGCCGGAAGGTATGCATACCCTGCTCTTCTATAATAACAATACGGAATATATTGTGTTCGATGAGGTGGCAAGTTCGGCTACGGCTACGGCAACTACTCGTACCCGCACACGGAGTAACTTTACAACTCTTCATGAAGGCGAACGTACCATTACTCCGCCCGACATGCTGTATGGTGCCTTTGTACGTGAATATACGGCTGAAAAGACGCTGGAGGCTGTTTCCCTTCCTGTTGAAATGCGCCCGTTGACGTACAGCTACCTGATCCGTTACCGTTTTGCATCCGGTCAGCAGTATGTGGCTCAGGCACGCGGTGCGCTGGCCGGTATGGCTGAAAAGGTGTATTTGCAGGACGGGCATACTGACGGAACTTCCGCTACGCTGCTGTTTGACTGCAAGGTAGATGAAATCGGTTGTACGGCTCTGGTTGAATCTTTTGGTGTACCTGATTATTCCTACACAGACGGTTATACTACCGATCAGACCAATAAATCCTATGTATTGAGTCTGGAACTGCAGTTGAAGAACGGAAAGAAGCTGGATTACACGTTCGATGTCAGTCGGATGGTTCAGGCTCAGCCCCGTGGGGGAGTGATTCAGGTGACCGATATTGTAGTAAGTGATGAAGACGGGCAAGGCGGAAATGGAGGATTCGATGTAAGTGTAGACGGATGGGAAGATCAGATTGATATACCCTTGCCGTTAGGATAAAAAAGAAAAGCGATAAGTAAAAGAATAAGTACAATTTAAAAATCTGAGAATTATGAAAAGAAGTTTGTTTATGCTTGGCGTGGCTGTAGCAGCATTGTCAAGTTGTAGTAACAATGAAGTATTGGATATTGCTGAAAGCAATGCAATCAAATTTAGTAACACTTTTGTGGGTAAGCCGACAAGAAGTGTTACAGCTCCGGAGTTAACAACAGATAATCTTAAGGAGATGTATGTGTTTGCATCTAATGAAGATGGTAATGTTTTTGATGTTAATCCTAAGCTGGTTTATAGAATCGGTGAGACCAATGAATGGGGATATGATAATCTCGTTGCTTGGAAAGACGGTAAGAATTATAACTTTGTTGCTTATGCAGGAAAAGATCTGGGAAAGAGTGTTAAGGCTAATGATGGTAATGAATCATTGAATTTCACTGATATTGTTGTAGATGGTGGTGAAGGTAATCAATTTGACTTATTGTACTCTAATACAAAGTCTATAACAACGACAGCAGTGGACGGGAATCCTAAGATTGATTTCACTTTTGAGCATCTGCTTTCAATGGTGCAATTTACCTTGAAGAGTGGATTTGGAGAAACTACACAGGTAAAGATTAAAAATTTTAAGTTCTATGGATTAAGGACTACTGAGACATATGACGCAAGTCAAGAATCTCCTGCATGGACTTCGACTTCTACTGTTAATACTATAGGTGATACAAATTTTACATCTGCTGATGAAGAAATAGCTCAGTATGATGCTGTTGACACAAAAGATGTTGTAAATTCTTGGGTTGTCATTCCGCAACAAAATGTAGCTTCTGGTAAAGTAGAAATGGTTACATTTACTGTGAATGTTGTCGATGGTGAAAGTAACACTCAAATAGGAACTGAAAAAACATTTAAGGCCAAAATTCCATCCATCACTTGGGAAAAAGGATACCGTTATAATTATATTTTCACGATTACTCCTAAACAGATGGGAGTAGACGATCAGTACATCACATTTGACGCACCAGAAGTTAAGGAATGGAATGATGATCCAAATTTGACTATTGATGAAAATAACAGTTCTACAAGTGGTGTGGAATTGACTGAGTAATTAGTTTAATAGCCTATGGAAGCTTATGGCTTCCATAGGTCTGACAGCAGTATCTGGTTAATGTGGTATCAGAATTCTGTAGCCAGTGAAGTTTTATGTTTTTTGTATTAAAGTAAGAAAGAGACCTAATTATGGCATCCAAGCTTCAATTTCTGATGTATTTTATTATATCAGTTTTTTCGATCTTTTTGGCTGTGGCATGTACTTCGGATAATGACGTACCATTCCCAGATAGCGAAGCACCTTCCATTGATTTTGAGGGATCTGCTTTGACTCGCGGTATTGTAAATGCAGCAGATGATATGTCTGCTTTCGATGTGTGGGGCTGGTATTCACCAATATCAGGTACAGGAACTGCCCGGCAAGTATTTGATGCTACTCTGGTTTCCAGGAACGGGACTACATGGACGTACGACAATATTCAGCGTTGGCAGCAAGGAAATAGCTATCAATTTTATGCAATATATCCGTCCTTTGATGCGGAATGTGGATATGAATCAGCTTCTTGTGATCAGAAAGGAACTTTTACCATTAAGAACTTTGACTGTTCCAAGACCGGCGACGAGGCTGTGGATCTGATGACGGCTGTTCGATCAGTTGAATGCGGAACAGGTGGTTATCCAGGTAAAGTGAGCATGCCGTTTCAGCATGAACTGGCGAAGGTTACAATTACTGTAATCTCGGAAAGTTCAGTTGTTACAATTACAAACTGTAAAATATTTGGAGTTCGTTATAAAGGAACTTTTATCAGAAAATCAATTGGAACAACGTATTGGCAGGGTTTTAGTGTAAATGCAAAGGAAGATGACTTTTTTAAAGCCGAAGAGTTTTCTTTAAACAATGATGGTGAAAATACTTTGGTACGGAATGTATTTGGTGAGATGTTGTTGTTGCCGCATACTGATGATATGTTGTTTGAGGTAAAACTTTTGTTTTCTTATCATTATGGTGATGAAATTACAGACCGTAAATCCACTATTGATTTAAAAAATGAGGCTGTTAAGAGTTGGGAACCTGGTAAGAGTTATGATTATACAATTACTATTCGTTCGACAGATTTGAGTGTTGCTGTTAAAATTATGGACTGGCAAGAGACAAATACTTCTGTTGAGTGGAACTAAATATAGCTTATAACGCAGTAGAATATGAGATATTTGCATTTTTATTCAGTTTTATTTCTATTGTCTGTTTGTTTTCTGTTTGTATCAATTACAGGTTGTACTTCTGAAGCAGACGGATGGATGAGTAATGGCAGGACGGCTACTATCCGGCTTGACATTCCTGTGCTTAAATCCATTACACGAGATGTTTCAACTTTAGATCCAGAAAAAACTATTCATCATTTACGAGTCATTATTGTATCGGAAGGAGCAAAGACTATTAATCAGGTTTTTGAATCAGCAGATTTAAAAAATGGCAATATTACGATCGAGAATGTACCAGTAGGATATGTTCAGATGTTTGTTATTGCCAATGAAGCTAGCTTAGGGCGCGATTACACTGATCTTCAAATTTTTGAAAATGATGTTGATGACCAGACAAAGAAAATACTGATTAAAGATGCAGACCATAAGTTTTTTCCTGTACGTGGCTCGAATTTCCCAGAAGGAGGACTTCCTATGAGCTGGATGGACAAGAATCTGAGAATTAATCAACCTGCAGATAAACCTCAAGAAATTGAAGTGAATTTGGTGCGTTCTGTGGCTAAATTAAATATATTGATGAGTAATGCACTGACTACAGATATAATTATTAATGAGATGTCTTTTGGTAAATTTTTCAGTAACAGTCTTTATCTTTTTGCTGAAAATTATCTTGATGTACCACCTGATACCGATTATGAGACTAAGAAATATAGTGATGTGAACATTACCATTAAGGGAGGTGAAACCAAGATGCTAGCGCTTTACATGTATCCGTCATATGCATGGACGGAGCCCCTAATGCCTTCTCCTTATACTATTGGTTTCAAAACGGAGGTAGGAAAGGGATATCAGGAAACGGCTTTTGTGAACAATTATGGCGCATTGAATTCGATCGCTCGCAATACGCAGGTTAATATTTATGCTACACTCAGTACAGAGGCTAATGTAAAGATCGATTTCAATGTTGTAGACTGGACTGAGAAAGAAATAGAGGTTCCTTCATTTAATTAATATACAGTGGAAAGATATGAAAGCTAGAATATTTTTACAGTTTATATGCTTATCCTTTGTATTGGGTATTGTCTCATGTGAAGATGATGCATTTTTGGATAATCGTTATCAGGTGGAAGAAGGTGTCCCTGCTAAAGTACAACTGTGCTTTCAAGCTGAGAAGAACGCACTCATTTCTCGTGCTGCACAGGATGAGGCATATGAGAGTCGGGTAGATAACATTTATATAATAGTATTTGATGGGGCAGGTAAACGTAAATTTAGTAAGTTTTGTACAGAAGGTTCAGGGTTAAGTTATACTGAGGGTCATAATAAAGGGATAATTACTTTTGAAACTACTTCGTTGAATAATGCACGTATTGTAGGTATTGCTAATTTGACTACAGCTATAACCTCTACTGCTTATACAATTACACCAGATGATTTGAGTGAAGAGAAAATCAAGAACTTGGATGATCTGAAGGCAATGTATATGAGTATGCAGGAGCGTTCCATTGAGCGTTATGGTTTATTTATGATGACAGGATATGCTAAAGATAAAGATGATCAGGATAGTGAAACTGTGACTATACCAGGAGGAGAGGGGAATATGCAGACATTAAATGCAATTCTTCAGTTGGAGCGTACTGATGCTAAAATAAAATTTATAGTTCAGGCAGATCCGGGGAAAGCAGAATGGAAGAATTTTTCTTTTTTGCCTAAGGAATGGACTGTAAAGCGTGTTCCTTTGCAATCATTCATTCTTAAAGCTGATGAGGGGGATTATGATGAGAATGCTGTTTATTTTAATAGCCCTTCGGTTGTGTTTGAAGATATTACTCGTAATGCTGAAAACGCTAATTTATATAGTGGTGGCAGCTTTGTTTTTTATATGCCTGAGAATAAGAAAAGTCCCAAAGAAACGATAAAAGAAGCTATGGGTGAGACTACTCCTTATGCCCAACGTGAATCGTGGGTAAAAGAAGATAGCAATGGTGATAAAATTTTCACTAACGCCAATGAAAATTCTACATATGTAGAAATGACTGGAACTCTTTCTTATATTGATACAGATAATCAGCAGGTAAGTGCAGATGTATGTTTTACTGTACATTTAGGCTATGCATCTCAGGATGTCAATGATTATATGACAGAACGGAACTGCTTTTATACATATACGGTAAAGATTCGGGGAATAGATGATATTATTTATGAGGTAGAAAAGAGAGATGATCGTAGACCGGGTTACGAAGGGAATGTGGTTTATAGTAGTGACCAGATTTTTGAGTTTGATTCGCATTATGATCGTCGTAAAATTAAGTTGAGAAGAGATGATATCACTAATCAAATGCAATGGAGCGTAAACACTCCGTTCAGTCAGGGAATACATGAAATGGAAGATGAAATTCCTGAAAATATGCGTGACTATCGTTGGATAAAGTTTGCAATTAACTATGATTATAATGTATTGGCAGATCAATATGTAAAGTATCCGGGAGATCAAAATTATAATGATCCATATCAGACAGATGAAAGTAAAAAAGATCAACCTTCACCTTATTATTCTCCGGGTGGTGAAGGCTATAATGAAAGTCGTCAAACTCAGAATGCACGTTTATTGGATATTAATCAACTGATTGAACGTTTACAAGATGAAGTACAAAATCCAGCTTCTCCTATATTTGATGAAGACGGTTATGTTACTATTACTGTTTTTGTTGATGAAAATCTCTACTTTAGCCATCCAATCACTAATGAGCCGGATAATGATAATCGTTCGTTATGGAAACTGACCGCAGATAAGGAGGATAGACAAATGCACATCATTGCCGGAGGTACAATGGAAAGTCAGGATGGTAATTCCAGTATTGTACATTCTAAATTTTCGTTTAAACAACGCAGTATCCGTACGATTTTTAATGTGGATAAAAAAGATTTGCTGACAGCCTGGGGACTGGAATCCGTGATGGAAACAGGACGTATGCAGGCTGGAAAGGTAACTTCAGACTGTGGAACCAGTAACGGACGGCTTAACACGCTATATTGTATATTGGGGAAAAACTATGAATCCAATAAAACGGTTAAATGGACTGATATTCTCGGTACAGATGATTCATATAGTTTAAGGGGAGAGCAGACAGCTCTCAGAGCATGTTTATTGCGAAACCGTGATTTAAATGGCGATAATGTAGTGGATGATAATGAAATAAGGTGGTATTTGACAAGTATTGATCAGTTAACTGATATTTATTTGGGTGAATACGCTCTTGATGAAAAGTCTCGATTGTATCCGAGCAGTTCTGCTGACAGAATTGATAAAAACAAAGGAACACAGGTACGTTGGCATTATACTTGTTCCTCTTCCCATAATGAAACTGCTACTCCCTGGATTTTATGGGCAGAGGAGGGAGCTTCGAGAGGTAGTGCAGATGGCTCAATATATGATGATGGTGAGAAGAATGAATTATTTTCATATCGTTGCGCCCGGAATTTAGGACTGTCTTTGGATAATCCTGATGAAATTCCTGCTGAACTAATCAATTGTACAGAAGAGAATAATAGTGGATATTATCTTATTGATTTAACTAACATGAATCCTAAATCACTCCGCAGTGCTAGTGATGGAGGTACTGCTTTGCCGCCACATAATGAACGAAATGCGAATAATAGACCTTACGTGAAATTTAGAGTACATAAAGATGTGTCGCCAACACCTGAATATATTAGAGGTCTTACTTGGGCATGGAACACTAATCCTTGGAGCCACTATCAGACATGGGCTGGATATCCACCCGGGTACAGAATTCCGAACCAACGTGAATTGTTGATTATGGCAACCAGAATGCCAACTGAGGCATGGAAAACATTTAAAGATGGGTTCCAATCAATAACGCCGGATTATGTTAGTCAGACTGCATTCTCCCTAAATGGTAAAGGACCGTACAGTAGCAAACGTTATGGTTTTATGTGGCATTCTTCAAACAGAGAATTCTTTTTACAGAATGATAAACAGGAGGAAGGCTATGTTCGTCCTGTGCAGGATGTAATTAATTAACCCATATTCGCTGTGAAGCGAATCTTTCCTCTATGTGATATAGGGGTGCTTATTTTATACAATAAACATTTTTTTGGTTGAGAAAGGTCACTCGCATTTGCGGGTGGCCTCTTTTTTAGAGGTTTTGACCTTTGAAATGACGGAATTTTTCCGGATATTTGTGAAAAACAAACTGCCGATACATGAAAATCAGATATTTACTGCTTCTGCTCCTTGCTGTTTTTTCCTTCAGAAACAGTTACGCTCAGGAGTATCTGCCTCAGGTGGAATCCCGTTATTATGTCAGTGATTCCGTTACAATCTGGAAGCCGAAACCATTGCGGGCGGCGGGTGAGGTGATTGGGACCAACCTGGCTGTCTGGGCATTCGACCGCTTTATCGTCAATGAAAGCTGGGCCCGAATCAACGGGAAAACGATCAGGAACAATTTCAGACGCGGACTGATGTGGGACAGTGATCAGTTTGCCACCAATTTGTTTTCCCATCCTTATCATGGCGGACTGTATTTTAATGCCGCACGCAGCAACGGACTGAATTTCTGGCAGTCCATTCCCTATGCAGCCGGCGGAAGCCTGATGTGGGAATTTTTCATGGAAACAGAGGCACCGTCTCCCAATGACATGCTGGCCACTACTTTCGGAGGGGTTGCACTGGGAGAGATAACTTTCCGGCTGTCCGATCTGTTCATTGACAACCGTACCAGCGGATGGGAACGTGCCGGGCGGGAACTGCTTGCTGGAATCATCTCGCCGATGCGGGCCATTAACCGGCTGATCACGGGGGAGGCCTGGAAACGGCGAAGTTATAAGGGGCGCAGCTATTCGAACGTTCCGGTCAATTTTGTAGTCAGTCTCGGTCCCCGTTTTCTGGCCGATGAGGAGAAGTCCAGGAAGGGATCTTCCAGTCTGCATGTGGACATGGCCCTGAATTACGGAAATCCTTTTCATGATGAACATTATACACCCTATGAATGGTTCCGTTTCAAAATGGGACTGGATGTGATCAACCAGCCGCTTATCAGTCAGGTGAATGCCATCGGTGCCTTGTGGGGAAAGAATGTATGGCAGCGGAAAAACCGTTCACTGATGATGGGAGTCTTCCAGCATTTTGATTATTACAACTCGGATATCAATGAGAAGAATGACCGGCTTGTTGCGCCTTACCGTATCTCGGAAGCTGCTGCTGTCGGCCTGGGCACCATCTATTACAAGAATCCGGAACCGGGAAAGAAGACCATGTTCTTTGGAGAACTGTATGCCAACGGAGTGGCATTGGGAGCCAGTCTTTCAGACTACATGAAGCTGGGCAAGAGGGATTATAACCTGGGAAGCGGATACAGCATCAAGGGAGGAGTAGGATGGATCTGCAACAGGCGGTTTGCTCTGCTGCTGAATCTGGAGAATTATCATATATTTACCTGGAAGGGGTATGATCCGGATCTGGACTGGAGTACGGTAGACGATCCGAATGCGCTGAATGTACAGGGAGACAGAAGCAATGCGCGACTGACGGTCGCTTCCGTCCAGCTGGCTTACCAGTTCGGGAAGCAGTGGAGTGTTGTTCTTTCCAACCGTTTCTTTAACCGGAAGACGAATTACAGATATTATGATGACGTGGACTATTCCACATACGATCTGATGCTGAAAGTAGGGTACCGGTTGTAACCGGTACCCTTTGTGGTTTTTATTTATCCAGCGTGAGACTGGCCAGCGGTTCACCGTCAAGACGGTACACCGTGACGGTTCCGTTTTCGTAAGTGGCAAAGGTCGGTACGTTTCCTCCCTTGGGGAAGGTTACCGAACCCGTATTGCAGACCACGCCGTCTGCCTGACGTTCCAGTTTCCAGAGATGCGTATGTCCGTAGAAAAAGCAGTCGGTGACAGCCTTGGGACGTTTTTCTTCGTTGTAAATGTGTCCGTGGGTCAGGAAGAGACGTTTGCCGTTGTCTACCACGAGCGTATAGTCGGAAAGGATCGGGAAGTCCAGCAGCATCTGGTCCACTTCCGAGTCGCAGTTGCCGCGTATGGCAACGATTTCTCCGGCCATTGCGTTCAGCCGTTCGGCAATGCCTTTCGGGTCGAGTCCTTCGGGAAGACCGTTGCGCGGTCCGTAGTTCAGGATATCGCCCAGAATGCAGAGCAGGTCACACTGTTGTTCGCGGTAGAAAGCCAGCACTTTTTCCAGAGCAGGCAGGGATCCGTGGATATCGGATACGATCAGGTATTTCATATATAATCTTTATTAAAGTTATTCTTTCATGTCATTGATGTAAACGGTCTGCAGTGACGGCTGGTCTTTTTCGGTCCAGTAGCGGAAATACTCGATCTGGAATTCTCCTCCGTTGTCCTGGTCGGAAGGCAGTCCCCACCAGCTCGGGAAGGCTTCGCTGTCGAAATTGATGGTTTCGGGTGAATGCCAGAAATCGTTTTTCCGGTGGCGTATTTCTTTTCCGTTGACGTACCACACCAGTTCATCACGTGTCCATTTCAGTCCGGCTGTGATCCACTGGTCAGCCCAGCGGCCTTCTGTCAGGTGTTCCACGTGATCACTGATCTGCAGGTTCTGTTTCTTGAGGATGTAATGCGAAGTAGCGAAATAGGTCTTGTCATAAGACGGAGCCGCATCGTTGCGTCCGCAGATCTCAAAAATGTCAATTTCTTCCTGTTTGATGGAATCCTGGGTGTACAGCCAGAATGCACTCGACAGGGCAGAGTTCATCGGCTTGCATTTGATTTCAAAGAATCCGTAGAGTACCTTTTTCTTGCTTTGTACCGCTGCCGTAGTAAAGGTATGGTAGCCTTCCGGAGCATCGGCCACATTCTCGCGCTTTCCGGTCAGGATCAGCTGTCCGTTTTCCACACGCACGTTTTCCTTGCGGAACAGCGACGGCTGTCTGCCCAGCCAGGTCGGGTTGTGGTCGTACCATTTGGCCGTATCGAAGGGAGCTTCAAATTCATCGCTGATCTGGGTGTTGTAAACCCAGTTTCCGCTGTTTCCTTCCATGCAGGGCTGTGGCCAGGTACTTTCCTGTTGGTTCACGTTTTCTGTGCAGGCACAGAACAATGCCATTGCAAAAGTTGGCAGTAAAAGCAGATTTTTCTTCATGATCATTTCTTTTTGATGCTGTATGTGTATATGTTTGACTAATCGAACAAAAGTACAAATAATAATTAATAAACTCAGTTTCGGCGAGATTTCTTTTGCAGTCAGAAATATTATTCGTAGTTTTGCGAACAACAAACGAAAAGAGAAAAGAAAGATGATCCAAAAGAAGTATTCGGAAGAGCAGGAGCGGATGGCCCGCTTTGCCAAGGCAATGGGACATCCGGCGCGTATGGCTATCCTTCAGTTTCTGGCCCGTCAGGAAAGTTGTTTCTTCGGCGATATCCACGAGGAACTGCCCATAGCCAAGGCTACCGTTTCGCAGCATCTGAAAGAGCTGAAGGATGCCGGACTGATTCAGGGGGAGATTGAAGCTCCGAAAGTGAAATACTGCATTAATAGAGAGAACTGGGAAATCGCCAGACGGATGTTTGCTGATTTCTTCGGTCAGCCTCTCTGCAAGAAAGAAGGGTGCTGCCGTTAAGCCCCTTTTTTATGCTGTATGTTCGTAGTTTGGCGAATTACTAATAAGGTGAATTGTTAATCATAAAATATAGATAAACGTATGAAGAATGTATGGTTTTTATGACTGGTCTGCCTGCTTCTGGTTTCTTGTGGAAGCGGTGGAAAGGAAAAATCCGGATCTGAAGATCGGGTATGTGCCTGTGCCGGCGGAAATACCTGTGCCGGCGGAAGCACTTGCGCGGGAGGAGATGCCTGCTTGGTGTGGTGCTGATTCTGATTCTGAAAGAGGGATCCAGTATGTTCGGCATCCAGAAGGTGGTCGGTACATGGGGTGAGCTGGCATTGGGACCGCTGCTCCTGGTCATCGGACTGTTCATGCTCGTGGGCGACAGACTGAACCTGCCCCAGTTCGGGTTCAGCGGTAATGCGGAAGGACTGGCGAAGAGAGGGGGCTGGGGAGCCTTGCTGATAGGGGTTCTGTTTGCCCTGGCTTTCTGTCCCACAAGCGGTGTGTTCTATTTCGGTATGCTGATCCCTCTGTCGGCTTCCGTGACAGCCGGTTATCTGTTGCCGGCCGTATTTGCCGTAGCCACGGCGATACCGGTGCTTGCCGTTGCCTGGATACTGGCTTTCAGTGTGCAGCAGATGGGCAGTTTCTACGGCAAGATGCAGAAGGTGCAGAAGTGGATGAATCTCCTTGTGGGGAGTCGTATTTATTCTCGTCGGCATCTGTTCTTGTTGGATAATGTATGTATAAACAAGATTAATAACTGATTAAATTTTTGGAAAGATGGAAATTAAAGTATTGGGACCGGGTTGCAGCAGATGCAAGACAACCTATCAGGTGATTGAGAAAGTGATCAGGGAAAACAACCTGGACGTGAAACTGACCAAGGTGGACGATCTGATGGAAATGATGAAGTATAACATCATGACCACTCCTGCCGTAGTTGTGGATGAAGTGGTGAAGATGAAGGGACAGGTGCCCACGGAAAGTGACGTGAAGAAACTTCTGGGAATCTGAAAACGCAGGTAGTGACATGATACAAGATTTTGCAGACTGGCTGGTCTATGGGATTTTCGGGCTGAGTGCCGGAACTTCCCTGGGCACGGCTGTGAACTTTTTCTTCTACGACACGGTCAAGATTCTGATTCTGTTGTTCTTCATCAGTGTACTGATGGGCATTGTCAATGCCTATTTCCCGATCGAACGGTTGCGCAACTATCTGGTTACGCACCGGATGTACGGGTTGCAGTATCTGCTGGCGGCTCTGTTCGGAGCCATCACCCCGTTCTGCTCCTGCTCGTCCATTCCGCTGTTCATCGGGTTTGTGAAAGGAGGGATTCCCCTGGGAGTGACCTTTGCCTTTCTGATCACCTCGCCGCTGGTCAACGAAGTGGCGGTGGCCATGTTTCTCGGATCGTTCGGACTGAAAGTGACTCTTATCTATGTCGTCAGCGGCATTCTGCTGGGAGTGATCGGCGGTTTCGTGCTGGGACGGATGAGGCTGGCCCCTTATCTCAGCGACTGGGTGAAACAGATTCAGGCACACTCGTCGGCTCAGGCAGATGAGTGGGAGAAAGATCACACCACCTTTATCCGCCGGCTGCCTGCCATTGTCCGTGATGCCTGGCGGATTGTCCGCGGCGTACTGGTGTATATCCTGATCGGTATCGGTATCGGAGCCTTCATGCACGGCTTTGTGCCCGAAGGATTTTTTGAGCAGTACATGTCGAAGGACAACTGGCTGGCCGTTCCCCTGTCGGTTCTCCTGGCCGTACCGATGTATGCCAATGCAGCCGGTATCGTGCCCGTCATCGAGGTGTTTGTAGCCAAAGGGATTCCGATGGGTACGGCAATCGCCTTTATGATGGCGGTGGTGGGACTGTCACTGCCCGAAGCCACATTGCTCAAGAAGGTGATGACCTGGCGTCTTATCGGGATCTTTTTCGGTACGGTAGCCTTTTTCATCATCCTGTCGGGCTATCTGTTCAATTTTATATTATAACCCTTTACAAGACTTATAGCGTTATGAGAATTTTGATACTTTGCACGGGAAACAGTTGCCGCAGCCAGATGGCTCATGGTTTCCTGCAATCGTTTGACGCCTCGCTGGAGGTGTATTCCGGCGGAACGGAACCGGCCGCACAGGTCAATCCCAAGGCCGTGGAAGTGATGAAGGAAGCAGGGATCGACATCAGCAGCCATACTCCTGTCAGTGTCCGTACCTATCTGGATCAGGCGTGGGATTACGTCATTACCGTGTGCGGGGGAGCCAACGAGAGCTGTCCGGCGTTTACGGGGAAGGTAGGCAAGCGCCTGCATATCGGTTTCGATGACCCTTCGCATGCCACAGGAACGCCCGAGTTTATCGAGGCTGAGTTCCGCCGCGTACGCGATGAGATCCGTGAGCGTTTCCATAGCTTTTATCTCTCGGAACTCTGCAGAAAGTAAAGATTATTCAGAGGAAAATTACCGGTCCGCATGATGCACCCGAACAGGTGTACCGTGCGGACCGTTTGATTACAGCGCGGAATTTATGCGGTCAATCGGACCGCATTATGCCTTCGTTACGCAGCAATTATGCGGTCGATCAGGCTGCATCGTGCGGTCGTTGTGCGGGAATTATGCGGTCTTTGCGGTAATGATACTGTCTCAGAACTCATCAATGGTTGCATTGACAAAGTCGAGGAAGGGCTTCATGATCTCGAACATTCCGGCTGTGCGTTCCAGCCAGTCGGGAGCCGTGAAAAAGTCCTCCGGGACAGGGTGGCAGCAGGAGTAATCCTTGCAGCGGATGTATTCAGGGTAGGGGAAGTCTTTGGGAAATCCCTTGGGGATGGTTTTCACCCGTGTTTCTCCCAGTACGGGAAACAGGCTGTGGAACGGATCGCTGCCCACGATGCGGTGGAAAGTTTCCGGTTGTTCGCAGATGCTCTGGCGTACGGCACGCAGGACGTCCGACGGCAGGCAGTAGGCTCCTCCGGCTACCAGACAGCCTTCCGGTTCCAGGTGCATGTAGTATCCGCCATGGTTGGACTTTTTGCCCCGGGCATTGATGTAGGCTCCGAAATGGCGTTTGTAGGGAGACTTGTCGGGAGAAAAGCGGGTGTCGCGGTAGAACCGGTAGGTGCAGTCGGCCACCGTCAGATATTGCACGGACGGGTCGAATGCGGCAATGCGCACGATCAGGTCGTGTACCATGCTTTCGAAAGCAGCCCGTGCCTCGTCGTAGAGGTCGCGGTGCTCGTGAAACCATTCGCGGTTGTTGTTGACGGCGATCTGTCGCAAATATTGCAGGCAGATTTCTGCCCGTTTATCGGAAGGGATATGCTGGCTCATAAGAATCATCAGTTTACAATTTTGGTTCGGTCTGCAAAAGTAGTAAGTTTTTCTTTTGCTGTCTGGAGAAAATTCCATAAATTGCGGCATCAAAATTATTCGCTATGAGAAATAAAATGTTAACCGGGTGTCTGTCGGGTATATTTTGTCTATGGGGATGTACTTCCGCTCCTCAGTTTGATTATGGTTCAATGGGCGGAGAGTCAAAAGTACTGGAGCTTGCAGTCTCTGATTTGAAGAAATATGTGTCGGATGCCGGTAATCGGGAGAAAGTATTTGAGTTTGAAGTAACTGACAGTTTGCCGGAGGGTGAATTCGGCTTTTCCTGTGACGGAAAAGGTAAGGTCATCTTCCGTGCAGGAGATGCGATGGGGGTAACACATGCCGTCTATACTTATCTGGAAAAGATGGGCTATCTGTTTGACCTGACGGGAACCTCCGTCCCTGAACATTGGGCGAAGGCCATGACGGAACCTTTTGACACCTTGATAAAACCGGACATCAGGTGGCGAGGAATCCGCCAGCATGTCAATTTCCCGATGGACATCTCTTCTTATACCCTGGAGGATGCCAAGGAGTATATTGACCGGCTGGTGCGCATGCGTTTTAATAAGCTGACGATCCACAGTTATCCGGGGCAATGGTATGAAACTTATTTTGGAGACAGTCTGTCTCTGGCCGGAAATTATTTCTACGGAAACAAGCATGTGATGTACGACAATGCTTTTCTGCAAGAGAAGATCAAGGATAATGATTCCCTGTTCTGTATTCCCGAGGCTGAACGGCTGAAGGACAATCCACAGGCCAACAGCAAATTTGCCTTGTCATGGATGAAGGCGCTGATTGATCACGCCAAAAGCCGGGGACTTTATGTCCAGTTTTCGTTTGAACCCCGGGTGACAACGGTCGAACAGACTGTTGCTACGGTAAATGATCTGCTGAAAACGTATCCGGACATTGATGCGCTTGAACTGATAACCGAAGAAACCGGAGGATGGGGAGCCGGGTGTACAAGGAAAGAGACTGAGGCGACCTTGAACCGTTTTTTTGAAAAGCCGGTCGCAACAGACTCTGCTGTAACCGCTCCGATTCAGGACAAGCAGTCCGACCTGAATACCCTGTACATGCAGATTGGCATTATTTCGAAGGCTATCAGGCAGCTGAATCAGGGCGGAGCTGGACATCCCGAATTCAAACTCGGAATTTACAGTTCGATTACTCCTTATACGAAAGGGGCTTACCGGCTGGCCCGTCTGGCACTTCCGGAAACGAAAATCTGTCTGATGTCTTCACATGGCAGTGAGGGTACTGCCCAGGCGCTTCCCTCTGTCGTTGTTTCTCCGCAAGACCGGAAAATGACGGAAATATATTCCTGGATCGAGTTTGACGGACTAATGTATTTATATCAGAATTCCATAGGCGGTAATGAAAAGATGATGCAATGGCTGTCTGAGTCTTCTGATTGCGGGGTTTCATCTGTTCTTTTCAATCATTGGCGTACTGCGGAAAGCAGGACTTCTGCCCGTTTTGTGGCTGAGGCTACACTGGATGGCGGGCTTTCGGCAGAACGTTTCTACCGGAATTACGCAGACCGTCTGTCCATTGCCGATAAGGACCGGTTGATGGAGGCCATGCAGCTGGTGAACCGTGCGGATGTTTTTGCCACAACGAATTTGGGAAATATCGGTTTTTGCTGGATGGGAGCCTGGGGGAACGGCGGTTCTTACACCTGGATGAGCAAGGATAACATTGACCATGCCAGAAAAATGTATCTCGATGCCGGCAATCTGCTGAAAGAGATTCTGGAAAAAACGGAAAAGGGAACCGAGGCATACCATTATCTGGCCTTTGTATGCAACCGGGTGCTTTGTTCCGTGCTTTATCTGGACGCTTTCCGGGAGGCCGTGAATATTCAGCGTTTCAACGGACAGAATCAGACGGAGGACTCGCAGGCACAGATCAGGGAAATCTGTGACAAGGCCTTGCTTATCTTCGATCAGTATATGGCCAAACACGCTGAAATGCTGGAAGACAGGGGATGCGAGGGAACTCTGGTAAGTGTATGGAATTCTCCAATCAGAGGCCTGAAAATTTATAGATTCCGGTTGGGGGGCGTTCCTATGGACGGTCCTTCTTCTTTGGATGCGGTTGATGCACCTCCCTTACCTATTGTATATGAATAAGAACGGGTGAAAAACTTCAATTACGTATGAAAACATATAAATATTCTTTGGGGAGCACATTGTGCGGAATGTGCCTGCTGCCGTTGCTGACAGCTTGTGGGGGAACAGAAACCGGTGGTACACCGGAGCAGAAGGCGGTTATCTCGGCAGAGGTCCGTCCGTTGAACCCGATTGTGCCGGAAGGGGTGTACATTGCAGATCCGGAAGTGCGTCAGATGCCCGACGGACGGATCTATGTCTATGGCTCAAAAGATGAACCGGGTACGGCCTGGTGCTCGCCCCGGTATAATGTCCTTTCTTCGTCCGATCTCGTGAACTGGGATATGGAGCAGATTTCCTTTGCGACTCAAGGCATGGGCAAACAGACTGCCTATTCCGAAGAAATCCTGTATGCACCGGACTGCATTCATCACGACGGCCGCTATTACCTGTATTATTGTCTGACGGATGACAGCGAAGGCGTAGCGGTGGCCGATTCTCCTTACGGGCCGTTTAAGAACGGGAAAAAGATTGAGGGAATTCAGGGGATCGATCCTTCTGTCTTTATTGATGACGACGGACAGGCTTATCTCTTTTGGGGACAGTGGCACGCCCGGGGAGCAAAGCTGAATAAGGAGATGAATGCCATTGAAGGTGAGATTCACGACAGTCTTCTGACTTACGATAAGCATTGTTTCAATGAAGGCAGTTCCGTGAGAAAGCGGAACGGCATTTATTATTTTGTCTATGGCAGCCATTCACAGCACGGGGAGTCCAACTGTGCAACCCTGGACTATGCTACGGCCACTTCTCCTTTCGGTCCTTACACCTATCGGGGAGTAATTATCGATAACTGGGGAAGCGGACGCAATCTGGTGAACAATCACGGTTGCATTACGGAGATTAACGGACAATGGTATATTGCTTATCACCGTCCCACGCATGCCTCTTCGTCCATGAGAAAGGCCTGTCTGGAACCCATAACCTTCAATGAGGACGGTACGATACAGCAGGTAGAGATGACTACCCAGGGAGCAGGCGGACCGATGTCGCCGGCTTTGCGGATGGAAGCCTACCGGGCCTGTCTGCTTTCGGGAAATGTATATCCGACGGTGCGCCGTCCTGAAAACGATGTGCCGGTGGAATATCTGACCGGCATCCGGGATGGAGATTGTGCTTACTGGAAGTACTATGATTTTGATCAGGCACAGGTGAACCGCTTCATTTGCAAGACATGGGATAAGAATCTTTCCGCACAGATTGAAATCCGCCTGGATAATCCGGACGGTGAACTTCTGGGCACTTGCCCGCTGAAGCCGAACAACGGGGAAACGGCTTATGCCATTCACGAAACAGCAATAAAGACCCCGAAAGGAAAGCATGCCCTGGTTCTTGTCTTTAAAGGAGACAGGGGAGGAGATCCCGGACAGGATTTGATGAACCTGGAATGGTTTACATTTACGAAAAACTGATTGACAATAAATTTAATACTAACGGAACAAAATGAAAGTAATACAGATTTTAGGAAGCCTGGCGGCTTTGCTGCTGTGCTTCGCTTGTGGGGATGGAACTCTTCAGCAGGAACCGGTCAGACGGTCCGGACAGGCTGATGTCGTATCTCTCGATGATGACTGGCGTTTCATCAGATACGGTCTGCAGGCCGATGGAACAAGGGTGGAAGAGCCGGCCGGTATGTTTGAAACAGGTGTGGATGATTCGGGCTGGGAAAAGCTGGATGTACCGCATGATTTTGCCATTACCGGACCGTTCCGGATGGACTTGTCAGGCAATACCGGAAGACTTCCTTATCAGGGAATCGGCTGGTACCGGAAAACATTTACGGTGGACAAGGCCGATCAGGGAAAACGTTTTTATGTGGATTTTGACGGCGTGATGGCATACGCCAAGGTATGGCTGAACGGAGAGTATGTAGGTACGTGGCCTTATGGCTATAATTCATTCCGTCTGGATCTGACTCCCTTTATCAAAGTGGGTGAACCTAACGTGCTGGCTGTACGGACTGACACGGAGAAATGGGAATCCCGCTGGTATCCGGGTGCCGGTATCTACCGCCATGTGTGGCTGGTGAAGACTGGACAGGTGCATGTGAAACATTGGGGAACCAAGATGGAAGCGGAGAACCTGACGGCCCGGACGGCAGATCTGCATTTCACGGTGGAAGTGGAAAACCATCTGGACGAGGCAGCAAAGGCTGTGGTGAAGACTTCGGTCTATGAACTGGATTCGCTGGACTGCCTGGGCAAGCGGGTACTGCGCTTTGACGACCAGACACTGGAGCTGCCTTCGCAGGGAAGCGGGAAGGTTGATATGCAGAAGACACTGGACGACTGCAAGCGCTGGGACATCGAATCGCCCAACCGCTACATGGCTTGCGTGACGGTACAGGTGGACGGCAAGGAGACCGACCGTTACTACACGCCGTTTGGAGTACGCGAAATCAGTGTTTCACGCGAAGGCTTTTTCCTGAACGGGCGTCGCGTAGAGATCAAGGGTGTCTGCAATCATCACGACTTGGGTGCACTGGGTGCAGCATTCAATATGAGTGCCCTGGAACGTCAGTTCCGCATCATGCAGGAAATGGGCTGCAATTCCATCCGTACCTCTCATAATCCTCCTGCTCCCGAGGTCCTGGAACTGGCCGATAAAAAGGGCATCCTGATCATGGACGAAGCCTTTGATGCCTGGGCCAGCGGCAAACGTGAATGGGATTACAACAAGCTGTATGAGGAATGGCACAGAAAAGACCTGGAGGCTCTGGTACGCCGTGACTGGAATCATCCTTCCGTCGTATTCTGGTCAATCGGAAATGAAGTCATGGAACAGCAGAATGTAGAAATGACGAAACATCTGGTGGATATTGTCAAGTCACTGGACAAGACCCGTCCTGTGACAAACGGATATAATGATCCGAATGGCGGACGGGCTTCGGGAGCCAGTATGGCTCTGGACGTGATGGGTGTCAATTATTTCTTCTATGAACAGGCCAGATGGGATGCTGATGAACGCTATAAGAACAAGCCGACAATCGGTACGGAAACTTCTTCCTGCCTGAGCACACGTGGCGTTTATTTTATGGGAGATACGCTCCGCAAGGATTATCAGATCACTTCGTATGATAAGGATGCTCCAGGCTGGGGCTGTACACCTGACCGGCAGTTTGCTACGAACTTCCAGTTTCCGCATCTGCTGGGCGAATATGTCTGGACAGGCTTTGACTATCTGGGTGAACCGACTCCGTTCAATTCCGACAATACCAACCTGCTGAATTTCCGGACAGACCCGTCGAAGCGGGCTGAGCTGGAGAAGCAGCTGGCAGAACTGGAACGCACGCAACCGCCTTCTCGCAGCAGTTATTTCGGCATTGTCGATCTGGCCGGTTTCCCTAAAGACCGTTATTATCTGTATCAGTCGCATTGGCGTCCGGATCTTCCGATGGCACATATCCTGCCTCACTGGAACTGGGAAGGCCGTGAGGGACAGATCATACCGGTACATGTCTATACTTCGGGTACGGAGGCCGAGCTGTTTGTCAATGGCAAGAGCTATGGCCGCAAGGTGAAAGAAACAGGCAAGGATTTCCGTCTGGTATGGGACAGTGTTGTCTATCAGCCGGGCTGTGTGAAGGTTGTTGCCTACAAGGACGGAAAACAATGGGCGGAAGATGAGGTACAGACCACAGGCAAGGCACAGAAGATCCGGTTGTCGGCAGACCGTGCTTCCGTTGCAGGCAGTGAAGACGAACTGGCCTTCGTAACCGTGACAATCGTGGATGGCTCCGGACGGAAAGTACCGACCGCCTGTTTGCCACTGAAAGTAGAAGTGACAGGCTGTGGTGAACTGGTCGCTACGGATAATGGTGATCCGACCTCTTTCACTCCTTTCCAGAGTGCCGGACGGGAATCGTTTAATGGTCTGGCATTGGCCATTGTCCGAGGCAAGAAGGGAGCTGCGGGAAAAATGCAGGTACAGGTAAGTGGAGCCGGTCTGGAATCTGCTTCGCTGGAAATTGAAGTGAAATAGCAGGAATGATCTTATGAAAAGCAGAATATCGATGATTGTAGCCGGACTGCTGGTGGCTGGTATGGCTATGGCACAACAGGCGGAAATAGACAGATACAATGTAGAGTGGGATACTCCTTCTGAAAATTCGGCAGGATCAATGCCGTTGGGGAATGGAGAACTCGGGGCTAATCTTTGGGTAGAGAAGAATGGAGACTTGTTGTTCTATCTCTCCCGGACAGATGCCATCAGTGAGGCAAACCGGTTGATGAAGATGGGACGGGTGCGGGTTTCCCTGTCACCGAATCCCTTTCGGGAAAGGTTGCCGTTCTCACAGCAACTGGTGCTGAAGGACGGAGCGATTTATGTCACAGCCGGGAAAGACGGAGAAGCTGTGAAATTCAGTTTCTATATGGATCCGGATCAGGAAACAGCCTATCTGCAAATGAAGGGGGAAGTTCCCTATCAGGTGAAGGTGACGGCTGAGTCCTGGAGAAAAGAACCCCACGTGATCACAAAGGGCGAAGCGCCTTCTGCCTGGTTGAACGAAATGCCTTCCTGGGTGCATATCGAAGAATCGGCTGATGTTTTTCAGCCGGAAGGGAAGGACATTGTGTGGTATCATCAGAACGAAAGCTCGGTATATGACCTGATCATAAAACACCAGAAAAAAGAAGCTGTCGCTGCCAATTTCCCGGATCCGGTCAGAAACCGTATCTGGGGAGTAGACATGTCGTCCAAAGGGTTGGAGAAAGTGAATGATTCCACGTTTCAGTCTCCGAAAGGCATCCGCCAGTGTGAGTTGAAGCTGGTCACTCATTCTGCACAGTCGGCATCGGTTGCAGAATGGAAAAAGGAAGTGAACCGACAGGCCCGGAAGACTTCTGCAGAAAAAGCATTGCAGGCGAGCCGAAACTGGTGGACTGATTTCTGGAAGCAAAGCTATATTTATGTGGACATACCTGAAGATCCGGATTTTGCTTATCGGCTGACCCAGAGCTATATTCTCCAGCGATATATGCTGGCCGGAAGCGGACGGGGAAATTTCCCGGTCAAGTTTAACGGCTCGATTTTCACTACTGATCCGAAGTTTACGAGAGCATCTGCGGATTATTCTCCGGACTACCGTAACTGGGGAAATGATTTCTGGTGGCAGAATACACGTCTGCCGTATTATGCCATGCTGGCAAATGGTGATTTCGATCAGATGCAGGCTCTTTTTGATTTCTATCTGAGCCGGATGTCTGCATTCCGGACATTGGCAGCCAAATATTATCAGGCAAAAGGTGCGTTTATTCCGGAAACGGTGACTGTTTTCGGAACCTATGCAAATGGCGATTATGGCTGGGAGCGGGAAGGCCATTCACCGAATGAAGTATTGAACATCTATATCCGTCACATCTGGGTTCAGGGCCTGGAGCTGAGCAAACTGATGCTGGATTATGCTTCTTACAGTGGTGATGAGGCTTTTTTGCGGGAAAAGGCATTGCCGGCTATCAAAGAGTTTATACTCTATTTTGATTCACGTTTCCGGAACGGACAGGGAAAGATCCATATCACACCGACCCAGTCAGTGGAAACATACTGGTATGGGGTGGAGAATGACATGCCGTCAGTGGCTGGTCTGCACTATGTACTGGGAGCATTGGAGAAACTGCCGTCTCATCTTTTGCCGGAACCGGACCGTCAGTATTATCTGCAGCTGAAGAAAGATTTGCCCGGACTGCCTCAGAAGCGGATTGCTCAGGGAGATGTTTTCCTTCCGGCAGAAGTATTTTTGGAGCTTCGCACGAATGTGGAAAATCCGGAACTGTATGCGGTCTTTCCGTTCGGACTGGCAAACTTCTCGAATGAGTTGTGTCAGACGGGGATCCGTACGTTCCGATACCGGAATTTTGACAGCTGGTATGGCTGGGGACAGGACGGACAGGAAGCTGCAATTCTGGGACTGGTAGATGAGGCTGCGGAGATGCTGCGGAAAAAGGTCGGGAACACCAATCCCAACCACCGTTTTCTGGCCATGTGGGGACCTAATTATGACTGGGTGCCGGATCAGGATCACGGAAGCAATCTGATGCTTACCTTGCAGAATATGGTTTTGCAGAGTTATGACAAGGCATATTTGCTGCCTTGCTGGCCTGAAAACTGGAATGTATCATTTAAGTTGTATACATCACGGGAAACCCAAATTGAGGGACAGTATAAAGAGGGACGTCTGACATTCACTCGGCAGGGAGATATGGAAGTCGTTGAGGCAAATAAACGGTAAAAACGGATAAATCTATGAAACACAGATCTGTATATCGGCTGAAACTGGCCGTCTGTATGTTATTGACGGCTACTGGGGGAGTGAAAGCCCAGGAACTGGTTCCCTATAAGAATCCGGATCTTCCGGTAGAGGTACGAGTGAAGGACTTGTTGCAGCGGATGACGCTGGAGGAGAAGGTGGATCAGTTGAACATGAAAAGTCTGAATGCCTTGCAGACAGACAATGCCGGGCAGGTAACGGACAGCTCTCTGGTCCGGCTCTTTCAGGGCCGGAGCATCGGTTGCCTGGAAAGCCCTTTTGTGGAACATCATAAGGTGGCCCTCTACGCTGAGGCTGCTGATCATTATTTACGGACACAGACCCGTTTGGGGATTCCGGCCATACAGATCGCAGAATGTCTGCATGGGCAGATGGCTTTGGGTACGACAATCTTTCCGCAGGCAATAGGTCTGGGGTCCACCTGGAATCCGGAGCTGATCAGGCAGATGGCTTCGGCAATTGCGGCAGAGGCATCCCTGTCGGGAGTTGACCAGGCACTCTCGCCGTTGTTTGATCTGGCACGTGATCCGCGCTATGGCCGGGTGGAAGAATGTTACGGAGAAGATCCCTGGCTGGTGAAAGAAATGGGAGTTGCTTTTGTGACGGGTATGCAGGGAGAAGCCAGTCAGACCCGGTCAGGGATAGCAGAAGGAAAACTGGCTTGTACGGCCAAGCATTTTGTCGCTTACTCGGTACCGGAGGCAGGAATCAATCTGGCTCCCTCGCTGGTGGGAGAACGGACTCTGCGTGAATTGCATTTTGTGCCGTTTAAGGCTGCGGTCCAGGAAGCCAATGTATATAGTCTGATGCCCGGATATCATGAAGTGGATGGAATTCCGGTTCATGCCAGTCATTGGCTGCTGACGGACGTGTTGCGGAAGGAATGGGGATTTGGCGGTTATGTCTTTTCGGATTATGGAGCCGTGGGCATGCTGGATAATTTCCATTACACGGCGGCAGATCCGTCCGAGTCGGCTGTTCAGGCCCTGACCGCTGGAGTTGATCTGGAAGCACCGGGAAGTTATGCCTATGGACATCTGGAAAATCTGGTCAGGGAAGGAAAAGTGCCGGAAGCCCTGGTGGATTCGGCGGTCGTCCGTATTTTGCGGGTGAAGTTCAAGCTGGGACTGTTTGAACGGTCTTTCCATTATTCGGAGAAGAAAGCGAAAGCTGTTGTACACCGGCAGGAACATGTAGATCTGGCTCAACGGATAGCCGAAGAGTCTGTGGTTTTGTTGAAGAACCATGACCGCACACTTCCTCTGGTCAGGAACAGACTGAAACGTATCGCTGTGATCGGGCCGAATGCCGATAAAGTGCAGTTTGGTGATTACAGTATCACGAAGAACAATGACTATGGGGTAACTGTACTGGAAGGCATCAGGCGGTATGCCGGCAAGGAAGTGGAAGTCAGCTATGCGGAAGGTTGCGGTATTACCTCCTTGTCGAAAGACGGTTTTGCAGAAGCAGCCCGTCTGGCCCGGGAAAGTGATGTCGTTGTACTGGTACTTGGAGGCACCAGTGTCATTTATTCAGGAATCGGCTGGGGAGATGCCAATTCGAAAGAAGTCAATACATGCGGTGAAGGCTATGACCGGAATGAACTGAATTTTCCGGGCGTTTGTCTGTGACATTTCCCCCGACCACCGGACATATTTCCATGTATGCGAATCACAAGCCTTCAGGCAAAGGATATTACCGGCAGCGGGGTACTCCGCAGAAGCCCGGCCGCGATTATGTTTTTTCCTCACCGGATCCTTTGTTTTGTCTGGGATATGGCTTGAGTTATACGACTTTTGAGTATAGCCAACTGGAGATACAGAATCACATGGCATCGAAAGGGGATGTACTGGTGAGTTGTATGCTGAAGAATACAGGAGATGTAAAGGGTGCGGAAGTGGTGCAGCTTTATGTCCGTGACAAGATCAGCAGTGTGACAACTCCGGTGAAGGCTTTGAAAGGCTTTTCCAAGGTTGAACTGAATCCCGGAGAAAGCAGGAAGGTTACGCTGGTGCTGAAGAAGGATGATCTGAAGCTGTGGAATGCAGCGATGGATTTTGTACTGGAACCGGGAGATTTTGAAGTCTTTGTCGGTGCATCCGTAGAGGACATCCGACTGAAGGGGACTTTTAAGGTGGAATGAGACTGTTTGCTGATCGAACAGAATGTAGTGAAATAGATTTTGTACATTTGCAATGGTAATTTTAAAGAAACAAGACCATGAATATCGTATTACTGGAATCACTCGGCATTTCTCCGGAGAGACTGAGTGAATATGCCCGTCCGCTGGTTGAGGCCGGGCATACTTTTAACGCTTATCCCCGGGATTTGGACATACAGGTACAGATAGAGCGTGCCCGCGAGGCAGATGTGATCATCATAGCCAATATGCCGTTGCGGGGAGAGGTAATCCGCGCCTGCAAGCATCTGAAATTTATTGATGTAGCGTTCACGGGAGTCGATCATGTGGATCTGGATGCTGCCCGTGAATGTGGAGTGAAGGTGAGCAATGCTGCCGGTTATTCCACTCAGGCAGTAGCCGAGCTGGCCCTTTGCATGATGTTGTCACTGTTGCGGAACGTGCCGCAGGTGGCCGGCCGTTGCCGTCAGGGAAAGACCAAAGACGGTCTGGTCGGCTGTGAACTGCGCGGCAAGACTGTGGGAATCGTCGGTGCAGGAGCCATCGGAACACGCACGGCCGAACTGTGCAAGGCTTTTGGCTGCCGGGTGCTGGGCAACAAACGCCATCTGACCGGCAAGGAACCTTCCTTTATTGAGTTCATGCCGTTGGAAGAACTTCTGTCCCAGTCCGACATCGTTTCCCTTCACTGTCCGCTGACTGCCGAAACCCGTCAGCTGATTAATGCAGACCGTCTGGGAATGATGAAACAGGGCGCTTATCTGATCAATACGGCCCGTGGGGGAGTGGTTGACTCCGCAGCTCTGGCTGAAGCCTTGAAGAACGGCCATCTGGCCGGTGCCGGAATCGATGTGTTCGAAACTGAACCTCCGCTTGATCCGGCCCATCCGCTGCTTCAGGCACCGAACGTCCTGGCCACTCCGCACGTAGCGTTTGCGTCTGAAGAGTCGATGGAAGCCCGTGCTGCAATCGTGTTCAGCAACCTTTCCGACTGGATGGACGGGAAGCAGGAGAATGTGATTCTTTGAATCAGTAATCTCGTGAAACGGGAATATCCTTTAAAATGATATATCCCCGTTGATACGATTTGTCGGTAATGTCAAATTCCCGCAAAGGAATTGCTATCCTTGTGAAAGAAGTAGTATATTCACTCACATTCCTGAATGTAATTACCCCCTTTACGGTAACTTCATTCGGGAATGAGAATTTATCTGTGGCATAACGTGAGCCTTCAATCTGGCCATCACCAATACTGACAATCATGTTTCCGGAATTCAGGTCATAATAATTGCCTTCATCATCGTATGCTTCTGCTTTCTGAACTTCAAATCTTGTTCCTTCTTCACCGTTGATGAGTGGAGTTAAATTCTTTCCGGTGTTGTTGGTCAAGGTAAAATGAACTGTTACTGTATTTCCTTGTGAAAGTGCTCTTTTATATTTGAGAGTAATGCCGGGGGCTGAACATATTGACTTTGTTTGAGCCAAAGCTGGTACGACAAAAAGGGTTGATATAAACGCCAGGATTAAAACGGTTATGGTTTTCATAATTGGTTAGTTTTTATTGTTTAAGTTAGGTTTGTATGAATCATGCTGTTATTCAACAGGAGGAAATTGCAGGCTGCGGCACTGTACTTTGATGGAGCGCCCCATGCCGGATCTTCCGGGATCGATGGATGGTGTTAGCTCTACAAGTTCAAAGGCTCTTGCGTATTCATCTATTCCGCTTACAATCAGCTTGAACCGGAATGGAACTCCGGCGGTCAGAATAAAGGAATCGGTTTTGACAAACCCGTTCGGTGCTGTCATGATCGTGGTGTTTCCGATGTCAAAACGTATGTTTTTATAATCGTAGACAACACCTTCATCATCGACGATTCTTACTCCTGTTGCAGGGCAGGTTATGAAGCAGTCGGTCCGTCCCTGCCATACAATGGTTCCGGTTATTGTCACTACATCACCACTAATCCCTAATCGCTTGGCCGTCATTTCAAATTCAGGCTCTTTGGATGAGAATCTTACTTGAGCGGACAGAGGTTCCCAACTTCCTATCAAGGTTATCAGGATGACCAGTACTGTTAGAAATGTTCTTTTTCTCATACGTAATATATTTATTTGTTTTTAAAATGATCCTATGGCAGATTGTATATTTCCTTCCATATCGAGTTCGACGATGGTTTCTTGCATCAGTTGGCTTTCCTTATGTCTGTATAGCAATGAATATCCTTCTTGTCCTGTTGACGAAGTATATTTTTGCATACTGTATAATTCTCGGGGTGGAACACCAAGTTCATTATATAGATTTTTTGTAAATTGGTTGTGAATCATTTTAAAGTTCTGATCAACCAATTCACGAACTTCATTACCCGTTCCTTGAGAAGGAGCATGCTCGCTACAATACAATGTGGAATAAGTCCTTTTTTCCGATAAGCAGTCAACAATTCCGTTTATTTTCAGTTCATTGCCAGACATGATGCTGTTTGACTGAGGTCTGACGGAAAATTCATGTTCTCTGTCATTGCTTTTGACATCTGGGATGTGATAATCCTGCATGATGGGAATGACTTTCTGGAACGGATCACCATACAAATTGAACTCCAGCAGTGTCAGACCGGCCGGTTGTGATTTTTCTGTACCTTTATTTCTGTTGGCATAGTCTATATACATGATTTTGGCTTTCATCAAAGCCTCGGCGGCACAAATTCCGGACAGAAGGCAGGCAAGATAATATCTCATGAACACTTCTGCTGCAAAAATTGGAGTGGAAGCATGAGGCAAATCCAGGTGACAGTCGAAATAGCCGTATGCCGATCTGCTGGATCCCATGAATATTAAGGTGCGGTTATAGATGGCTTGCAGCAGAGCTGAATATGATCTTCTATAGCCAATGTATTTGGCTCCAAAACAACAGATTCCAGCAACACATTGGGCGTTACAGGCAGAAAACATGTCTGCACTGAAGCCGATGGTGTGTTTCTGCCTGTTTTTGGCTTCGCCCAGATATTCATGTACGGTCGGCAGATCACTGCCGTGCAGTATAAATACCAGCATGTCTGCTGATAACTGATTGCTCAGACAATACTTGGCTTCTTGACTGAATGTATCAGCTGCCGCATCAGAAACGGCATAGGGCGGACTGATGATGATGTTGTTTTCCACATATCCCCAGATCGGTTTTACAGGCATTAGCGGGATATTGCTGGTCATATATTGGGCTACTTTTTTACTTGATTCACAACTTGTGACAAGCGGGAAAGTTTTGATGTGGATGCCTCCTTTGCGGTAAGTATCAATGCTTCTCGCGAAATAATTTTCGATATCCTGCTCAAAGCGGGTTTCCATGTAGTCATTTTCCAGAGGAAGCCGACCGACCAGGAAACGGGGATTGCAGGTAAAAAGTTTATTTAGATCGACGTTTAATTTTTCGTCGAGCGCGATCTGGTCAGAACGGTATGAGTAGAACAGGTCCGTATCTACGTCTTTGTTGGGTTCATCGGCTGATTCCATTTCTTCCGGTAAGGTATATGTCGGATTGTTGACCAGGGGCATTGGAATCACGTCGTCTCCACCAATGATGAACAGTCCCCACGGAGTACCTTCTGAAGAGATTCCATGTTGGTCACAATATCGGTCAAGAAGTTTCAGATAGGCTTTCCAGCCTTGCGTCTTGTCCAGAAATGGGTCAAACAGTGATACATCCAGAATGGAATAATGTATGCCGAATTCCGAACAGGCGTCTGCATATTCTTCCATTCTCTTTTTTATGTGGGATACGATTTGTCTTTCCACATCTGGGTTGCTGGTGCTGTTGCTTCCAAAATATTTGATGGCCAGCTGCTTGCAATTTGTAAATATTAATCCATTTCTGCTTTCACCTGCTGCATGCCGGCATTCTTCAGGCTGATCATCAACAGTTGTCGGTTCTTTTTGAGTAAAACGGTCTGAATTTTGGCAGCCTGTTATCTTCTTCAGGTATTCTTGTTCCTCCTGATCAAAGTCCGGGTTGCCGAAAGTAGAATATGTAAATGATGAGGACTTCAATGAAGCCTTCAGGTTCATCAGTTTTACAATGTAGCTGTTGAATAACCAGGAGAAGATCTGATAGAATTTTAGAAATTGGTTTTTGGACGTTGCAGACGTATGCGCAGCATTGTTCCGATAGGTGCTGATTTTTGACAATACTTTAGCGAAGCCTCTCGGATCATCCAGGTAAGGCCTCAGTTCTTTTTCGAATTTACTGATTATCAGAATAAAGCTTCCTAAAGTCTGAGTACTCTGATTGTAGTTAATGTCAGTGTCTCGTGTGGCTTTATAGGAAGGGTCGTTTTTTCTGATCTGCTGAATCTTTTTGTAGATACTTGCGTTTAGCTCAATCTCAAGACAGCTGCTCAGCAAGGTGACCAGCACTGAATAGTCCAGGTCGGCATATCCGAAGGTTATCGGACTCTTCGTTTGTGATTCATAGATTTCATTATATATTTTTTCAAACGTTCCGATCCGTGACATTGTCCTGTCCTCAAGTCTTTCGTCGCGGACAAGTCCCGGCATTGTCTGAGCTTCCTGTTCGGTTGGAGTGTCAGTCTGCTGAATGGGAGAGGGGGCTTCATTGCCTGTTCCATCTGTCAGGAGATTGTCTGCATCCTTGAAGATATTGTTGACGGAATCGTCCAAGCTGCGATAAAACTCATCCAGTGATTTGTCAAGGTCATAAAAGTCCATGGTATTTCATTTATTTGTTTATTATCATATCGATTTCGCTACGTTCCAGATCAACGTCCTCAAGTTGGATCGTGCACAGATCTGCATATCCTTCTTTGTGGATTCTTCTCGTGCATCTGACACGTATGTATTCATACAGGTTTCTGGCTGTCCGGGCATTAGCGAACTGTTTCATCTTGTCCTTTTGTGATACGATAAACCATAGAATGGTTTTTACCCGTTTTTTAGCCTCTGGAGTGAGAGCATAATGTTCCGCTTCTGCAAATTTCAGGAAAATACTCATCAGTTCTTCATCTGTATAATCATCGAACTGGAATACGGATTTGAATCTGGAAGGGAAGCCTGTATTGGCATTCTGAAGGAAAAGATCCATTTCCTTGTCATAGCCGGCCAGGATGACAGTCAGTTTATCTCTGTAATTTTCCATCAGCGGGGTTAGCGTGTCTATCACTTCTGCTCCGGCATTGGCTTTAGAGCCTTGAGCATTCATCAGGGAATAGGCTTCGTCGATAAAAAGGACACCTCCGAACGACTCAAGTGCAGCAAGTCTGGTTATCTTGGCAGAAAAGCCGATATATCCGGAAACAAGGCTGGAAGCATCTACTTCGACGTAACATCCGTTGGAGATCAAGCCTTCTTGCTTTAAAATTCCGGACAGTAAACGGGCGACAGAAGTTTTGCCCGTTCCGGGTTTGCCTTTGAAAATGCAGTTGAAAGAAGGATTGATCTTGAGGTCGGGAAAAAGTTCTTTTCTTTTTAATTGTACTTTTATATCTAAAATATGATCGTCAATGCTTGCCTTGAGTCTTTCAAGACCGGTAAGTTTGTAGAGTTCCTGTCTGTAATCAATGGATGGATTATAAGCCTCTCTTTTGAAGGACGGTTTCATTTCGTGCAGTTCATTGATCAGACTTTCTATTTCTTTTGCTACGCTGGGATCAAAATCTTCATGGCAGGCTCTTTGTGAAGAGGGAAGTACTTGCTGTGAAGTTGTGATGCCGTGTGTGAGGATGTAATCCAGGTCGGAAATGTATTTCTTGTAAACGGTTATTTCATTTTTGTATCCGATGAAATTTTTTTGGGTCAATACTTCGACTATCAGATCCCAGAAATTGATCAGTGTGTTCAGAATCTGATGATCCTGACCGGACAGGGATTGCTTGTTGCCTTGTTGAAAGCTGTGAATGACAAGACTTAAGTCGTTATGAAGATCTGTATATAATTCTTCCTCTGGATAAGCCTTGCTTAATCTGGATAGGATGTCCAGTTGAGGAAAGAGCAGGGACAAGACTTCGTCAATAGTCATCATGCTGTTTCCTGTAAACGTATAAGACTCTTTCACCATAGTGCGGGCTGTATGTTGTTTTATACGGCGGGCCAATAGCTCAGGATCTATGTGGAAAAAGGGATCCTGAGAGGATATTTCCACAGGATGACCACACTCTGGACAAAATCTCATCGTTTCGTCAAGTTTGGTACCACATTCAGGACAGAATTTCATGAAGCATGGATATTTATGGTTAAAGAATTCATTATTACATATTCATCAAGATGCGTTTAGCCTTTTCATTGCCGGCCTTGGCTGCCAGGGTATACCACTTTTCTGCTGCATCCCGGTCTTTGGCGACTCCTCTTCCTCCGTGATACATTTCTGCTACAGGGAAGAATGCTTTTGTATACCCTTCTTCTGCAAGGGGCTTCAGATAATTGAATGCAGTGGAATAGCTTTTTGCCACCCCGTCTCCGTTATAATATCTCATTCCGAGATCAAAACGTGCATCTTTATCTCCTTGATCTGCAGCTGTTTTTAAGGTCGCAATAGGATCTTCTTTGACTGCATTTCTGGAAGACGTAGTCATGCTGGTTTCTGAATTACGGGCGCTTCCTGCTGTTGCAGCGGACATGGCCGGTTCAGATTTTATTGTCTGTTTCGGGGTGCTTGGGGCTGTTTGAGCAGTATTCGTTGTTGCTGTTTGAGCAGTATTTGTTTTTGCTGTTTGAGTTGCAACATTGGGTTGTTCCGTTGTTACAACAGCATTGGGGGCAATTGAGACGTTGTTGCCCGGTTCAACATCTGATTTCTCTTTTTTCGGGAAAAACATGAGAATCGCTCCAAGTACACAGACTGAAATAATAATCCAGTTTTTGTTTTTCTTAAAAAAGCTTTCGGGCGTATCTTTTACTGTTGAACCAGGCTTCGTCTGTGTTCTTGCAGTTGAGGTGCCGACCCTTGAGTTTTGTGTTTCCAGGCTTGTGATTGCATCATGAACCGAAGAGACAGTCTTTTCTGTGGCCTGTCTTGGGGGAGGAGGAGCTGTGAACGTAGCAGACTGAACATTTTCTGCACGTACAGGGGAAACCTTTTTCTGACAAGATGCATTTTTTATGCCGAAGATCTTTTGGAGATAGAAATTACATTTGGGTGAGTCTGTCAGTTGAGCGGACATGCCATGTTCAGTGAGGTATAATATTGCATTTCTGAATGGGATCAAGACTTCTGATACTCCATCGAAATTGGTCTGTGAAAGAAAAGCCTGAGCCCCTGATACATCTTCGTCAAGAAGATTCAGCATACAATATACGATGTTGATATTGTCTTCAGGATATTCTTCCCAATTTTGCAGCTTACGTGCTGTCTGTTTGGCCAAAGTGTTCTGACCTTGTTTTCTGAATGCCAGACAAGCCCAAAACGTCTGCCAGTAATTATCTACATCTGTTTGGTTGTATTTGGATATTGCTATTCTGGGATTCTCAATGGCTGCAATCATGTAATTGTAGAATTGGGCCTCATCGGATTCGCTGTTCGCAAACGGAGCCAGGTTTTCTCTGATGACACTCAGGGAAACCGTGTTCTGCCAAATCTTCTTGATCGTGTTTTCCAGATCTACTCTGTCAGCTTTGGATAAAGATTCTCTGCTGGCAAGCGATTTTGATTTTTTTACAGACGATTCTATCTCAGACTTGTGTTCCTCATCAAGGTTCAGCTCCATGGCAAAATCATCCAGTTCCTGTCTCAGCCTGGCAGATATGATTTCACTGCGCATTTTATTCTGGCAGAATTTTCTGTATTCCGTCAGTCTTTCCGGAAGAGTCTGTTCGTCCTTACTTTTTCCTACATAGACATGAGTGACCTTGTTGACGACGTCATTTGAATATGAGTTGTTGACTATATGGTCATGAGAATCGGAAACTCTGGTGCTATAGTCCGCTTTTAGTTCATCCCTGGAGGTCTCAGGGAGTTTCTCGTTTGTCGTTTCCGGCAGTCTGTCTGATAAGATCTCGCCGCATTGCGGGCAGCAATTCAATTCATCTGAGAAGCTCTTACCATACATGATACAAGATTCGTTGGTACAATATTTTGTCATACTCAGTATTTTAATGTTATTTTAAAGTATATCCACATTCTCCGCATACCTTGTTTTCAGGATCATTTTCTGAATTGCAATAGGGGCAGTAAATGATGTTACGTTCTTTTTTCTCAGAACCGGGATTTGTCCTATTTTCATTCTGGACGTGGGCTGTTGTAACACGGGTGGTGTAATCTAAAGCCTTATCCTGGTTCTGGTCGATTCTTGATTGCTGATAATAGGCATCTTCACGATATCTGTCAGCATCTTCTTTATATTTGTCACGAAGGTTTTCCGCATTCGAGATCTGTGCGCCTGCAGCCGCAACATTCATTTTCATGGCGTCTCTTGCAAAATCGTACATCTTATCTCTGTCATTGGCAATGAGTTTCATATACTCATCGAGCATCTGTTGTTTCGCTTTTGCTATTTCTTCTTCTTTTTTAGAATTAAGAGACTTGGCAAATTCAATTTGGGCCCCGGTATCTAGTGAGGCAAGTTGTTCAGCCATCATCTGTCCTTCGGAATAGCCTTTCTTGATGTTGGCCATATTTTCCTCGTGTATATAGCTGTCTTTTTGGATTTCACGGTTCTGGGCCATCATTTCCATATTGCGCAGGTGACTTCTGCTTAGTGAGTCCTCCTCTCTGGCATGTTGCTTATCCAGAGCATCTTGTTCTCTGGCATAATCCCTGTCTTTATTTTCATGTTCCTGACGGGCCATCCGTTCACGTATTTCCATGGCCATATCGACTTGATGTCTCTGCATGTCCAGACGATGTTTTTCTCTTTCGTCCTGATAGCTGTCCTCTTCTCTGCGTATATTAAGTTCAGCTCTCCTTTTCTCTTTCTGGTACTGGAGTTCACGTAGTTCCTTGGCGTATATCAGATCGGATATGCGTGCCTGGTTTTCTAGTTCTGTTAGGATGATGGAAGTCTTTGCCGAGATTTCAGCCTGTTTGACATTTTCCTTTGTTTTTATGGCTGTCATGGCAAGATTTACCTCTCGGTTTATTTTGTTGATTTTCAAGGCATCCTTAAATGCTTCAAATTCATCCTCATTCAGTAATTTGTCTCTGTTCACTTCCCTGAGGGCACTGTCCAGTTCTGCTTCGTTTTGGGCTTTTGCAATTGCTGCTGCATTGTTTTCACGAGCCAGACGATTTTTGAACTCATTGGTGCGGTGCAGGAAATCCAGTTCTTGTTCGTTGCAGTACAGTTCTTGTGCCAAGGATCTGAAACGGTTTATGGCTTCATTAGTGCAGGAGATTTCAGCAACTCTTACTAGTTCAATGCCGGGAGCATATCTTGCCACTTCCTGTAGGCGTGCACATATCCTGGACTTGGCATTTTCACTAATGCCGAAGTCATTGATTTCTTCATTTTTAAGTTCTTCTTGCAGGACATTGCGGACATATACAGATAAATCGTCCTGAATATCTGAGATGGTTACTGATCTGCGGGATGACAGATAGCCGCGTATGAAGGACTGGAAATCGGCGATTCTTAAAAACATGTGGACTCCTACCTTGGCATCAAATAGTTTTGTCCTGATGTGCATCGGTTCAAAGATCTTGTTGCCGTCCTGTGTTTCCTGAGTTCCGAACAAGGCTGGGAAATTTATGTCTCTTTTCAGATAAACTGCGATCAATGAGTTCTCATTTATTTTTGATACTATTTCAGGAAGAGTGTGTTCTCTTTCCTTGATATCTTCTTGTCCATTACTTTTTCTACCCAAGAATAGTTTTACAAGTGATTTTAGCTTTGCTTTTAACCAACCTGTAATACCTTTTTTCTCCGTTGTCTGAAGGGAAGGACTTGCTGTTTCGATTGTTCTGTTCACAACTGCGTCAGGAGCAAATCTGTAAATTCCTGAATTCAGCTGTAAAATTTCTTTTCCGTCAATATAAATAACAGCTGTTACTCCAGGCTGGATAAGTATAGAAGAAATGGTGCCTATATTAACAAAATCTATTTCACTGATTCGTCGGGCGATTTCACTTTTTCCTATATTCCACTGTGCTATATGATTGTTTTCATTCGTTTCGAGATGATGTTCTTCGAGTATATATTTTTTTTCAGATGCACAGTCTTTATTGTCTGTGTCATATGTAGCATTAGTGATGTTGGGTGAAGTGACTTGCAATTTTGTTCCACAGTTTGTACAAAATTTGCAACTATCCGGCATGATTGAATTACATTTAGGGCATCTCATAAGACTAGATTTTAAAATTTCAACAAACAGCTATCTGAAAGCTCATTTTTTTCTGGTAACAAATATATGTATTTTTTCTAAATTACATAATGTTTGAAGAGAATATCTGCTTTCAGCTTTTTCAAATAGCCGCTTATTTCCTTGCACAGTAGACCAGCATTTCGCTTATCTGTATGGAGACTCCCTGCTGGGGATTAAGCCATTTGAAAGCGATGGTATGTTTCCCTTCCGTCAACCGGTATTTCCAGAACAGCTCGTAACGCCGTTTGGCGAAGGAAGCAGGCAGCTGGGCGGTTTCGGCCAGCTGCCCGTCAATGTACAGTTCGACTTCGGCCACATATTCTTCGTCGGAGGCATTGACATTTCCTCTGATCACGACACCGTTTCCGTTAAATTCCAGTTCCTGAATATCGGTGATCTTTTTATTGATCCCCCGTTTCCCGGTAGGATACATTCCTTCGAAAGCTTTTTCGTATTGTACGGCAACCGGTTGCTGGCATTGGATGGTTACCAGATCTCCTTCAACTGTTCCTCCGTTTTTCTCGATCATTTGCAGAGCCTGACCGAAACTCAGCTGATAAGCCTTGTTCAGAGAAATATCGGTATAGGCAAAATTCCTGTCCTCAACTTCTTTCAGGCTTCTTTTCCACTGATCCGGAATCCGGTTATATCCCAGGATGGCTCCCAGAATACCGGCAGCAGAAGCAGGATTACAGTCAGAATCCTGACCGCATCGGGTAGAGATATCCATGGTCTTGTAGAAATCCCCTTCACCGTATAACAGGCCGATCAGGATATAGGCGCTGTTGATGGTTGCGTCAATATTGTAAGGAACGAATACGCCTTCGGGACAGCCGATATCGGTACTCCATTTCTTCTCACATTCGAACCAGGTTTGTTTCCAGTCGTCAGGATATTGTTGGTGCCAGCGTATGACGTCACTCATGCATTGGTAGAACTGGCTTTCCTGAGGAATGGTTTTCAGCGCCTCTTTTACGATGAATCCGATGTCATCAGACAGAAAAGCCAGGGAATACATGGCTCCTACATAGACTCCGCCATACCATCCATCTCCATACGTCATGATATGTCCGATTTTATCGGCTATACCGGAAGCAGCATTAGGCATACCGGGAGACATCAGACCGGCATAGTCTGCCTCTATCTGATAGTCCAGGTCGCAGGCATGAGGATTGTTCATCCAGTGACCGGATGCCGGCGGCATGATTCCTTGCAGAATATTGTATCGTGCCGCCTGATTAGCATGCCAGAGGGGATATTCAGCAGTGGCAAAAGCCATAGCAAAAGAGTCCGCCGGGGCATCCAGCCCCAGACGGTCGAATACATTCACGAAAGTAAGATCCATGTAAACATCGTCATACAATCCCGGCACATTGTCATACCACCACTTGATGTAGCCGTCATACCATTCGATGGGCACATAATCCTGAATCATCGTCCCGCAGTATTTGAACTCTGTGGGACCTCCGTAGGTACAGCCGATGGTCTGACCGGCCCAACCTCCTTTGATTTTATCCAGCAGACTGTCTTTAGAGATTGTATATGTCTCCGGAATGTATGGGCGGGTGGTTCCGGAAGTTCCAGGGGAACATGCCTCCATCAGCCACAAGGCTGCAAACAGGAGAGTGCATGGAAAGAGATGTTTCATGGTTTAGCAGGTTGTTTGAATTTTATACAAAGATATATTATTTTCTTAGCATACTGTGTCTCTCTATGATATTTTGTAAGTTTTGTCTCATTAAAAAACGTCGAAACGTTTTATAAAAAAGAATTCGGGCTTTTAAAGCAAACGCCGAAACGTTCTTTTAAAAGCCCGAAGCTCATTGACTATGCCGACTTCTGCTCATCCCACATCTATACGTTTCATAACAACCCTTCCAGATCCAGATAAGCAAACTGGATTTCATCGTCCAGATTCATGATGATCCGGTTGTTGTCTTGATCGTAGCAGAAGTAGTTGATGGGACGGCCTACAACCAGGGTTTTCAGATAGTCGCCTTTCATGTTGAACACATGAAATATTTCCCCCAGATTGCCTTTGTTCCAGTCTTGTCCCGAGTATAAGGCTATGATCTTGTCTCCGCAGATCTGAACCTGTGAGAAATGTTTTTTTCTGTCTCCGCTTTCATCCCAGTTGGGACCGTAGACATTGCATTGCAGTTCGCCTTCCAGGTTGTAGAGGCTGATCAGATCATATCTGCCATTGCATTCCACCAGCGTCTGGCTGGCTGGAGAAACGGCGTAACTGATACGTTTTTTCTGGTCGGCCGGATGGGTGTAGGCCGTGAGCTTGATTTCTCCCGTCTGCATGTTCCATTTGCCGCTGGTCTGCAGGAAAGTGGAAGAGGAGGTGGGCTGGATGAAAGAGCCGTAAGCCAGTGTATCGTTGATGTAGCAATAATCGTTCGGGAAGTTCATACCGTTCAGTTTCAGCTTGACAAATGGTTCGTAATCGGAATTCTGGAGCAGGCTGTCCAGCTGATAGCCGAGAATGCGGAGCTGGCCGTGATCCGTCACGTACAGTTCCCGCTTCTCCGGATTCCATGCCACTGTTCCGAGGACGGTTATTTCTTTGGGACCCTGTCCGGGATCTCCGAAACTGCATAAGGGAGCAAATGTGTTCTTGTTGAAGATGTGTACCATTTTCTCCATGGAGCGGTAGTCAGCTATGATGAGATAATCATCGAAAACATAAGGTTTGGCCATGGCTCCGATCAGTACGTCTTCCATACTGATTTCCCGGATCCGGTTTCTGACATCTGTTTTTTCATTCCGTTGTTTTTGCCATTTCTCACCGGTTCCTTCCTGTTTGCATGAGGGAAGACATACCGCCAAGACCATAAATATGATGAGAAGTGTGTTGCGTTGTATTGATTTCATAGAATTTGTTTTTTTAGGTTGTACGAATGGATGAAGTTTCGGTTCAGATGGCCCGGATGAACAGCAGCACCGGATTCTGGTCGTCTGTATAGTGAAGCTTGTCTGCAAGTTCCTGTTGCTGGGACGGGGATAAATGCGTGCGGCCATATTCCATGATGTCGTCTGGCTGTAAAGGAAGGACGATCTGTCCGTTATCCTGGACAAACAATGTTACATCCGTCAGATTGACCGGATAATCATACAGCTGGTCAACCAGAAGTGTACCGAAACAGATTTGCTTTCCGTCAGCTGATTTGGGAAGGATGGACATCCGGTATTGCTTCTTGTAGAAATAGCCGGCCCAGTAGTTTTTGTCTGTTTCCAGAAAACAGTCTGTTCCGTATGCAAAGCGGTCTTCCTGATGCAGTTTCTCAAAGAACTCCATGATGTGTTCATAGGGCTGGTTGTAGAAAGAAGACGGAATATTCTTGCCTGAGAAGTCCAGTACAAATGCAGGGGTACAGGCGGCAGCGTTCAGATTGTAGACGGTGTCGTTGAACAGCTGGGTAAAGTAGGTGTGCGATCCGTTCTGCTGGAAAATGTTCTTTGACTTTACAAACAGATATTGGGCTTTGGCCTTGTCAACAGGCAGGAAGTGATGCGTGGAGCTTGAATCACTCAGTGACAAGGCATGAAGCTGGAACCGGTTATCCTTGCTCATGTCATTGCCTGTATAAATGTATAGGGTATTGCTGTCTGTCAGACAGATGTTTTCCATCCAGAGGTCCAAATTGATGCGGCTGGTACAGCTGTTGTCCCATGAATAGCTGTTTATGCATTGCGTGTTGCGGCTCAATACCCACACATGTTCACTGTCGGTCTGAAAATCACTTACGTTTGCATATTCTTCCGGTCCTGTTCCCTGGCGGCGGATTGCACCGAGACATTCTCCGGATAAAGAAAATTTATATACGGCAGACGGATCCGCTACATATAGAAAATTTTTTTTTAGATGAATCTGGTTTATTTCACTGAGCAGTAATGAATCGGAGGTGGGAAGAACAACCAGTGAGCCGTTTGCCACTTCTGACAGGCGGATGCTGCCGGCTGCCGTTTCCGTTTCTATCTGGAGAGTCTGGCATTTTTCCTGCGTTTTTTCTTTCCCCGGATGACATCCGGCCAATGTCAGAATCAACAGTCCGGATAATGCTTTTCTTAATAGGTTTTTTCTTGTCATATTCCTTTGAATTTATACTTGAGCAAAGGTAAAGAGAATATGTCCGAAAAACAATGACAGGGGGCCGCGCGGATTTCTGAGAAATTTGTATCTTGTTTGATTATCAGATTCTTTCGCTATTTTTTCTCAGAAAAAAATCAGAAATCTGCGGGGCTTTTTCAAGAAAGGGAAGGATCGAAATAAGCTAGAAGTAGTCTTCCTTATTACTCTTTTAGTTGACAAGCCATTTCTATTTTTCGATTTTCTTTAGAAACAATAGTTCGTTAAAAATTAGCCTAGCCTAAGCGGCTCTGGCAGTAAATAAAATG
>OODF01000216.1_pt1 | contig 46859 bp, 66 predicted proteins | sample 1671431 | NCBI WGS metagenome assembly OODF01 (sample SAMN06348156, study PRJEB24527) | human gut metagenome | biome: human gut; feature: ankylosing spondylitis patient; material: feces | host: Homo sapiens | place: China | collected 2015-10 | reverse complement strand
CGCCAGAACGGCCCCCGCGAGGGCGGCCATTTCGGCAATTCCCGCGGCGGCGGACGGCCCCCTCGTGAGGGTGGGCGCGGCCCTGCCCGGGACGCTGCCCCCCGTGTGTGGCAGCCCAAGGCCCCGGCCAAGAGCGATAACCTGAGCTTTGAGGATATGATGAGCCGCTTCAAGAGCCAGAGCGAGGAGAAGATGGCCGACCTCGACCACGAGACCAACAACCGCCGCGGCGGCGGTTATGCACCGCGCTCCCGCCGCGGCCGCTGAGCCATAGAACGAACCGGGCCTGCCCCAGCGGGGCGGGCCTGTTTTTTGGTGGTGCGGCAACGCCCACGGACAAGAAAGGAACCAGAATGCCTGCAAAATTTGAACTGATCGCACCCTGCTTCTTTGGCTGCGAAGCAACTGCGAAATTTGAGCTGACCCGCATCGGGGCCGAGAACATCCGGGTAGGGGATGGCCGCCTGACCTTTGCGGGCGGGCCGGAGATGATCGCTGCCGCCAACCTGAACCTGCGCACGGTGGAGCGCGTGATGCTGCTCCTCAACACCTACCCCGCTTCCACCTTCGATGAGCTGTTTGACGGCGTGTACAGCATCCCCTGGGAAGAGTTGCTGCCCGCCGATGCCGCCTTCCCTGTGACCGGCTCTTCCCTGAACAGCCAGCTCACCAGCGTGCCTGCCTGCCAGAGCATCATCAAAAAGGCTGTGGTCAAGCGCCTGATGAACAAGCACCATACCTCTGTTCTGCCCGAGACCGGCGCGGAGTACAAGATCCGCTTCATGCTGCGCAAGAATGTCTGCGAGATCATGCTGGATACCACCGGCGAGGGCCTGCACAAGCGCGGCTACCGCCGCAACGCCATGGAGGCCCCCATCCGTGAGACGCTGGCCGCGACCATTGCCGACTTGGGCCGTGTCCGCCGCGACAGTCTGGTGGAAGATCCCTTCTGCGGCAGCGGCACCCTGCTGATCGAAGCCGCCCAGAAGGCCATGAACATTGCCCCCGGCCTCAAGCGCCGCTTTGCCGCCGAGCGTTACAGCTTTGTACCCGCTTCCCTTTGGGCCGAGCAGCGCCAGAAAGCGCTGGCAGAGTCCAAGCTGGATGTGGGCTTTGAAGCCTTTGGCTACGATATCGACCCCGCCGCCGTGGCACTGGCCAATGCCAACGCAAAGCTGGCCGGTGTGGAAAAGCGCTGCCATTTCGAGGTGGCCGATGTCGCTGACTTTGCGGCAAAGCCCGAAGCCATCGTTCTGACCAATCCCCCGTACGGCGAGCGGATGAGCACCATCGAAGGTGCCGCCAAGCTGGCCCGCACCCTGGGCCAGCAGATGGCCGAGCATCCCTGCGCGGGCCTGTACGCCATCACTGCCGATATGGAGTTTGAGAGCCACTACGGCAAGCGCGCCAACAAGCGCCGCAAGATGTACAACGGTATGATTCCCTGCCAGCTGTATATGTACTACGAGGCCCCCAAGTTTGAGCACAAGGCAAAGCCGATGCCCAAGCAGGGCTTTGACGGGAAGCGTACCGTCGAGTTCAAGAAAAAGTAAACAGGAGAACAAAAAGACATGGACGGTCCGATGCGGCCTTATCTTCCGGAGCTTACCATCCGGGATTATAATATCTACCAATGGTATCTGCGGGGCGTGCAGTATCAGCTGAACACGACCTACGGGCTCTACTCGTGCAGTCTGCTGCAGCACAACGGGGTTCTGTTTGCACTGCTGTCAGACAGCCTGGCCGGGCGGGAGGCGACCTGCAAAAAGGTGCGCCTGCCCTGGACGCTCTGCTGGAGGCCGATGATGTGCCAGACCCAGGGCATCCGGCTGGCCGCGCAGGTGGAGGTGCTGCTGGGCTGGCATAAGCTGCAGGACCGCCGCTGTGACGAGCTGCCCTTCCAACAGCGGGTGAAGCGCACCATCGACCGCGTCCTGCTCCGCCGCGCCTACGAAAAGGCCGTGCAGGAGAACCCCGCGCTGGAACGGCTGTTTGAACAGGAGCAGGAGCAGGCGATCGTTCAGATGAACCTGAACGCCAAGAACTACACCGAGGTTGCCGAGCCTATGAGCAACATCTACGGCGCGCTCTACTCCACGCTTGCCACCGATGAGAACAGCCAGCGCAAGAGTATGCGCTATATCGGCAGCTGCATCGGGCGGGTGTTCTACCTGCTGGATAAGGCGGGCCGTGTGGCCGGTGACAAGCGGGCCGGGCGGTACAATGTGTATCTGGTCAATGGTGTCGAGGACCCCGGTGCTGCACTGGAAAATGCCCGGCGGCAGTCGCTGGCTGCGGCAAACGATCTGGTGCGCGCCTACGGGATGCTGGATGTCAAGCTGAACAAGAGCCTGATCGACAATATTATGATCCTGGGCCTGCGCCATGCGGTGGAGCCGCTGGACCCGGAGAACCAGCCCGTGCGCTGGGAGCTGCCGTGAAGGCCCGCAAGAGCTGGGCGATGGCCTACTGCGGCATGGCGGCTGCCCTGAGCGTGGCCCTGATGCTGCTGGGGGCCGTGGTGCCGGTGCTGATGTTCATTGCCCCGGCGGTGGCCAGCCTGCTCATCGCCACGGTCTGCGTGGAGTGCGGCAGGACCATGGCCCTGACAGCCTACGGCGCGGTGAGCCTGCTCAGCCTGCTCTTTGTGCCGGATAAGGAGGTGGCGCTGGTCTTTGTGTTCCTGCTGGGATATTACCCGCTGGTCAAGCCCCGGTTTGAGCGCATTCGTCTGCCGCTGGTACGGGTGCTGTGCAAGCTGCTGCTCTGCAACGGTGCCGTGCTGGCCATGTACGGGCTGGTGCTGCTGCTGGTGCCTGCGGGCAGCATTTCGCAGGAGCTGAAGACCACCGCGCTGGCGGTCTCGCTGGCCACCCTTGCCATGGGCAACGTTGCCTTTCTGCTGTATGACCGGGCGCTCCACAACTTGCTGCAGGTGTATCAGCTGGTGTGGCGGCCGAAACTGCATAAGATGCTGGGAAAGTAATGAATAAACCTCTCAGTCGCCTTCGGCGACTGAGAGGTTAAACATTTGGGAGGAGTGATGTCTACCACCAGTTGACACAAAGCGCCGGGCCACACGGGTGACAGCCGTGAGGGTGACGAGGAGAGGAATCATCGAAAATTTCGGCGGATGTTTCTCCGGCTGACCATGGGCTATACCAGCCGCAGAGAGGGGCAAAAATCGGCAGTGATACCGTAACAGATCCCCTCAAAGAAAGCCATACAAGAACATAAACTGTTACAGGAGGCTGACAGCTGTGCTGCGCGCGTTTTTTGCGCCGGGCTGTCGGCATGGAGGTGTTTTGTATGTGTGGCATTGTTGGTTATGTTGGAAAACGGAATGCACAGGATGTTTTGCTGGATGGTCTGGAAAAGCTGGAGTACCGCGGCTATGATTCCGCCGGTGTGGCCCTGGCTTTGGAGGGTGGCATCCGGGTGGTCAAGAGCAAGGGCCGTCTGGCGGAGCTGCGCAAGCGGCTGGCGGTGGAGGCCCTGGCCCGGAGCGGCTGCGGCATCGGCCACACCCGGTGGGCGACCCATGGGGAGCCCAGCGATGTGAACAGCCACCCGCATTCCACGCCCCGGGTGAGCATCGTCCACAACGGCATCATCGAAAACTATGGTGTGCTGAAGGAGCGGCTCATGGCCAAGGGCTATACCTTTGAGAGCGAGACCGACACCGAGGTCCTGGTCAAGCTCATCGACAGCTGCTATGAGGGCGAGCCTCTCAAAGCCCTGCGCGCCGCCCTGGCCATGGTGCGGGGCAGCTATGCGCTGGCTGTCCTGTTCCGGGATTTCCCGGATACCCTGTTCGCGGTCAAGCGGGAGAGCCCGCTCATCGTGGGCTGGGGCGAAGAGGAAAACTTTATTGCGTCGGATATCCCGGCGCTGCTGAAATATACCCGCCGGTACAGCGTGCTGGAAGAGGGGGACATGGCGGTGGTGAACGCCGACGGCATCCGCTTCTACAATGAGTTCGCGGAGCCGGTGGAGCGGGAAGTTCTGACCGCCAACTGGGATCAGGAAGCCGCTGAAAAGGGCGGCTACCCGCACTTCATGCTGAAGGAGATCAACGAACAGCCTGCGGCCATCACGGCCACGGTGAGCCCCCGTGTGGAGAACGGTCTGCCCGACCTGCGCGTTCCTGAGCTGACGGATGAGCGGCTGCGCCGCATCGGCACGGTGCATCTGGTGGGCTGCGGCACGGCCATGCACGCGGGCATGGTGGGCAAGGCTGCCATTGAGGCGCTGGCCCGGGTGCCTGCACAGGTGGAGATCGCCAGCGAGTTCCGCTACCGGAACCCCATCCTGCGGCCGGAGGATCTGGTCATCATCATCAGCCAGTCGGGCGAGACCAGCGATACGCTGGCCGCCCTCAAGCTGGCCAGGAGCCGGGGCGTGCCGGTGCTGGCCATTGTGAACGTGGTGGGCAGCAGCATTGCCCGCGCGGCGGATTATGTCATGTACACCTACGCCGGCCCTGAGATCGCCGTGGCCTCCACCAAGGCCTACATGGTGCAGATGTGCGTGCTCTACCTGTTCGCCCTGCGGCTGGCTTATGCCCGGGGAATGCAGACCGATGCCGAGATCCGCCGCCTGACAGCAGAGCTGCTCCGAGCCGGGGAGGTCATCAAGCCCCGCCTGGCCGATTGTGAGCAGATCAAGTATCTGGCCAGCCGTTTCGTCAATACCCAGAGCTGCTTCTTCATCGGCCGCGGGTTCGACTATTCGCTCTCGCTGGAGGGCAGCCTGAAGCTGAAGGAGATCAGCTATGTCCACTCGGATGCCTACGCGGCGGGTGAGCTCAAGCATGGCACCATCAGTCTGGTAACAGACGGCGTGCCGGTGATCGCCCTTGCCACCCAGAAGCAGGTCTACGAAAAGACCATCTCCAACGCCAAGGAGACCAAGAGCCGTGGCGCAAAAGTCCTGCTCTTCACCACCCGGGATGCCGTGGTGCCCGATGGCGTGGCCGACTATGTGGTACGTCTGGATGACTACGATGACCTGCTGATGCCCCTGCAGCTCATCGTTCCGCTGCAGCTGTTTGCCTACTATATGGCTGTTCTGCGCGGCTGTGATGTGGATAAGCCACGCAATCTCGCCAAGAGCGTGACCGTGGAATAACCGTAGAATAAGAAATCAAGCCTTGCCAAACCCGCCCGCTGGTGGTATACTATTTAGGTAGCCGATGCTAGTGTGGCGCAATGGCAGCGCAATTGATTTGTAATCAGTGGGTTGCAGGTTCAACTCCTGTCACTAGCTCCAAAAAATGCCGTTCATTCGTGATATTAAATCACGTGAACGGCATTTTCTTTTGCGAAAACACGGTAAAATACGGTGAAAAACCGGAATAAACTAACAAACAAACTAACAAAATCAGTATTCCATCTTCCGCATTTCCTGTAACAAGAATGTCGGGTCGTTGTGGGAAACGTATTTGTTTGCTGTGGTGGAAAAATTTTTGTGGCCGAGGATAGCCTGCACAGCGGTTTTTTCAAGACCGCACTCCACCATCTTGCTGCTGGCCGTGTGGCGAAGAGTGTGCGGGTGCACGCCCTCGATCTGGCACTCCTGCATCAAGGCCCGGAACTTTGTGGCCACGTTTCTCTTGTCCAGCTTCGTTCCAGCCTTGGAAGGTATCAGCCACTCGCACCCGCTGTCCATCATCCAGAAGGCGATGATCTTGTAAATGGGGTCAAGGATGGGAATGATGCGGTTTTTGCCCGCTTCTGTTTTTTCACCGCCCTGCATGTAGTGCTCTTTCAGGTACACGTTCTCGCAGCGCATGGAAAGCAGCTCATCAATGCGCATTCCTGTATAGAGAAGCACCATAGCAATCTGCGCTGTCTGACCAAAGCGCTTGTCGGTCTGGTAGGAGCTGATCCGGGCAATCTCATCCGCCGTAAGGGTGCGCTCTGCCTTTCCGGCTGCGGCTGGAAGGTGAAGGAGCTGGGCATAGTTCTTGTTTATGATGTCCTGGGCCATTGCCCACTCACATAGCTGGCTGAAAAGGGTGCGCTGCTTCTCACATGAGCTGCGGGAGAGACCGTCTGCGACCATCTGGTCTATGATCTGCTGATAGTCCTCCGCTTTCAGGTCTCGCATTTGTCGGCTGTACAGCGGAGCGGCTTTTTTGAAAGCCAGCTCGTATCCATTTATCATGTCCCGGCTGAGACTTGAAAACTTCGGCTGTGCCCGCCATTTTTCGTAGGCATCCGCAAAAGTACACTTCAGACGCTCTGCCGGGGTGTTCTGGGCGTTGTATGCGTCAAGCGCCTGGACGGCTTCTCCGGGCGTTCCGTATGTGCCCAGCACTTCCTTTTTTCCGGTCACGGCTACATAGGGCCTTGCCCGGACCCCTTTCAGCTTGTACACGCTGCCGCTCCCCTTTGGGCGGCGGCGCTTTTTTCTATGCACGGGAGCGGACGTTGCATCCTGCTGCTTTCCGCACCACGGGCAAAATAGAGCCTTGTCCGGGATGCTTACATGGCATCTGATACATTTCATTACGCTACTCCTTTCTGCGCCCTATATAGCCCAAAGCGCCGTTCTCTGACGCTGTGCGCCCTGATGCGTAACTGATTTTCAAATCCTCTATTGGAGGATGCGGCTCGTCCGGGCACGGGTCAAGCCCTCTGATCTTGGCAAAGCTGTACTGATCGATGATGGTGCCGCACACAGTGACCCTGTTGTTGAGAGGGCAGTGGAGGTTTGCGGCCATTTCAGATATAACCGCAGGCGGGCTGCTCCCATGTCGGCCCTTGAGCACAAAAAGCAGAAGCCGCCGGGTGAGCGGTGGAAGCGCCTGCACCAGCGTGTGAAGTTCCTTATCTATGGCTGCATCTTCTTTCTGCCCGTCTGGCACTGCGTACAGATCCGGGTGCATAACTTCCATAAAAACCGTGATGGGGGATACTCCGCAGGCTGTGCACCAATCCATGATCTCGTCACTGTCTGGGCTTGTGTCACCTTTTTCCCAGCTTTGCACTGTCCGCTCTCCCTTCTGGATGCGGACCGCAATCGTTCTCTGACTTAGCCCGGCGGATACCCGCGCTTTTGAAAGCGCCTTCCCGATTTGATCAGCGGTAAAATAACTCATGCTTATCACCCCTAAACGCAGCGTGTTATAAAAGGAAAATGGCGCAGAAAAACTCTGCGCCATTCGACAAAAATTACACAGATTTCATTTTCCTCTGGCGCATGGTAGAATCTGGTGCATAAGATGCAAATATTACCAAAAAAGGAGGAAAATGAAATGAAAAACAGCCAGACAGTCAGCATGGACCCCGATATGACCATCATTGACGGAATGCCCGCCAGCGTGCTCACCGGCACGCGGCCCACTCCAAAGCCCTGGGAGGAATGATCTATGGACAAAATGCAGAGCTTTTGCACCCACATCCGCGCCGCCCTGGCGTGCTACGAGGATATGCCGCCCGAGAGCCAGACCAAGGCCCGCTTTTATGTAACCCGCAAGGCGGAAAGCGTCCGGCGCTTGCTGGATGCCGCCAACTGCCCCGGCGGGGAGCTTGCTGGGGAGCTGCTGCAGAAAATGCAGCGGCTGGACGATTGCAAGTGAAAATCTAACTATTTTCAGAAAAAACCGAATTTATTTCGTGATATCTATTGAATATTACAACCGAAAGATGTATAATGCGTTTGTGGTAGGAAATTAGCTATCTTGCTGATGTGCTTTCTTCCGAAGCAGAATGGATTCACGGTATTGCTGCGCGGGGGCAAGTTCGACGAACTCAACGGATTTGTCAAAGTTCTCTTTCACAACTTTTTTGATTTCATCAAGCGTTACATTAAAGAACTCCCGCCGCTGGTTTACAAAGTTGAGCTTGCGGTCCGCAAATGCATTGTGCAAAGCAGCTTCCAGCTTCGGCGCATCGTCAGAGAAGATCATTGCGTGAACATCGAAATTGAACGGAACGGAAGCGTCCCCCAACTCGTCCACTCGATCCTGAGGGTCAAGCCGCCGTGTCATTCCGATTTTGTATACATTCTCTCCGAATGCTCCGATGTTTGAAATGATGTATACATATCCGGCACGCTGGTTGGCCTGGCGGTAATCCACGTCAGCGAACTCCTTGTCGATCTTCTGGAGCTGGCTCTCGATGATGCTCTTCTTTTCCTCGATGGCAGCTCGGTCCTCTTCGGAAGCGGCATCCAGCTGGGCGTTTACCTTTGCAAGAGCGTTATTATAGTGCTGCTGCTCTTTTTCGAGCTTTTTCCGTGCCTCTTCGATTTCTCTTGCGAGCTTGGCCTCTTCCCGCATCTGGGCTCTGGCTTCCCGCTGCTCTTCTTTTTCTTCCTGCTTTTTCTGAGCGTACTCAAAAGCGAGATAAAGCTCTTCCAGCTTTAGTCGGTAGTAGGAAGGGACAATGGAGACCCCCATGATCGTGCCCAGCTTTGTGATTGCCTCCTGAGAGGATGTGATGCGCTTTTCTGCGGTTTCCACGTTGTTGTATTTGACGTGCTCGATCACGTCATCACATTCAGCGTTGAACGCCCGCAGAAGCAGCTTCTGCATGTCGGCCACCATCTTTTTGCCCTTGGAAGCGTTTCCGTTGACCGTCCAGGTCTGGGAGCCGGTGACGGCAGAGCCATTGCGAACCATATCCTTCTGCAAGGCTCTGATCTCCATCATTTTAGCCTTATACTCATCCGCACGCATTAGATTGTAGTGCGGAGTATACAGGCCAAAATCCTGAAGCTGAACGGCATCGGAGACTTCGATAAGACTTTGTTTTGCCGCCTTTAGCTTATCTTCTGTATCTGAAATCGTAGCCTTTAACCCAGCAAGATAAGCGGTTCTTTTCTTGATTTCTTCCTGAATATCATTATATGAAGGAAGGTTTTTAGGGAAAGAATCCACTGTTGCAGAAAGAGCGCCGTTCTGCTTTTTGAGCTCTTCCAGTTCTTGTTCAAGCGCAGCGTTCTTTTCTGTAACGCTCTGATTCTCGGAACGAAGGGCCTCAAGTTCTTGTTTTTCTTTTATTCCAAATAATGACATTTTAACCTCACAGAGAACAAAGATTTTGTGTATCGGCAAGCATGATAAGTTCACCGTACTTTTCATGGAGAAGATGAATCTCTTTTTCTGGCATTCTGGACAAGTAAGGGTCAAAGCCGGCATGCCACGCTCTTGCGGCGTTCCTTTTATCTGAAGCAGTCTCTTTCGCTTCGATTTTAGCTTCTGCCAATTCATAAGACCGTTCAATAAACGCAGTCAATTTATCTTCAAAACAATTTCCGTTCGCAACGTCAGCAATGTTTTCTTTGGTTTCTTTAAAAATAACCGAAGAATTCTTGAAAGAAAGCCAGATGGATTCTGCCGCCAAGATTTCTTTTGCGTAATCTGTAAGATTGTCATACGCTTCAAAGAACTCTTCTGGCGTTAAGGAAGCTTTTAATAAAGACACTCTGCTTTCCCAAAGAACAGGCGCGTCTTTGAGCGTATACACCGCATCCGTTTCTTTATCCGAAAGAACTTTTTCAGGTTGAGGACTATCACAGTTCTCCTGTGTCAGGTCATCTGGCGGAAGCTCCACTTCTTCAGAAAGATCGTAGTCCACTGTAGACTGCTTCAAAAGCTTCTTGATCTTCTTCCCCTGAGACGGTTTAGAACTCTTTTCCATCGCTTTTCGGAAAGGGAACGTTATGCACAAAAGCACAAAATAAATGTAAAAGAAGAGAAGAACCGCCACAAAGAAAAATGAAAACAATGCAAAAATACTAAAAACTGGCTTTTCTATAGTCAATAAAGCCTCAAAAATAGCAAAAAAGGTTAGAAGTCCACTACAAGCGGCCAGGACTTTGTGCTTTAACTTAAATTTCAATTCTAACACCTCGTACATCTATATTTCTAAAGGAGGAAAACAAAATGCAGGAATCACAGTTCAGCCCGGACGAAATCAAAAAGATTATCGAGAAGCTAAAGAGTGACCCTGCATTTCGTCAGAAAGTCCTCGATATTTTAAACAGCTAAATCACAGCAGCGCCCGGATCGCATTCTTCTTTGCTTCTGGCGCTTTCAATAGAAGCTTTACAAGCTCGGCATCATCGGGAGATAGACCACTCAAATCTATCTCTCCGGCGGTGCTGGGCTTTTCTTTTTGCTCCGGTGCTTCGCCCATAAGCTCTTCAATAGAAATTTGCAAAAAATCAGCTACAAGTAATAGCTTGTCCTTAGGCGGATAACGCTTGCCATTAGCCCATTTTCCTACCGTTCCGTTTGCAAATTTCAAATCTTTTTCCATTTTTGTAATAGAACTATTTTGAGATTTGCACGATACACGGATAAATTCTACCAACTCGGGCAAAGAACGCATAAAAAATTCCTCCGATAGCCTAATTCTCTATTGACAACTAGAAAATTAGGCTATATAATAGAGAGCGTAAGGAGCAAACAAAACCAAAGCCCCTTGATAACATTATATCGGGCAAACGCTAGATTTTATTCACTTTGTACCTTGCAACTACATAGTAGCATATTTTCTAGTGATTTTCAAGCCCGGAAAGGAGAATTGCTAGTGAATGTTTCAAAAATTGACCAGTTTTGCAAGCTGCACGGACTGAGCCGTACCGATTTGGAAGAGGTAGCAGGTCTGAGCAACGGCGCAATTGGCAAGTGGGAGCGCAGCGTCTACGGCCCCAGTATCAGCCAGCTGATGAAGGTGGCCCGATACTTTAAGGTATCCGTGGACAAGCTGCTGGTGGAAGAAGAAGGAGGGAAGACCGAATGACAGACATTATCTTATTCACCCAGAACGGCGAGCCGGTGGTATCCAGTCTCCAGATTGCTGAGAACTTCGAGAAGCGCCACGACCATGTGATGCGCGGTATCGAAGATATTCTGAGGGGTCTCCCCAAAAATGGGGACACCCCCATGTTCTACAAAACCGAGTACACTCACGAGCAGAATGGTCAGACCTACCCCATGTACCTGATGAACCGGGACGGTTTCAGCCTGCTGGTGATGGGCTTTACCGGCAAGGCGGCTCTGGAGTGGAAGCTGAAGTACATCCAGGCGTTCAACGAGATGGAGAAGAAGCTGAGCACTCCGCAGATGCCCAAGCTCAGCAAGGAGATGCAGGCGCTGTTCCTGCTGGACGACCGCACTCAGAGGCAGGAGCAGCGGATCACGGCGCTGGAAAATAACATGGTCGTGGACTATGACCAGCAGCTTTCCCTCAAGAATGCCGTGAACCACGTTGTTGTGGAAGCTCTGGGCGGCAAGAACGCCCCGGCCTACGGCGATTCCCATGTACGGGGCATGGTTTACTGCGAGATCAACAAGGACATCCAGATGTGGTTCCGGGTCAGCAGCCGAAACAACATTCCACGCAAGCGCTTTGACGAGGCCGTGGAGTACATCCAGCGCTGGAAGCCCAGCACCAACACCGTGATGCTGATCCAGCAGACCAACGGCCAGACCAGCATGTTCTAAGGAAGGAGACAGCGGCATGAGCGAAAGGATCACGATGAAAGGCGTTGCGGAGTGCTGCGAAATGTTCCGGGCAAATCTCGTCCCGATGAGCCCGAACAAGTTCTGGAGTAATGTTGCATGCGGCGAGTATGACGGGTGGGTAGTCCCCCGGGAAGATACCAAACGTCGGCAGGCAACGATTTACATCGACGGTTTTATCGATTATATGCACCGGCGCGGATGCAAGATCGTCCGCCCGTATGAGAACTATAAGGAGGAAATGGAAATATGAAGATCAAATCCCGCGTCTGGTACTGGCTGGCCGCTGGCTGCGGTGCCGCAAGTCTGCTGTACGGCATGGGCATCGAGGGCAGCGCACAGACGGGCAGCGCCATCTCCGACGGCCAGTTCGTCACGGCCATGTGCCTGGTTTTGGCAGCGGTGATGTTCCTGCGGCTGGGCTTTGCCGCCCAGGATCGGGAGCAGAACGCACGACGTTATGGCCGCGTTGACCGCACCCACGCCCGCACCGAGGAGCCGGACTACCGGCAGAACCGGAGGGGCGCATGAGCATGACTGTATATGCTTACGCCTACCGCAAGAGCCCTCCGGGGTGCGATGTCAGGCAGTTCACAGATCCGCTCACACCGGTTGAATACCCGGGAGAGCCCGCCAGCGTTAAGGCCCAGCACTGGGCAGATGATAACATCCGGCACTACGAGATGATTCAGGTGCGGGATGCTCTGGGAAACCTTCTGTATGCAAGATAATGCGTTTTGGATTACGTAAACCACAAGATATAGGAGAAATCGGCATGAAAACCAAAATTCTGAAAGTCAAGATCACCTTCCTGGAGCCGGTGCTGGGCACTTGGCCATCCAACCAGAACGTTGCCCGGGATTTCATTGCCAGTAAGAGCCCGGATGCAGCCACGATCGAGGACGAGGTGGCCGCTCTGGGCGCGGATGCCGTGGCAGATAAGGGCATGACCGTGTTTCCCCGCAACGAGAACGGAGAGCCGGTGCTCTACGACTACCAGATCAAGGGATTCTTCAAGGATTCCTGCGGCATGCTGGCCCGTGTGGGCGGCAAGACAGAAACGGGCAAGAAGCGGGCCGTCAACGAGAGCGGCAAGCTCTCCGCCTACAAGAAGGTCATCGACGGCCTGATCTTCCCGCAGCCCCGCATGATCCCCATCAAGGTCAACGGCAAGATCGGCGACTGCCAGCGTCCCCTGCGTGCCCAGACGGCCCAGGGTGAGCGTGTGAGCCTGGCCAACTCTGAGGAAATCCCGGCAGGCAGCACCTGCGAGTTTGAGATCCTTCTCATGGACGAATCGCTCGAGAATGCGGTTCTGGAGTGGCTGGACTACGGCGTTTTGCGCGGCATCGGCCAGTGGAGAAACAGCGGCAAGGGCCGCTTCACCTTTGACATCATCGACTGAGCAACGGCATTGCATGGATAGGATTTGATCTGCTACGGCAATGATATGATTTGCAAAGGCGCGGATATGTGCGCATAACTCGGCAACGGCATTGTGCTGACAAGTTTGCTCAGCAGGGGCACAGGTAGTCACTGCAGTGCAGCGCGAGGCAAAGGCAAGGCTCAGCTGGAAAGCGCAGCGCAAAGGCGTAGATAGGCGTAGATCGCTTGGATCAGACTTGCCTCGATAAGCAAAGCAAAGGAAATGCAGGGCCTCGTGTCGAAAAGCGAAGGCAAGGCTGGGCGTGGTGTGGGCGGCAAGGAATCGCAAGGGCGTTGAGCAGATACGCGCCGCTCTGCTATGCAGCGCAAAGGCATAGCGTTTCATGGCTACGGCGATGCGGGGCAAAGAAAAGCTCAGCGAAGGCACAGATGAGCAAAGAGATGCGAAGGCATAGATAAGCAAAGAAGCGCAAAGGCATAGCGAAGAAGCGCTTTGATACGATTTGCAACGGCTGTGCGGTGTGTGCAATGTACGGCAAAGGCATAGACATGCAAAGATTTGCAGAGGCAAAGCAAAGTATTTTTGAACGAAAGGAGATTTTACAGTGAGTAAAACAGAGCTGCTGTTCCGGGCCGTGGAAGCACTTTCCACCCCGGCGGCAAAGATGGTTGCCCGTGGGCTGACCGTATGGATCGGATTCAACGTTCTGGTCGTGGTTTTTCTGGTCTGGCGGGCATGGAAAAACGGGAGGTGGCGCAAATGAGCACGGTTCAGATCTATGGGGCGGATATGGCTTTCTTGAACGAGATCCCTTTCCGGTGTGTTAAGGACGCGGAACAGTATGCGGATCGGCTCAAAAAGGCTGACCCGGCGTTCACGTACCTTGTCATGGATGATTCCGGGCAGCCGGTATCTATGAGGTGATCCTTATGCAGTGTGATGAAAAAAAGAAATTTGCCTGAACTATGCGGCCAATATTCCGGAATGGAAGCTGGCGCTGATTCTGGACGCTCTGGCAAAGCTGGGCGATGCATCCCGGTGCTGCGGCACGGTTCAGAAGGCGGTTGCCGGGGGTCAGTCGTATATGAGACTGCACCCGGACAGTGAATACGCGGGCGAGGATCAGGCTGATTATGTGCACATTTGCCAGGAAGCGGCCAGAGCATTGGGCCGCGCAGTCTATGCGGTGGAGATCGTGCTTTCACAGTCAGACTGCTTCGGGCTGGCCAAAGACCTGGCATACATGGCAGAAACTGCATATAACAGCTCCTACGCCGAGCTGGAGAGCATGTGCCGGAAGCGCGGATGCAAGGAGGTGGAGTGCAAACATGGACAAAATGACCATTTATGAAAGCGCCCGTGTCGTGCCCAAGGAGGCGCGGAAGGCAATCGGCGGCGGCCGCCTGAAGGGGATGACGGACATCAATCCCATGTGGAGAGTCAAGAAGTTGACAGAGCTTTTTGGCCCAGCTGGCATCGGTTGGCGATTCGACCCGCCCATCTTTGAGGAAAAGCCCGGGGTAAACGGAGAGATCATGGTACACTGCTGCACCAACCTCTACATTCGGCAGATCGATGAGGGCGGGGAAAAGAATGAATGGAGCGCCCCGATTCCCGGCGTGGGCGGCTCGATGCTGATCTCCACAGAAAAAGACGGCAAGCGCACGGATGACGAAGCCTATAAAAAGGCTTACACGGACGCGCAGAGCGTTGACTGCAAGGCTTTGGGCATTGGCGCAGACGTTTACTGGGAGAAAGATCCGACCAAGTACGACAGGCCCGCAGCGCCGCCCCCGGCAAAGCCGACCTGCGCTAGCTGCGGGAAGCCCGTGGAAGGGTTTACTTACAAGGGCGAAAAGGTCACTGCTCAGCAGGCAGCTGACCGAAGCAAGAAAAAATACGGGCGTATCCTGTGCATGGAATGCGCTAAAAAACAGCCGAAAGAAGATGGAGGATTGACGCATGCTTAACGTCGTTGCATTGATGGGCCGCCTGACCCATACCCCGGAGCTGAAAACCACCCAGAACGGCACCAGCGTGTGCAGCTTCAGCATTGCGGTTGACCGTACATACACCCCGAAGGGCGAGGAGCGCAAGGCCGATTTCATCGATATCGTTGCCTGGCGGCAGACGGCAGAGCATATCTGCAAGTACTTCCAGAAGGGCAGCATGATCGCCATTGACGGCAGCATCCAGACCCGCTCGTATCAGGACAAGCAGGGCAGCAACCGCACGAAAGTGGAAGTTCTGGCAAACAACGTCAGCTTTTGCGGCGCAAAGGCGGCAGACAAGCCCGCTGTGCGCGATTTTGACAAGCAGACGAAAAGCTACACATCCGAAGCAAAAGCCTCTTACAGCGCCCCGCAGGCGGCGCAGGGCTTCTCGCAGGGCTCTGCAGATGATTTTGCAGAGATCACGGACGATGATGACCTGCCGTTTTAAGGGGGCTGGTGAGGAATGACAGAGAAAAAGAAGCGAAGTCAGTACATCGTTGTCATGGACTGGATGTATGACAATTTTGGTTTTAACTGCGCCGAGGCAAACGCGCTGGCTATCATCTACGGCTTTTCACAGGACGGAGAAAGTTGGTTTTGCGGCGGGTCTGCATACATTGCCGCACGGCTCCACATCTCCCAGAAATCTGCCAAAAATTATTTGGCAGATTTTGTAAAACGTGGAATTTTGGAGATGAAAAAAGAGATGGTCGGCAACGTCCCGCACAACGCATATCGGACAGTGCCGGACATCGAAAATCTTGTCCTTGTAGAGACTTCAGACCCGGGAAAAAATTTCCCTAGGGAAAAAATTTCCCCGGTGAAAAATTTTCCCTCAGACCCGGGAAAAAATTTCCCTCAGGGTAGGGAAAAATTTTCCCCCAGTAATAAATCTAGTAATAAATCTAGTAATAAAATCTATCTATCTGCTGCGCAGGGCGGATTGATGGATAACACACCCCGGCGGGAGGATGTGGAAACGGACTTCAGGGAAAGGCTCGAAATCGACACCCTGGAGCGGCGGTATGACCCGGAGATGCTGAGGGAGCTGCTGGAAAATATCACGACCATGTACACCTGCCCCAACCAGTGCATGATGATCGGCGGGCAGCTCCAGAACACGGCAGCCATCCGGCGGCAGCTGGACAAGCTGACAAGCCAGCACATCGAGTACATCATGGACAGCCTATCAAATACCACTCAGCCGGTCAAAAACATCCAGGCGTATCTGCGCACGACCATCCTGAACGCACCCACCACCATGGAGCATTACTACCAGGCCAAAGGAAATGCCATCATAGCAAACCCGGCGGGCAGCGGTGCGAAATGGCCCAGTGATACAAAAAGGCACTCGCTCATCAAGAGCAAGGCCTGAAAAAGAAAGGAGAGCCGAAGAGCGCCTAAGTATCATGTTGTTGTGCTGTGCAGCGGCCCGGCAGGGGACGCGGCCCTGACCTACCGTCTGACCGCCAGCAGCCAGCAGGCAGCAGAATTTCACGCTTGCCAGATGGCGGGCAATCATTACCCGGAGTACCGGGATATTCATGTCAAGAGAACGGAGGTTTTGACACATGGCTGAGAAAAAGAAGATTGTCCGGCTGGCCGATGTTGGCGAGCTGGAAAACATCCTGAAAAAAGACATTGCAGAGGAAGAAGCAAGAGGAAAGGAGTCTGACATCCTGTTCTGTGAAGATATTGCAGGCGAGCTGACGGATCTCGAAAGCCTTCCCACCATCGACCCGGAGAGGATAATCCCGGCCTGACGCGATCCTGACAAAGACCCTCCGAAGGTCGAAACGGAAGTTCTGGTTTTGTACCGGCGTGATGACTATCTGGGCATTACAACGGCGCACTACGAGGACGGCAATGTTTTCTCCGAGGACAGCGAATGGAATTGGGAAGATCTCCCCGATTGGGGAACATACGACGAGGAACGGGACAACTACCGAATCCCGGAAGGCTGGTGGGAATACCGCCACTTCAACCCGGACGACGTTTACAACAACAAGATAGACTGCCCCGTGATGGGCTGGATGCCGATGCCGCCGGAGGAGATTACAAAATGAGCAAAAAACGCATGGTCTACGCGGAGGACGTGATCCAGAGAATCCGCGACCTGGCCCCGGAAATCCTGGGCGGCTGGTATAATCCAGACATGGAGAACGAGTTGGAGCAACTTGTCTGTGTTGTGGAAAACACCCCGACGGCAGCGGCGGACGCCCAGCGCTGGCGCTACACGGCAGAGGAGCCCCCGAAGGAAGAAGACGGCGACTGCTGCGGCCGCGTTCTGATCGCCCACGCCGGTGCCCACTGTGCGGTCGCTACGTCCTTACAGTACGCCAGAGAGAACCCGGAGGCGGTCCGCGTTTGGATGCCGCTTCCGAAACTACCGTGGGAGGCTGAAAAGTGAGTAAAGCTGTGCTTTTGAGCATCCGGCCCGAATGGTGCAAGAAGATTCTCAGCGGAGAAAAGATCGTTGAAATCCGCAAGTCCTGCCCTGTGCATGGGACGCCGTTTAAGGCGTACATCTACTGTACCCGGACAGCGAGTAAAGAGTTTATTTTGGACGACGGCAACTGGGACGTTTCCGCGAAGAAACACGGTGGATGGCCAGGGAAAAGGGGGCACGTCATTGGCGAGTTCACCTGTAAGAAAATTACCGGCCTAACCCATGTTGGAGAAACAGGAAGCTGGGAATCGGCGAGCCTGTACGTTATGGCACCCGGATCATATTACAAACCAGCCGATGAACTTCTTGAAGCGGCCTGCATGAGCGAGGAGACCGCAGAAAAATATCTTAAAGGCCGCGACGGCTGCGGCTGGCACATTTCCGACCTGAAAATTTACGATCACCCGCGGCCGTTGAGCGATTTCACAAGGCTGCGGGCGACAAAATTCGGCTACGAGCCTGTAAGGATTGAGCGGCCGCCTCAGAGCTGGTGCTATGTGATGGAAGAATGATTGGAGGAAAAACATGACACAGAAACAGTTTATCAAGAAGCTGATGGTCCGCGGCGTTTCGTATTCGGATGCCTGCGGGCTGGTGGCCTACATGAAAGAGCTTCGCCAGCTGATCGAGAAGCATGAGGACGTTGTGATGCTGGCGGATGCAAACACAATGCAGTTCGTCCCGGCAAAGGTATACTCCTACGAAGAGACCTTTCAGCGGCTGCAGGAAGGAAGGGACATCTTTTGCTGAAACCCATGAAGATTGTCCTTTACGGCGACCCTCGCACAAAGAAAAACTCCGCCCGCATCCTCAAGGCCCACGCAAACCGCCGCATTGTGGCCCCCAGCGAGGCGTTCATGCAGTATCAGGAAAAAGTGCCTGTGGCAGATCAAACGGCCTTACAACCCCATCACAGCCCGCGTAAACGTGCGGTGCGTGTACTACATGGCTACCCGGCGCAAGGTTGACCTTGCCAACCTCATCGAGGCCACCTGCGACATTCTGGTAAAGGCCAAAGTTCTGGCGGACGATAACAGCCAGATCGTGGCTGCCCACGATGGTAGCCGGGTGGAGCTTGACCGGAAAAACCCGAGGGCGGAAATCGAGATTGAAGAAATGGAGGACGATACATGATGTTTGTGTTAAACAAATGCTATAACATGGACTGCATGGAAGCAATGAAAGAGTTCCGGGACGATTTCTTTGATCTTGCTGTGGTAGACCCGCCGTATTTTTCGGGGCCTGAACGCAGAGGATTCTACGGGTCAAAAATCAGCAAGATTGGAGTACATCGTGACTATCCGGTTTCGCCGGAATGGACGAAGCCGGGAAAGGAATACTTCGACGAGCTGCGCCGGGTAAGCCGACACTACATTGTATGGGGCTGCAACTACTTCGATTATAGTTTTGCATCCGGTCGGATCGTGTGGGACAAGTGCAATGGAAAATCGAGTTTCTCAGACTGTGAGATCGCGGCGACGGATTTGTTCTCTAGTGTTCGGCTGTTTCGGTATATGTGGTCTGGAATGATGCAAGGTAAGAGCATCACAGAAGGACATATCATGCAGGGCAATAAAAGCCTGAACGAGAAAAGAATCCATCCAACACAGAAACCAGTTGCGCTGTATGATTGGATCTTCAAAAACTACGCAAAGCCTGGACAAAAGGTGCTAGATACTCACCTTGGCAGCGGAAGTAGCAGAATTGCCGCTTATGAAGCCGGAATTGACTTTATCGGGTTTGAAATTGACAGTTCCTATTTTCACATGGAAGAAGAGAGGTTTGCGGAGCGCACAAGTCAAATGAGCCTACTACACATCGAGGAGGGAAAGTAATGATCCGTACATGGACACCTGAGAGCGAAGCGCCGACACCACTGGGCGCGGTGGACTACCGCACCGTCAAGGTGTGGTTCCAGCAGTGCAGAGATCTGGCGGAGCAGGTCGAGGCCCAAAAGCAGAAGATCCAGCGTATCCGGGATACTGCCGAAAAGTGCACCCAGAGCATGAGCGGGATGCCCACGGGCGGTGGAGCCGGTGACAAGGTGGGCTTTGCCGTGGAGAGAATCGACACAGAAGAGCGGAACCTCAAGCAGATGGAGCTTGATCTCTGTGAACTGCGCATCGAAGCTGCCCGGCGGGCCTACTGCCTGAGCGGGTCTGCTCGGTCTGAAAAGCAAGCAAAGTGCATCTGCGGCTGGTATATCGACCTGAAGCCCCAAAAGAAGATCGCGGTGGACGTGGGCTTGTCCAGAGACAATTCGGTCTCTACCTACATCCACGAGGGGTTTGATGCTTTGGCAGAAATCTGGGAGGATGTACAAAACGACCATTGAAAGCGCTTTGATTTCTACGCTTTATTTGAATCGTTGTGAAACACATGTGAATCGAAGTGTGGTAAAATGACTACAAGCGGAACCGCGCAAAGCGGTGCGCCGCTTCTCAGCAGCTTCCAAAGCGCGGCCCCGTACGGATTCTCCTTTCGTTCATGCCGCTTAACGCTTTTCGCTCTGACACCGTGCTTTGCGGGCTGCTTCTATGCGAGAAATGGTGTCCAGACCGACCGTGGAGGTTTAGGCGCAGTTCAAGTCTGCAATCTCGCACCGAACGCCGCAAAGTCTGTAACGCGGCAGGTCTGACGCATGGAGTGATTCACCACCGGTGTACGGGTGGGTGTGGAATTCCTGAAATCTTGCCCACGCCCTGAAACCTCCGCCCGTGAACAGCAGCACCGGAAATCCGAGCGGGCCAGCATGCCCCGCAGGATGTGCGTCAACTCAAGCAGCCCCGGCGGCGAACCGTGGGCTGTTTTTATTTTCTATATGGCCGCCTGAGCGCAATGTGGAGCGCGGTGCGTGTGTGTAGACACGGCTGGTTCGATTCCAAGGGCGGCTTTTTATACTCCGGCAGCTCAAGTGGTAGAGCAGCGGTCTCCAAAACCGCAGGTTGCAGGTTCGAGCCCTGCCTGGAGTGCCAGACTTTGCATGACCGGGGGACGGCATGCAGAGAGTAGCGGGGCATCTGGCCGCGAAAGTTCCGGATGCAGCGGCAACGTCTTACTGTCCGGTAAAAACAGATTACGGCGTTGCTGCTTATATGCCGTCATAGCTCAACTGGGAGAGCGCCGCCCATTTAAGGCGGGACAACGCTGGTGACACCACATGGCTATTACGTTACAACCCGATACATCCGAGGCACTGAACCATGCCCCGGCGGGGGCCTGTGGGTGCTGGTTCAAATCCGGCTGACGGCTACCGCGATTTTTAGCTTGAAATAGCTTGAGATTTAGCTTGAGCAATTTCGGGCTTTTTTGTTTTATTGGGAGGTGAGCGCATGGCGTTCGGCGAATCGTACGAGGAGTTTGTTGAAAAGTTCAAGCCCAAAAAGACCACGGACGATTGCTATACACCGCCCAGCGTGTACGCGGTCATACGGGACTGGGCTTGCAATGAATATGGAATCGACCCAGCTAAAATTGTGCGCCCATTCTACCCGGGCGGCGATTATGAGCGCTTCGATTATCCAGAGGGTGCTGTGGTGCTGGACAACCCGCCGTTTTCGATCTTGTCCCGAATCTGCGGATTCTATCTCGATCGTGGAATTTCGTTCTTCCTGTTCGCTCCGTCTTTGACGGCGTTTTCTGGAAGGACAAATACTATGCGGATGAACCATATTATTTGTGACTGTCAAATCGAATATGAAAACGGTGCAATCGTCAAAACGAGCTTTGTGACCAGCTACGGCGGGGACGTCGTAGCGCAGACCGAATCCAGGCTGACGAAGCTTGTAAACGATGAGGTGGAGCTCCTGCGGCGCACCAAAACAGTACAACTGCCAAAGTATACATACCCGGATCATATTGTAACGGCGGCATTGCTTCAACGTTATAGCCGCTATGGCGTTGATTTCAAAGTGCACAAAAAGGACTGCACTCCAATTTATGCACTGGACGCACAACGTTCCACGGGAAAAAGCATTTTTGGCGGTGGATTGCTGCTGTCTGATTGTGCTGCGGCTGAGAGGGCTGCGGCTGAGAGGGCTGCGGCCATAAAATGGGAACTGTCCGCGAGGGAGTGCGCTATTGTAGAGTATTTGAACAGCCATGAAAACTGAATATGACATCAAGAATTTAGGAAGGTGGTGGCGGTGGCCTACAGCAAAAATAAAAGGATAGGCAGACCGCCCGTCTTTGAGAGCAAAGAAGAACTTGAGAAAAAAATCGAAGAGTTCTTCAAAAGCTGCGAAGGGAGCGTCTTAGAAGACGAAACTGGAAAGCCTGTTTTGGACAAATACGGAAACGTGATAAAAATCGACGAACGTCCAGAAACGGTCACAGGTCTAGCTTTGGCGTTGGGATTTAAGTCTCGGCAATCTTTGATTGACTATCAAGGAAAAGCTGAGTTTTCTGACACGATAACGCGCGCGAAGCTTCGATGCGAGAGATACGCCGAAGAACGGCTCTATGATCGCGACGGAAACGGCGGGGCAAGATTCAGCTTGCAGGTAAACTTCGGATGGAAGGACAAGCCGGTTGAGAGTGAAGCTATGCAGACCGTTGAAGATGACCCCATCACCAAGAGCCTGAAGGAGGAGTTTAAGAAATGAGCTTCTCCCCGAAGCAAAAACAGATCCTGACCTTCCCCTATGAACGCGACTATGATGCCCTGATCTGTGACGGTGCGGTGCGTTCCGGCAAGACCTCCATCATGTCTCTGTCTTTCGTGCTCTGGATGATGGCAGAATTCAACCACTGTTCCTTTGCATTTTGCGGCAAGAGCGTGGGCGCGGTGGAACGCAACATTGTTCAGCCGCTTCTGTCTGTCCGGTACTTGCAGCAGCAGTTCCAGATCACCTACAACCGCAGCGGCCACGTTCTCACGGTGCAGCGCGGCAGCAAGGTGAACATGGTGTACCTGTTCGGCGGCAAGGACGAAAGTTCTTACATGCTCATTCAGGGCATTACGCTGGCCGGGGTGCTTCTGGACGAGGTGGCGCTCATGCCCCGCAGCTTTGTGGAGCAGGCGCTGGCCCGATGCTCTGTCACCGGTGCCAAGTTCTGGTTCAACTGCAACCCGGAGAACCCGGAGCATTGGTTTCGCAAGGAGTGGATCTTACAGGCCAAAAAACACCGGGCGCTGCATCTGCACTTCTTGATGGACGATAACCCGTCACTGGATGAGCGCACCCGGGAACGCTACCGCAGCATGTACAGCGGCGTGTTCTATGAACGCTACATTCTGGGCCGCTGGGTGATGGCCGAGGGCCTGATCTACGATATGATGGACACCACGGCAAACACCTATCGCCCGCAGGACGCGCCGGTGGGGTTCAAGAGCCTTTCCACCCGTACCATTACATGCGACTACGGAACCACCAACCCGACCGTCTACCTCGATGTATACGATGACGGCGAGAAAGTCCGGGTGCATCGGGAATACCGGTGGGACAGCCGCCAGGAACACAGGCAGAAAACAGATGAAGAGTATGCCGATGATTTCATGGAGTTTATGGGGAAAGACCCCTGCGCTGCCATTGTTGACCCGGCGGCAGCGTCCTTTATCACAGCCTTGCGCCAGCGCGGCGTTTATGTGATAGAAGGAAACAACGACGTGCTAAACGGCATCCGCAAATGCAGCACGCTCCTTTCCCACCGCGATCTGCTGATCTCCACCGACTGCAAGGGGCTGCTAGATGAACTCGGCACATACCGGTGGGACGATAAAGCCGCCCTCATGGGCGTGGAAAAGCCCATCAAACAGCAGGACCACGGCCCGGATGCCCTGCGCTACTATATCAACTCACTGCCTGATTGGAGGTTTGAACGTGTCCAGACGTAACAAAAACCGCCCCGCCGGGGGCACAGAGAAACCGATGACGGCCACGCTGGACGCATTTTCCAACCCGCTGTTCTCGCTGGGGTACGGCTCCCAAAGTCCGCTGGAAGCAACGGAATACCCGCTGACCCGGATGACGGACAACTACGCCTTGCTGAACAGCTTGTACCGCAGCAACTGGGTGGTGCAGAACGTCGTTGGGCTACTCGTGGACGATATGCTGCGAGAGTGGTACACGCTCAAGAGCGCAACCCCGGAACAGGGGAAGGCAATCAACGTCGTGGAGCGTTCCACCCGGCTCCGTGATCGTGTGAGCACCGGCCTGAAATGGGGCCGCCTGTATGGCGGTGCCGCCGGGCTCATCCTCATTGACGGGCAGGAGGACCTTTCCCGCCCGCTGGATGCCGAAGCTATTCTTCCCAGCAGCTTCCGGGGGCTGTACATCCTCGACCGCTGGCAGGGAATCAGCCCGGATGCAGGCCTGACCTTTGAGGGCGGGGAGCTTGTGCCAGAGTACTACAGCATCAACGATGCCGCCGGGCACACTGCTGCCCGTGTCCATCACTCCCGCCTTGTACGTTTTGTGGGCCGGGATCTTCCCGATTTGGAACGGCAGGCGGAGCTTTACTGGGGAGAGTCCGAGGTGGAAGCGCTCTATAACGATGTGGTGGCTCACGACAACGTCAGCGCCAACATGGCCGCGTTGACCTTCCAAGCGAACGTCAACACCATGGAGGTAAAGGGTCTGGAGCAGCTGCTCTCCATGTCCAGCCCGGACGTGCAGCGGCGCTTCTGGAACACTATGCAGGCCCAAAAAGTCTTACGTTCCAATTTCGGAATGCAGCTGGTGGAGCAGGGCAACAAGATCAGCAACACCCAGTACACTTTTGCGGGCCTGTCTGACGTGTACGAGAGCATGTGCCTGAACCTGTGCGGTGCGTCCCACTACCCCATGACCAAGCTGTTTGGCCGTTCCCCGGCGGGCATGAACGCCACCGGCGAAAGTGACCTGAAAAACTACTACGACTACGTGGACACCCTGCGGGAAAGCAAGCTGCGGCCCATTCTGGACAAGCTGCTCCCGGTGGTAGCCCGCAGCGCAGGCATTGAGCAGATCGACCTTGACATAACGTTCCCACCCCTGTGGACACCCACTGCAAGCGAGACGGCCACGATCGCCAAGGAAAAGACTGATGTCATTATCGCGGCGTTTCAGGCCGGGCTTCTTGACGCAGATGTGGCAATGCGTGAGCTCAAGAAACTGGAGGACGAGACCGGCCTGTTCGGATCCCTGACCGACGAACTGATCGCCGCAAAGCAGGGCCAGACCTATCAGGACGTGACAGCCCTGCGTGACCCGCTGGCGGGGCTTATGAGCGAGAATGTGCAGGAAGATACTGAGGAGGGCGAGTAAAATATGCCTACTCTTGCCCGTGCATCCCCTGAGCGGGAGCTGCAGCGCCTTATCCGGCTGTACCTCAAGGCGGAGACGGACATCATCAACGAGATTGGCCGCCTGCGCAGCCGGGGGCTTGTGGACTATCACGCCGTGGCCGCGCTGGAACGGGTGCAGGAGATTCTCCGAAAGCTGGAAACGGATGAATGGGAGTATGTGCCCCGCATGGTCGAGGCGCAGTTTTACGTCCATCACCCGGAGGCCCGGGCGATTCCCGGCGAGACCGCGGAAAAGCACCTGCGCGGCTACACAAACGCCCAGAGCCTTACCAGCACCCAGACGGATATCGTGCAGAAGCTCACGATGAACCTTATGGGCCAGCTGGTGGACGGGAACATGACGGTGCTTTCCGCTCTGCAAAGCGCCCTTCTGGGCCGGACTGAGCCGGACGTTTACCGGCGTATCGGTCTGGAGCAGGTGGCGGCACAGCAGGCTGTGGGAAGGGGCGTGAACCAAAGCGTGCCCGCTTTCGTGGAAGCGCTCCGCCGGGAAGGCGTGACGGCGTTCACAGACAAGGCGGGACGGAATTGGAGCCTGCACACCTATGCAACGATGGTCTCCCGCACCACGTCTCGGCAGGCTGAAATCCTGTCTGTGGTGACGCAGGACGAGGGGCACGACTTGTATCAGATCAGCTCCCACGGCACAACCTGTGCCCTCTGCGCTCCGTATGAGGGCCGGGTATACAGCAAGAGCGGTAAAGACCCGCACTTCCCTCCTCTTTCGGATGCCTTCGGCAAAGTAGACCCCGCCGGGCCGGATGACCTGACCAACAGCTGGTTGAACATTCACCCGAACTGCCTGCACGCCCTTCGTCCATGGACACCCGCCGGGCGGACGGAGGAAGAGCTGGAACGGATCAGGCACTTTTCCGACCCCAGAACGAACCCGTACAGCCGAGACCCGCGCACCAAGGCACAGATCGAGGCCTACCGCAAAAAAGAGCAGGGACGCAACCGCTGGCTGCGGGACTACCGCCAGTGGGAGAAATACCGCATGGCTCTGGGTGACAAGGTGCCCAAGACCTTTGAGACCTTCCAGCGCCACAAGCTGGCAGATGATGAAAAATATCACAAATGGATGAACGCATACAGAAACGGAGGTGATGCCGATTGATTGCGTACTATGGAAGCAAACTGAGCCCTCACATGACGGAAACGCCGGAGGGCTTTTTAATTTGCCACGATGTCAAAATCGCCCGTACCGGCACGCAGAACTATCTGGCCCGGGAGATCGGGCTGGACGGGATGCCGGAGCGTGTTCTTCAGGTGACACGAAGCGCCGAGGACGTGTTTGACCCGGCGGCAATTGCCAGTTTTGAGGGCAAGGATGTCACCAATACCCACCCCTCGGAGATGATCGTACAGGAAAATCAGGCCGCCTACTCCAAAGGCCACGCAGAGAATGTGCGCCGGGTGGGCGATTATCTGGTGGCTGACCTGTACCTGAAAGACCCCACACTGATCTCCGAGGTCAAGAACGGGGCCATGCGGGATGTGTCCTGCGGCTACTACTGCCAGTACGAAGCAGACGGTGCAGGATACCGGCAGACCCATATCAGAGGCAATCACATCGCCATCGTGCCCCGTGGGCGCGCTGGCCGTGATGTCGCAATAAAAGACAGTGCCGCCGAACTTCCGGCGGAGAAAGGCAAGGTAAAACACATGAGCAAGAGCAAGAGTTTGCTGTCTCTGTTCGGTCTGGCGGCAAAGAACGCGGCCCCCGAAGAGCTTGACAGCATGGTGGAGACCGCTGCCGCAGCGCTGGATGCAGCACCCGCCGTTCCGGCGCAGGATGCAAACCCCGCTAAAGACACAGATCCCACTGACACCCAGAATACCGCTGTTCTGGACGCACTGAACAATCTTTCCGGAAAGCTGGATCAGCTGATCGCCGCCAACGCCAAGAAGGCAGAGGACAAAGAGCCGGAAGACCTGGACAAGGTGATCGCTGAAATGTCCGGCGAAAAGCCTGACAAGAAGGAGGATGCCGAGGACGAAAGCGGTTCCACTACTGTTTCCGCTGAGGACGAGTGCGCAAAGCCTGCCGCCAATGACAGCGGCCTGGCTCTGCTGAAAGCCATGCGCCCCATCATCAACGGCATTCAGGACAAGGCCACCCGTGATGCCCTGTCCAAGACTCTGATCGAGCAGGTCAAGGGTACCAGCTCCGTGGATGCCATCGCAAAGGCTGCGCAGGACAGCGCCGCCGCTGCCGCCAGCGCATCCGGTAAGAACCGGTATGAGCAGCTGTGTCAGGCTTCCCAGTCCGCTTATAACGACCGCAATCCCCACATGAAGAAGGAGGGCTAAAAAAATGTCCCTGAATACTCAGATTATCGGCAAGACCATGCCCCACGGCTTTGCTGGCACTTATGCCCGCCAGCCGGATATGATCGTCAACACCCGCCCCGTTGGCGGCACCGAAAACATTCCTTTTGGCACTGCCCTGAAGTATGACAGCGGCAAGGTCATCGTGATGGGCGGCACCGGCACTACCGCTGCACAGTTCGCGGGCATTGCGGGCAGCGAGGTCAAGAGCGCCCTGGTCTATCCTGACCAGAACGGCGGCAAGTATGCCCCCGGCGATGCCTGCAGCGTGTTCCAGCGCGGCAGCATCAACGTGCTGTGCCAGCGCGGTACCCCGGCTCTGGGCGGTGACGTTTACGTCCGCATTGTCAAGACCGCTGACTACGCCACCGCACTGGTCGGCGGCTTCGAGGCGGAAGCGGACGACAAGACCGCCGGAAACTCCGTCAAACTCACCAACTGCCAGTGGGGCGGCGCGGCTGATGCCAACGGCGTGGCCGAGCTGGTCATCCTCACCCGTGCAAACGCCTGATAGGAGGGCTTAGACTATGGCAAACTTCCAGAACGTCGGCACCACCAATGCCGGTACTTTTACCGTAAACAACTCCGGTGCTGCGCTGCCCGGCGGCACTCCCACCATGGACGCGGCTGCCATCCAGAGCGGCAATGCGTTCCTCACCAGCGAGCTGGAAAAGCGTGACCCGCTGATCCGCAAGCCCCTCACCAGCGTCACCTATCCCCGTGATATCCCCATTGAGGTGGGCGGCGGCTGGGTGGATTACGTCTCTGCCATGTCCGTGGCCTACGGTATGGCAGGCGGCTCCGGCGCTTCTGCCGTCAACGGCGGCGGTTCCAACGGCATCCCTGTGGTGCAGGCCAGCGTGAGCAAGGGTGCATTCAAAGCCCATGTCTTTGCCGCCGCTCTGCGTGTGATGTTCGTGGATATGCAGCGCGCAAACTTCATTGGCCGCAGCCTTGACCAGATGCTGCAGGACGGCATCCGGCTGGCCTACGACAAGCACATGGATCAGAACACCTACATCGGTTTCGACGAGTACGCTACCACCGGCCTGGTCAACAATCCCGATGTCACCAAGACCACTGCCGCAACTTCCGGCACCGGCTCCTCTTCCAAGTGGGCGGACAAGACCCCCAAGCAGATCCTGACGGACATCAACAACGCCATCACTGCCGTGTGGGCCGCCAACGAGTACGATGAGGCCGGTATTCCCAACCACATCCTGATTCCCTACGAGCAGTACAGCTACATCACCACCACCATGGTGAGCGACCTGGGCACTGAGACCATCTACGACTTCCTAAAAAAGCACAACGTGGCCGCAAACCACGGCGTGGATCTGGAGATCGTTCCCACCCGCTGGGTCAAGGGCGCTGGTGCTTCCGGCGGTGACCGCATGGTGGTGTACGTCAACAACCGCCGCTTTGTCAAGGCGGACGAGCTGGTCCCCCTGTCCCGCGTGATGAGCGCTCCCAATGTCACCAATGTCTGCTACGACACCGCCTATATGGCAAACGCATCCGAGGTGCAGCTCATGTACCAGACCTCCATGCTGTACGTGGACGGCATCTGATCAGGAGGTGGCAGAAATGGCTTTCGTACTTTCCAAAGCAAATATCATCCTGCCCAGCGCAGACGGCTCCCAAACCTTCCCGCTCCACCGGGAGCAGCTGGTTGAAGTGCCGGGCTGGGCGGCAGAGACAGCCTACTTCAAGGCGCTGGTGGCCGATGGTGACATCGTACCCACGAGCCGCAGCGACAAGGCCGTACAGGATGCCGCAGACAAGCCCGTCCGAAAGAAAAAGACAGCGGACTGGGACAAGCCTGCCGAACCGCAGGAAGACTGAGGAGGCTGCCCATGTGCTGGACGATGAAACCGCAGTTTCAGGGCGTTCTTGCGCAGGCCGCAAATCTGGGGCAGAGCGTGGGCAATTACACCGCAGAGCAGTTCAAGGCGGAATACCCGCAGTTCTGTGACGCGGACGGCAATTGCCACCTGCCGGATGTGATGCTGGAAGAGATCGTGAAAATGGCAAACATCAGCATTCAGCCTGATAAATGGCTGGACAGCTGGCATTATGCCGTGGGTCTTTATGTGGCCCACTACGTCACTTTGCAGCTGCGCACCTATTCGGAGAGCACCGCCACCCCGGCGCAGGCGGCATCGTCCGGCGCTCTGGTGGGTGTGGTGAAGTCTGCCACGCTGGGCGACAGCTCCGTGACCTACGATACCAGCGCATTGACCGCAGGAACGGCGGACTGGGGCGACCTGAACGCCACCACCTACGGTCAGATGCTGGCAAACCGTGCCCGCTTTATCGGCGCGGCCGGAACTTTTGTGATGTGAGGTGCACCCATGAACTGGAATGACTGGTATACCGACCTGATGGAGATCAGGCGCACGGAAAACGTGAAGGACGGAAATCTGACCCGCAAGGAACGGAAGGTCGTCCGATCCGGTGTTCCGTGCCGGGTGTACCGCAGCCAGGACAAGGCCCCGACGATGACCCAGACAGCAGCCAATGTCCAGAAAACGGACAAGCTGGCCTGCGATATCAATGTGGATATCAAGCCCGGTGATGAGCTAGTGATCCACAGAGGGGCGCGGCTGGGATACGCGCTGCAGGAGACCCGGTATTTTGCCGGGGACCCTGATCTGTACTATGAGCCCTTCGGGGCGGTGCTGCCCGGTCTGGCCCACCAAGAGATCACGCTTCTCAGTCAGGAGCGTGTGAAATGAACCTGCAGGAGTACATCAAGAAGCTGGAAGCGGCGCAGACCGCTTTGCCCGAAATGCTCGCAGACGTTGCCCGCAATGCCACTCTCCGGGCCGTAGAAGCGGCGCAGGATAAGACTCCTCCCACAGCGGACAGCCTGAGCGGGACCAACACCCGCACCGGAGAGCTGAAACAGCACTGGGCAACTGACAGCCTCGCAGAGCCCCGGTTGCAGGGTGGAGAGATCGTCACCGAGCTGAACAACAACAAGGAATACGCCTCTTACGTCAACGACGGCCACCGGATGGACAAGCACTTTGTGCCAGGGCTATACGCAAATCCCTATACCGGGATGCTGGAATACGACCCGGGCCGCCGGGACGAGGTGGGCATGATGGTGGGCACGAAAACGACCTACGTTGAGGGCCTGCACATGTCCGATGCAGGCATTGAAGCCTATAAGCACACCGTGAAGATAGAGACAGAAAAAGCCATGAACAAGCTGGGAGAGATGCTGAAATGAACTTTACCCTCACAACGCTGGCCCGGTCTCTGGCGGAGTATCTGGCTCCCTTCCTGCCCGGCGTGCAGATGTTGGAAGACCCTGCACAGCAAGGCGTAGAGCCGCCCTGCATGTTTATCCAGCAGCGGGGCAGTGACATCAAGCCTTACCCAGGCGGGCGCTGGCTACGCACCATCCGGCTCGACCTGACCTATCTGCTGGACTACAACCTCACAGACCTGCGCCAGCAGTACAACAAAGCCGCTGAAGCACTCGATTTCTGCATGGAAACATTCCCCTATTCCGATGGAACAGAAGCGGAAAAGCTCCTGCACGCCTACGAGCGCAGCGCGGATATCGACGATGACGGCCTGCATTACAAGTTTGAGCTGCGTGTCTTTGTGGAAAAGCCCGTGGACGCAGTGAAGATGCAGACCCAGACCGTGAATCAGAAGGTAGACCAATGAAACAGGATAATACCCAATACAGCCGGGAAGTGCTGCTGAAAGACCCGCGTTTTGCGGGGTATCAGCCGGATTTTCTGGCTGTTGTTTTACACAAACCGTTTTACACCCTCGCAGAGGCTGAGGCCGCTGTGAAAGAATTTTGGAAGGAGTGACACCTATGGCAGCAGGCGGAACCTGGACCGTACAGAACAAGGTGCGGCCCGGCATTTACTTTAAATTTCGCTCCAAGAACCAGCAGAACCTTACCATCGGTGATCGTGGCAAGGTGACGATCTGCGAACCCATGAGCTGGGGGCCCGTCGGCAAGGTGATGGAGATCGCCGCCGGGGAAGACCTGACCCCCTATACCGGTTACGACATCACAGACGCACACAATCGCTTTGCATCCATGATCTTCAGCGGCTCCAACCGCACCGCAGCACCCACCAAGCTGCTGCTTTACCGCCCGGCCGCTGCGGACAGCGCAAAGGCCACCGGCGCTATCACCCCGCTGACGGCTACCGCAAAATATCCCGGCTCCCGAGGCAACGACATCGTTGTGATCGTCACTGCACTGACGGAACCTGCGGGCAGTTTCCAGGTCTCCACGGTCGTTGACGGTGTGGTGAAGGATCAGCAGACTGGCAAGACCGTTGCAGACCTGACCGGCAATGACTGGGTGGATTTCAGCGGCACGGGCACTCTGGCCGCAAATGTCGGCACCCAGCTTTCCGGCGGCAAGGACGGCGAGGTGAACTCTGCCGCATACAGCACCTACCTGACGAACATTGAGCCCTACAACTTTGATTCCATGCTGTACGACGGCGAGGATGCCACCGTAAAGACCGCGATGGAGACCTTTATCAAGCGCGTGAACACCGAAGTGGGCCGCTTCTCTCAGCTGGTGGAAGCCAATGCCACCAACCCTGACACCCGCTTTATCGTCAACGTGTGCAGCGGTCTGGTGATGAACGATGGAACCACCCTGACCCCGAAGGAAGCCGTCTGGTGGGTCGGCGGTGCGCTTTCCGGCGCGACCTACGCCAACGACCTGACGAATGCATCCGTTCCCAACGCGGTGGACATCTCTCCCAAGATGACCCACAACCAGTATGTGGATGCCATCAATGCAGGCAAGTTCGTGTTCAACGCCGATGACGGCACTGTCCGGGTGGAGTATGACATCAACTCTCTGGTCACCTATACCAGCGAGATCGGCGAGGTGTACCGCTACAACCGCACCATGCGGCTGTGCAACACCATTGCAAACGACCTGTACAAGCAGTTCGCTCAGAGCTATGTGGGCATTGTGGACAACACCGAGGATGGCCGCCGACAGTACAAGAGCGCCATCGTGAAGTATCTGAATCAGATCCAGGCATCCGGCGGCATCCAGAACTTCAACGGCGAGACGGATGTCATCGTGGAAGCAGGCGAGGCAAAGGATGCCGTGCTCATCACGCTGGCCATTGAGGCCGTGGGCAGCACCAACAAGATCTATATCACCCTGGATGTGGCGTAAGGAGGAACAAAGATGAGTTATTTAATGGCCCAGGACACCCAGAACGGTGCGGAGGGCAAAATTACCATTACCCGGAACGGCCGCATTCTGGAAGTCGCAGGCATGCGGAACATCAAGACCATTGCGGGCATTCAGACTTCGGACATGAAGACCATCGGCACCCGAAAGGTGCAGAAAAAGGCCAACGGTGTCACCCAGACCGGTACCGGCAACGTCTATTTTGGTTCCAACGCCTCCAATCTTTTCACCGATATGGTGCTGAATTACATCAAAAACGGCGTGCAGGATCTGTTTGACATCACCATCACCAACCAGGATCCCACGTCCAGCGTGGGCGCGCAGGTAATGGGCTACTATGGCTGTGTGCTGACCGGCGATATCCCGCTGTCCATTCTGGACGACGAGGAGGCCATGCTGAACTACGATTTCAATTTCAGCTATACCAGCGTCGATCGTCTGGAAGCGTTCAACGACCCCACCAACCTGGGCAGCAACTGATTTTAGGAGGTATTTTTTATGAGCGCACTTTCTGCATTTTTGCATCCCACCGTCACCACCGAGGAAAAGGAAGTCATCATCTCCAAGCGCTTTCTGGATGAGGACGGCAAACCTGTTCCCTTTAAGATCCGCTCTCTGACGCAGGAAGAGAATTCCGCCTGCAACAAAGCTGCCACCCGGAACATCAAAGTAAATGGCGGTTATCAGGAAAAAACCAACCAGAACGAGTACATCAGCCGCCTCATCGTGGCCGCAACGCTCGAGCCTGACTTTTCCAGTGCTGAGGTGTGTGAGCATTTCGGCACCAAAGACCCCATTCAGGTCCCCAACAAGATGCTCCTCGCGGGCGAGTTCGCCAAACTCTCCGCCGCCATCCTGGAACTGTCCGGCTTCGAGCAGAACCTCGACGACGAAGCAAAAAACTGATCACCGGAGACCTCTGGGATATCGACGTGTTGGTGGCATACTATTGCTTCGATAACCTCAGCTGGTCCCCGGGCAAGTACGATGCCCTGCCGGTGCGTGAAAAAGCGCTGGTCAGGGCATTTGCTTTGCGCTCCATGGAAAAGCGCAGAGAAGAGACCCAGCGGATGAAGGAGGCGGGACGAAATGGCTAAAATTCAGGAAACGCTTGTCCTTCAGGATCAATTTTCCTCTTCCTTTGGTGCATACATTCAGGCTGCGCAGAGAGCATCCAGCTCTACCACAACGGCACAGACAGCGGCCCGGAATTATCAGTCTGTTCTGAACAGCGTTTCCCGACAGCTGATCTCCGCAAATGCGAAGTTTGAATCGTATGTGGCACAGCAGGAAGAAATGGTTGCCGCCGGTCAGCAGAACACGGAAGCGTTCAAAAAGCTGGACACCCAGACCGAGAAGCTGGGCGCAACCATCCGAGGGCTGGAAGCGCAGCAGCAGACCCTGACCCAATCCATGAAAGCAGCTGAAAACGCCGCCAGTGTAACGGCAACGGCCAAGGATGAGGCGGCAGCGGCCACAAAGCGGCTGCAGGAGCAGGAAAATATGGCGCAAAGCGTCACCAACTCCCTGACATCTTCGGTTCTCCGGCTGGCCGCGTCCTATATCAGCATTCAGGGCTTAAAAAAGGCCGTTGACCTGTCTGACAGTCTGGTCTCCATGCGTGCCCGGCTTGACCGGATGAACGACGGCCTGCAAACCACCCAGGAGCTGGAAACGATGATCTACCAGTCGGCCCAGCGTTCCAGAGGCAGCTTCACCGATACCATGGGGCTGGTCTCCCAGCTGGGCACAATGGCCGGTGATGCCTTCAGCAGCTCCAAAGAAATCGTCCAGTTCGCCGAACAGTTGAATAAGCAGCTGGCCATGTCCGGAGCGTCCGGCGCGTCTGCGCAGGCCGCGATCCTCCAGCTGGAGCAGGGCCTTGCATCCGGCGTTCTGCGCGGCGATGAGCTGAACAGCGTGATGGAGCAGGCCCCGGCTCTGGCAAAGTCCATTGCAGACTATATGCAAGTCAGCGTGGGCGAGCTGCGCGAGATGGGCTCTCAGGGGCAGATCACTGCCGACATCGTAAAGAATGCGCTGTTTGCGGCGGCCAAGGACACGAACGCGGAGTTTGAAAAGACCCCCATGACATGGTCGCAGGTCTGGACGGTGGCAAGCAATACCGCCATCCGGGCGCTTGACCCGCTGCTGACGGCCATCAACTGGGTGGCAAATAACATGGAGAGCGTCGCCCCGGCGGCGCTGGCTTTTGCAGCGGCACTTGGCGTTGTTACAATTGCGGCAAATGCAAGTAAAATTGCAACACTTGCCGCATTTGCGGTTCCGCTTGGAATTGCTGCGCTTCTTGCTCCTGTTATTTTGGGCCTTGCAAGCGCATTCGTTCGATATGCTGGAAGCGCAAGGGCAGCGGCAGGAATAGTCGCCGGTTACTTGGCAGAAGCTGGAGCGTTTATTTTCAACTCCGTCCTTCTCCCGATGCAAAATGCATTTGCGGCAGTCGCAAACTTTCTGGCGAATGTGTTCAACAACCCGATTGCAACGATTAAGATTGCGTTCTATGACCTGTGTATCAATGTGATGAATGCATTGAGAGGCATTCTTCAGGCCGCACAAGGCGTGGTAAACCTTCTGCCGGGCGTTGATGTTGATTGGGTGACCCGTGCAGATAACACGATTTCGCAGTTTCAAAACGCCCGCAAGTGGGAAGTCTGGACAAACGACTACAAGGAAGTCGTCAAACCGTGGACAGCAAAAGACCTCGATTCCGCTTATGCAAGCGGATATAAGTGGGGCTCAAATCTGGATGCTTCCAGCATGTTTGGAAGCACAGGAACGGGAAATTTGGAAATTCCGCAAGCTACAAGCGCCAATGAGTTGCTGGGCAACATCGACAAGAACACCGGCAAGATCGCAAAAACCGTTGACCTGTCCGATGAGCAGATCAAGATGCTGGTGGATGTGGCTGAACGCAAGTACGTCAACAACGTCAACCTGACAAGCCAGACCCCCATGATCACCGTGCAGGGCCAGAACACCGGCAGCACCGAAAAGGATGCCCGGAATCTGGCAGACACCCTGAGGGACGTTCTGGTGGATCTGATGAACGCAGGCAGCACCGTCACCGTGCAGTAAGGAGAAAGAGATGTCCCTGTATAAGCTGTATTTTTCCAGCGGCGCAACGGTGATTGCCCTGCCCATCAACCCGGAAAAGCTGCCGGAGACCCTTTCTGCCGACAACGGAACTTATAACGTGCTGGGCCTTGGCCCCATCATGCAGCCCCGCACGCCGAACCTGCGCACCGTGTCCATTTCGGGCCTGCTGCCCGGGCGGCGGCTGCCGGGCCAGACCGGCATTCATCTGCCCCCGGCGGTGTACATGGCGTTCTTCACCACCGCCATGAAGAGAAAGTCCCCCATCGTCTACACGCCCGTCCGGTTCTATGAGAACGGCGTACCGTTCCTGGGGCCGAGCCTGGGCTTTCGGTGCCTCGTTACCAGCTTCAAGGCAGAGGAGCGCGGCGCGGAGACGGGGGATTTCTATTTTGACCTGAGCCTGACCGAGTACAAAGACTACTCCCCACAGAGGGCTGTTGTGCAGGGCGCTGGCCAGACCGGAACCTTTTCACCGGCCAGTATCGTCTCTGATGTGGCCAGCGTGGCCGCACGGGCTGTTTCGGCAGTCACGGCGGTAAACACTGCAGCAGATGCGGCGGGCTCTGTAAAGCTCTCCCTGACCCCCACCCGAAGCACCCCCGCAGACAAGCTCGTTGTGGGGGCCAGACGGAAAGCCACCGGGAAAGTTTACGGCACCGGCAGCGGGGAGGAAGTTCTGACCAGCATCCATGGACAGATCGTTGTGGTGCGGCGCATCATCGACCGCGCCCGGCCCTGCCCCGTCTGCGTGGCAGACACCGGCGGCACTGTGCTGGGTTGGATGCCGGAGAACAGCCTGCAGGAGGTGGAAGGGTGACATACGAATTTTTGGCCGCACAGAAAGCAACCGGAAACACCCTGAACCTGACCAACAGCATTACGCAGGTGGTCTGGTCTACCCAGCGCACCGGTCAGCCGGGCAAACTGACCTTTACCTATCTTCGCACCCCGGAATCCAAGCTGGAAGAGGGGGATGTGATCCGCTTCTCCGTGGACGGCCAGCTGCAGTTTTACGGCTGGGTGTTTACCCGTGGCTTTGACCGCTGGGGGCCGGTGGACGTGGTCTGCTATGACCGCATCCGGTATCTCAAGGCAAACGCCAGCTACTCCTTCTACGGCCAGAGCGCCGGGGACATCATCCGACAGATTGCGGAGGACTTTGAGCTGGACGTGGGAGAGCTGGCTGACACCGGTTACAAGCTGCCATCCCTCATCATGCAGGACAAAAGCTGCATCGACATCATCAACACTGCCCTGCAAAAGACCCTGCTCAACACCGGAAAGGTCTATGTGTTTTACGATTCCGGTGACGGACTGGCCCTCAAGGAGGCCAACGACCTGAAAACCGACATCGTCATTGGCGATTACAGCCTGATGACGAATTACACCTTCAATTCCTCCATCGACACCCAGACCTACAACAGCATCAAGCTGGCCCGGCCCAATCAGGAGACGGGAAAGGCGGATGTTTTTGTGATGAAGGATTCGGATCACATCGGGAAGTGGGGCCTTTTGCAGCTGTACCAGACCGTGGACGAGGCCGCCAACGACGCACAGGTAAAGGAGCAGGCAAAGGTGAGCCTGGAATATTATAACCGGGTATTGCAGCAGCTCAAGTTCTCTTCTTTGGGCGTGCCGGGCCTGCGGGCTGGGGCGCTGATCCTGGTGAACCTGTCCGATCTGGACGGTGAGCCGTTCAAGCGGTATGTCATGCTGGAAAAGGTGGAGCACACCTTCAAAAGTGACGAGCACACCATGGAACTGGAAGCAAAAGCACTGTAAGGAGGGAAAAGCGTGGATTTACTGGGAGTATTGCAGGAGATCAACCGGCAGACCAACGATGCTGGGCAGCCCACAGACCTGCAGATCGGCACGGTAACAAAGGCCCCGCCGGATGATGATGAATTGGAGATCCAGATCAGTGAAGCAATGGCCCCGCTGAAGCAGGCTGTGCTTTACCTGGCAGAGCCTGTCATTGAAAAGAAGATCCCCATCCTGCGCCACCGGCACGAGATCAAAATCCTGAAGCACAAGCACGCAACGCCATCCGGCCCCAGCGAGGACGCTTTCACGGCTCCGCCCTATTTCACGGAGTGGTCGGCCCTGCCGGATGGATTTGACGCAAAAGTTCAGGCAGAAAACTTTGTGGGCTGGGAAAACGGCGCTGCGCTGCCTTTGAGCAAGGACAAAAAGTACATCATCCTGAACCCGGCCCTGAAAGCCGGGGACAAAGTGCTTCTCCTTCGTGTTCAGAGCGGCCAGAAATTCATTGTGCTTTCCCGAGTATACGGAGGTGAATCGTAATGGCTACGCTTCCCACAGGCGCGTCCATCGACCTTTCCGGCGGCGTGGAGTACGTTTCTCAGCCGTCCAGAACCTGGTTCATTGACCAGACATCTGGCCGCATCACCGGGGAATGTGATGGGTATGAGGCCGTAAAACAGGCCGTGAATATCATTCTGAACGTGGAACGTTATCGCTGGCAGATCTTCCGCTCTTACAGCGGCATGGAGTGGGAGGGGCTGCTGGGGCAAGACCCGGGCTATGTGGCTGCCGAACTGCAGCGCCGCCTGGAAGAGGCCCTGACTGTGGACGACCGGGTGACCGGCGTGAAGGACTTTTCTTACACGGTGCAGGGACAGGCCCTGACAGCATCCTTTACCGTCTCCACAATCTACGGCGAAATGCAGGCAAGCACGGAGGTGAACACCGCAGCATGATCGATTTTTCTACCGCACAGTACCGGGCCATTCTGGACTATATGCTGTCTCAGATTCCGGACGACTACGACAAGCGGGACACAAGCCCCATCCCCACAGCTCTTTCTCCCGCCGCCTATGTCTTTGAGGGGTTCTTCCTTTCCCTGAACATGGTGCAGCGGCAGGCGTTTTTTCAGACAGCCACTGGCAGAGCGCTGGATCTGCTGGCCCCCATCGCCACCGTTACCCGCAAGCAGGCCACGGCGGCGGTGAGAAAAGGCGAGTTCAATATTGATATCCCGCTGGGCAGCCGGTTTTCTACCATCAACGGCGCGGACAGTATCAATTTTATTGCGCTGTCCGCTCTGGGTTCCGGGCACACCTACCGCCTTTTGGCCGAAACACCCGGCACCATCGGCAACGACTACGCCGGCCCTATCCTACCCATCGACACCATTCAGGGCCTGACCTCTGCCCGGATCTCGGATATCCTGACACCCGGAGACGAGACCGAGACCGATGACGAATTCCGCGCCCGCATCGAGGCATCGCTGAACAGCCGCTCCTTTGGCGGCAATGTGTCGCAGTACGTGGAGGAGATCAAAAAGCTGGACGGTGTGGGCGCTGTGCAGGTGTACCCGACATGGAGAGGCGGCGGCACGGTGCTCTGCTCCGTTCTGGGTGCGGACTGGCTGCCTGCATCCACCGACCTTGTGCAGACCATTCAGAACACCATCGACCCGGTGCCGTACTCCGGGCAGGGACTCGGTCTTGCGCCCATCGGTGCAAAGGTAACGATCACGGCCCCGGAGAAGCTGGAAGTTTTGGTCACCGCATCGGTGACACTCCTGCCCAGCTACTCGCTGGATACAGTTCGCACCGCGGTACGGGAGGCGCTGGAGGCATATCTGCTCAATGTGCGGAAAAGCTGGGAGACCAATATCAGCAAAACTGGCATTGAGTATAGCGCCAACGTCTACACGGCCCGCGTATCTGCGGCCATCATCACGGCAGAGGGCGTGGTAAACGTGACAAACGTCCAGCTGAACGGAGCAGCGGACGATTTGATTCTGACAGAAACCGGCGCACAGCAGCAGGTTCCTGTGGTTGGGACGGTGACGCTGCATGAAGCTTGATCTTTCGCACGACCTGCTGCCGCTGCTGCCGCCCATCTACCGGGAAGTGCAGGACTATCAGAAGATCTGCACTGCTGAAAAAGCGGAGTTTGACCTGCTGGCCGGTTCCGTGGAAGGGGTCCAAAGCAACTTCTTTTTCCAGACCATGGACGAGGATTCCGTTGCACAGTGGGAAAAAGTGTTTCACATCGTGGCTGTCCCGGAAAAGGAATCTTTGCAGTTTCGCAGGCAGCGTGTAATGACCCGCATTGCGACCCGCCCGCCCTACACACTGGGGTTTCTGTATCAGAAGCTGGATGAGCTGATTGGCGCGGGTAAATGGACGTGCTCCATCACATACCCGCTCTACGAGCTGAGGCTTGCGACGAGCGCAAAGAACCAGTCGTACTACGACGAGGTGACACACCTGATCAACCAGATCAAGCCCGCTCACATCGTCTTTATCAGTATGCCGTACCTCAAGACCGGGATCATGATCACAGAGCAGGTCGATGTGCAGAAATACAATTATCAGTATCGGCTGGGCGGCTGGGCCCTTGGGAAAAAGCCGTTTGCCGAGTTCGGAGGATGGACGACCGCAAAGGCTGCTGCATCACCGACACTGACGCGGACACTTCTTCTGGGCGTTGCCCACAGGGCGGAAGAGCTTGCCACGACGGCACGGCTCAACCGCGCGGCGACCGTGAAACCGCTGAAAAGCGTCATTGCATCTGCGACACTGCAGGTGGGTTCTGAAACGTTGATAATCTCAGGCGAGAATCTGAAGCTGGAAGCGTCCGTAGAGCCGATGGCGGACATTCCGACTGTCACGCACTACGAGATACTGAACGATGCGGGAGAAACGCTGTACGCATCGGACTGCTATTTCGGCATTACCGAAAAAACAGACGTGGACGTAAATCTCTCTATTCTGGAGGGGGCGGACACCGTGCTGGCAAACGGAAGCCGGTATCACTATCTTCTGGGCAGCTGGCTTTTGGGCAAGGATGCTTTCGCGTCACCGGGACAAAATAATTTTGTCCCGGTGACGGCCGCCACGCCCGCTTCTGCATCTGTGACCCCGCTACTTCTGGCAAGCCTTGCCTCGTATCTGGCGGATCACATCAACATGGTGCAGCTGAACGGCGAGTATACCGTTCCGAACCTCGCAAAGAGCCTTTCCGGTGCGGCAGTCACGCTGCAGTATGAGCTTCTGCCATCGGAAAAGATCACAAAAGTCTCTGCCATCTCCGCACAAGATGCGTTCGGAGCCGCCCTCACACAGAACGATGTTAGCATCGAAACCACGACCAGAACAAAGTTCAAACACACCATTATCTTCAAGGAGGGAACATTGCTTTATGGCGGATGATATCCTGAAAAACATTCCTCTTCCCGCTGATCTCCCGGAAAATTGGACATCCCAACAGACCGTCGCCCCGACCGGCGCTGAGGCTGGTCTGGACGAGCAGCACGGGTACAACTACCTTATGAAACAGGTCAATAACGCGCAGAAGGCGGCGAAGCTTCTGAACAAGGGCAAAGCAGACTCCGTCGATCCACATGATCTTTTTATTCCAATTACGGGGTGGCAGACAGACACAGAAGTTGCAGAGTACCCGCATTACATTGATATTACAGCAGACGTTACGTCCACGACTGTGGTATCTGTCAGCATCGACCCTGCAAGCGCAGACGTAGCCGGTAAAGCTATGCTTGTAAACCCCGAAACTCGAACCGGAGCTATCCGTATCCGTGCGCACAACATTCCGACTGCGGAAATTTCTGCCCGGTGGTATCCCATCAAGTATGGTGGCCAGTTCTATGGTGACGGCTCCATCTATTCCAACTTCCTGCTTGCGGCACATCCTGTAGGCAGTATCTATCAGACCATCAGCCCTGAAAACCCGTCCGTAACTTTTGGCGGCGGGACGTGGGAGCGCATTGAGGGCAGATTTATCATGGGCGCAAGCGATACCTACCCGGCAGGGAGTACGGGAGGTAGCGCGACGCATGAACATGAGTACAAATTATCGTTTATGTGGCGGCTTGGCGCTTTGGTCGGATATCCGTCATCCGCCATTTCCACATATAACTACAAAACACAATCGTGGAACGATGATAACAGAAAAGTTGATGACGGACAGTATACACTCGCCAATGATGGATTTTCCTCGACATATGGTGAGAAGCCCAATGGAGAAACGTACTCTGTTGCAGGAAACACCGCATCTAGCTCTAGCATTCCTCCCTACTACTGTGTGTACATCTGGCGCAGAGTAGCATAACTGAAAGGAGAAACCATGGCACTAGGAGAACTCAAAAACGGCATTGGCCCTGATGCCTATGCTATCTATCAGCAAGTCCTTGCGGCGGTAGTCGAGCGAGATCACCCCGTGGGCAGCCTGTACATCAGCGAAAACGCTACCAGCCCGGCCGAGCTTTACGGCGGGACGTGGGAGCGCATTGAGGATTGCACTATCTGGGGTGCAAGCGACACGCACCCAGCTGGGACAAAGCTGGAGGCAGGACTGCCGAATATTGCGGCTCAGGTGAACGATATGCTTTTCTCAAGCAGCAAACCGTATATAACGAGCGACGTATTTAAACCTCTTTTTAATGGTTTTATCAATGGATACGTTTCAGAGTCCGGGCAGAGCGGAGTATATCGGAGTAACGTTCAGCTGAAAGCCTCGTTGGGAAACTCCATCTATGGCAATTCCACCACCGTCCAACCCCCGGCATACTGCCTATACCTATGGCGAAGAGTAGCATAACCGAAAGGAGCACACATGAAAATCATCGACAGCAACGGCAACCCCATCGAAAACCCCGACCTGACACTGGGCTACCTGAAGGACGACCCGGAGATCATCCACCACGAGGCCGTGGAAGCGGTGAAGCCGGTTACCCACTACGAGTACAAAGAGTACCCCAACGGGGGCCGTGACCGCATCACGGTGGTGGACGTGCCCGGCGTGGCTGGTAAAGACGCATGGGACGAGACCATCGAACGCCAGCGGTACATCCTGTACACCGCAGAGGAACTAACCGCACAGGAAAAGGCCCGCAAGGAAGCAGAGGAAAAGGCGCAGCTGCCCACCGCAGAAGAGCGCCTTGCCGCTCTGGAAGCGGCTATGCTTGACCTGCTGGCCGCACAGTAAGGAGGATACTATGGTTTTGTTCTATGTGACCCAGATCAAACTGCACCGCTTTGACGGCGCTTTTACCATCGACAACGTGCCTGACCGGTACAAGGATGCCGTGATGAAAAAGCTGACGGAGGAGGGTTTTTATGAGGTGGAAAGTAATTCTTGATTTCCTGCGGGATATCTTTTCTGCACTCTCTCGTGCTGCCGGTGACAGTGCCGACAAGGAAGAGCCTACCCCTGCACCGGATGTGTCCACTGTGGACACCGTGACCGGGTGGGCAGGTGAGCCGCCTTACCGGTACATTGACGTGAGCCGGTATCAAGGCGAAATCAACTGGGCACAGGTGGCAGCGGCGGGCTACAAGGGGGCCATGCTCAAGACCGTGAGCACTAACCGCAAGCTTTCCAAGCGGGCAGACGGCCTGTACATCGACCCGACCTTTGAGACCAACTACCGCAACGCCCGGGCTGCCGGGCTGGACGTGGGCGTGTACTACTACACCTACGCCACCAGCGAAGCGATGGCCGATGCAGAGCTTGCCCTTCTGCGGCAGGCGGTCTACGGCAAGGAGCTGACCATGCCCATCGCGGTGGACGTGGAGGAAAACAAGCTCAAACCCATGAGCACCCTCGACCTCACCAACCTCACCGCCTATGCGCTGGAACATGTGGAAAAAATGGGCTTTTACGCCCAGCTGTACACCTACACCCACTACTCCAACATGGAGCTGGATATGGGCCGCTTGGCAAGCCGTTGGGACATCTGGCTGGCTGACTACACCGGCAAGGCCCCGAAAGTGGATTTCAAGTACAGTGCCCACCAGCACACCAGTAAAGGCAGCGTGCCGGGCATCTCCGGCAACGTTGACCTCAACGTGACTACCGTCAACTACCCCAAAATCATCCGCAAGAAGGGCCTGACCCGTCTTCGGGAGGGCGCATGAGCGAAGCAATCATCGTAGCCATTATCACCGGCGGTCTGAGCCTGATCGGCGTGGTCGTCTCTAACAACTACACCGCCCAGAGCATGGATACCAAACTGGACAAGCAGCAGGCTGTGACCGAAACCAAGCTGGAAGAGCTGACCCGGGAAGTCCGGACACACAACAATTTCGCCCAGCGCATCCCGGTGCTTGAAGAGCAGATGAAAGTGGCAAACCACCGCATTGCAGACCTTGAAAAAGAGAGAGGAGAGTAATACATGGCAACAATCAATAACCTTTTAACCGCACTTCCTGCCCCTGTGGCCCTCGTGCTCATGCTGGGCGGGTTCATCTTCTACGCACTGGGCTGCATCCGGCTGGGCTATGGTGCGGCTGTCAAGGGCACTGTGCTTGACCTAATTGAGCAGGCAGAGCACGAGATTCAGGGCACCAAGAGAGGCGCAGAACGCAAGGCGTGGGTGGCACAGATGCTCCGCATGGCCCTCAGCGCCAGCAAGTGGGGGAAATTTATCTCGTGGGCCATCACCGATGAGACCATCGGCACCATTATCCAGTTTTTCTTTGACCGGGCAAAGGCAGCACTGCAAAAGCAGTAAGGAGGTTATCATGGCAAGCACTACATACGACGATTTTGTTGAGGTCAACAAAATCGCACAAGAGCATTTTCGGCACATCACGAAAATGGTCTTCGGACGTTTTCGTGACCTCAAGAAAACATACCATCTCGGTGCCGTCACCGCTATGGTGCGCAACGCAGGACAGCTACCACAGCCCTTCTGGCTCGGGGCTGCCTGTGGCGGCGGCTCGTGTAGTGCTGCCCGCTGCGCTGCAAGGGCTTGACCGACAGCAGATGACCGCCGCCATCAAAAGCGCACCGCTTGGGAGGGTAGACCGTAAGATAGCCTTACTGCGGTATGTTGAGCGGCTTCCGTTGCCGGACATTGCAGCACAGACACACTACAGCCGTAGGGCGGTATGCTACCGGCTGAAAGTGGTGCTTTCAGCACTTGAATCGAACACATAAAAATCCCCGGTGTTCCGCATGGATAGAGCACCGGGGATTTTTACTTTTTTGCGTATTTTTCCTTATACTCTTTCCACGATTGTATTGCGTGCTTCGGCTCACAGTCTGGGCAGTACTTTTGAAATCCATTTTTTAAGATAAAAGGCTTCCCACAGTCAGCACACGAGTATACTCCTCCAAGCCTTCTTGCTGTCCCGTTTTTTCGCCTCTGAGCACAAAGACGATTGCTTTCTCTTTTGGCCTTTTTTCTACACTCAGGGCATCGGAGAGCTTTTTTTGAGCCTGCAACAAAATGCGCGCCGCAGTCAATACATACTGTTTCAAAAGAAAAACACGAATTCCCTTTTACTCCGTGCAATTCTTTTATGACTTCTTTGCACTCTTGACAGTAAGCGGTAAACATGTTTCCTGTAAAAGATTTTCCGCACCTTTTACAAGTGCATTCCTTTGGCACATCTGTCACTTTGATGCACCCGCACGATTTTGCGTTCCGGATGCTACCCCAAAGCATAATTTTTTCGCATCCGCAATGAGAGCAGCGCACTTTCCAGCAGGTTAGCAAATTTCCGGACTTACTTTTTCTTGATGGGGCCTCTGCGATGACTTCAAGCGTCCCGTGTTTTTCCCCGATGTGATTTTTCTTCGGCGGCATCTCTTACACTTCCTTCACTTTATGCATCACAACAGGTGTCTCTACGTCTCCAGCACCAACAAAAATCGGAGAAAGCCATTTCAGTACCAGCTTTCTTTTATCCGGTTCAGACTTCGAGCCTGTCCAGAAGTGGTGCCAGTGCCCACGGCGCATGTGCGGCCGCCTCTGCTGGTGGCTGCCAGTGCGGGCCGGGGCATCCTCATCGGCGGCGCGCCTGGATTGCTCACGGAGCGATGCGCCTACACGCATACCGACATCCCACTTCCTGATCTCTGCATACCGGTCTTTGACGGTGCGGCTGTGCTTTGTGACGGTCTTTTGCTCTGGATCGGGGACGATTTCGGCGTTGGATGCGCATAGATACAGCACCACTTGCAAGGCACAGCGCAAAAGAGAGATGACAGCATCTCTTTGCTTTTGCTCCTGCCGCGCCACCGTGGCAAGGTGGGCGTTTCCGCTCTGTGCCCGCTTCTTGACAGCGGCATCAAAGCACACGTCAAGGCTTTCTCCATCAAGTGGAAGGTCAAAGGGATAGCATCCGCCACTTTCCCCGAGAAAGACAAAGCTCAGAAGAACTTTTTGCTCTTTCGTGTCCCATCCCAGATAAAAGAAAAAGCCATGAATTCCGGTCAGGTACACATCAAGGCCGGGGCTCTCTACATAGAAGCAGCTGTAAGGCAGATAGTCAAAGGCGGCTGCCGGAATGTCCATATCATCCTGCGCATAAAGCACGGCGGCAAAGTCTGGGTTTACCACAAAGACCTCTTTATCCTTTCGCCACTGGGCGAGGGCAAGCGTCAATCTGGGCTGCGGGATGTCGATATCTGCACCTTTTTTCCAGGCGGCGCTTTCTTGGCAGAAAATGCTTGCCGCTGTGGCTGTCTCAATGGGGGCGAAGCATCTGTCTGGGCACCCTGAATTTTGTACGCCTATGGGCCGGGACACGTCAATGATCTGCCAGACCTTTGGCATGACCCTTGTGATCTCCTTCAGAATGGCAAGAGGTGGGTATATCTTTTCCATGCTTACTCCTCTCTGGACAAAAATATCTTGTCGTGATATACTTTTTCCATACCTCTAAGTGTGTGAGGTATGTTTTCCGTAAAAGCCCCCGGGCGGCGTTCGCGCGTCACCTGGGGGCTTTTTATTTACCGAGCACTATAATGTTCATCCCTTTTAGCCCTTATAAAACTTTTCATATTCCTTCGGGTCGCTTTCTTTGATTGCTTCGTTATATTCGTTGATATATTCTTTTACTTCTGGAAGAATGCCGATCAACTCAGCGGCCTTAAAAAGTGCGTTATCAAAATCTTGCGCGTAAAGGCTCCGAGTGTCAATGCATGCCATATCGCAAATATCTGTCAAAAAAGAATCGATTTTCGCATCCTCTTTATCAAAGTCAAGCTTTTTGGCCTCGTTGAGACATTCTAATGCTTTTTCCTTCATAGTCATAATCTTTACCTCCATAATGTTGTGTGTTGTATTGCTTTCCGTGATTTTATTATAGCACATCTGCAAGCAGATGTAAAGAAGATCTTCAGGTATTTTTGAAATCTCTCTGGATCAGATCCAGAATGTATGCATTCGTGCTGGAAAACCCTTTTTCTCGGGCCTGCACGTTGATAGAATCCCGACTTCCGGCGGGAACCCTGACGACAATGTTTTCATATTTTTCACGGTTGAATGCGTTCTTGTACTTCTGCTGGTCAAACTTTTCCATGTGATTCTCCTTACAAAAATGGCCCCCAGATGGGGACCTGCGTCATTAGTAGATCTTCACGCCCAGTTTTTCGGCTGCGGCATTGACGACGGATTCAAAAGTCTCGCCGTCCGCGGCGTTCCACTCATTTTCCATACCGGCGGCCTTACACAGCTCCGCGCACAGGTCGTTATCCCACTCGGCGGCGTTGCGGATGTCAGCGGCGATCTCAATAGCGTTTCTCATAATTTTGTACCTCCATGATGTTGTGTGTTGTATTGCTTTCCGTGATTTTATTATAGCACATCTGCAAGCAGATGTAAAGA
>OODF01000196.1_pt1 | contig 49865 bp, 39 predicted proteins | sample 1671431 | NCBI WGS metagenome assembly OODF01 (sample SAMN06348156, study PRJEB24527) | human gut metagenome | biome: human gut; feature: ankylosing spondylitis patient; material: feces | host: Homo sapiens | place: China | collected 2015-10 | reverse complement strand
GAAAATTACCACAAAAGTAAATTCAAATCCGTTCTCCCAAAAATCTCCTATAACAGATTGAATTTCAATAATCTCAAAGAACTTCTATGATTTTTTAGTGGACACTAATGAATTATTATATTGAAGGATTGCGCTGGATGGTGAAGAATCTGGACATTGACGGTCTGTATCTGGACGATGTCTCTTTCGGACGGGATATCTTAAAGCGGATGCGGCGTGCCATGGACAGTGTCAAACCGGGATGTATTATAGATCTGCATTCGAATACAGGCTTTTCCCGGGGACCGGCCAACCAGTATGCTGAGTTCTTTCCATATATCAATAAAGTCTGGTTTGGCGAGAGCTTCCTGTATGATCAGATGACACCGGCCAACTGGCTGATAGAATCTTCCGGTATTCCTTTTGGACTGATGGGGGATATGCTTTACCGGGGTGGAAACAAATGGCTGGGTATGCAGTATGGTATGACGGTGCGCCATCCCTGGATGACAGAAGGAGTGGTGTGCGATCCGCGTCCGGTGTGGAAACTTTGGGATGAATTTGGAATAGCCGATGCCCGGATGACCGGCTTTTGGGAGCCGGAAGTTCCTGTTAAAGCAGACAGGGATGAGGTAAAAGTAACCGTTTATCAGACGGCTGATAAGGTTTTGCTGTCACTGGGCAATTATTCAGATGACTCTCAGTCTGTTCATCTGGATATAGACTGGAAGAAGCTGGGACTATCTTCCAAATCTGTACGGATCGTTGCACCTGCAATTCCGGATTTTCAGCCGTCCTGTGAATGGGAAGCAGATGAACAGATTCGTATAGAGCCTAGAAAGGGCTGGCTGATTTATTTGGAGAAGAAATGAGCATATGGATTGTCTGATGGATATTCCATATTTAGGGATTGAATAACGTTTTTCAATGTAGATTTTTTTTCTGGGATGGATAGAGAGACATTCAGGCTGATGTCTCCTGTCCATCTTTTTATATTTATTTTTTTTGCTTTTAAGGGTTCATATATTTTTTCTATTTTTGTGCCTGCCATTTGCCGGATCTGTTAACACCCGGGTGGCTTGTAACAAGAGAAATGTAGAAAACAGAATGGAAAGCAATCATAAAAAACTTGTCAATTCCCGTTGGGCCTGCCTCATTCTTGCAGGTATGGTGGCCGTGCTTGAAGTTTGCTTCATGCTTGGCCAGCGCTATCTGATCATTCATGCTTGCAAGACTGCTTTTGGGGAGGCCATGACGGAAGAGAAAGATAAGTTCATCACATTGATTGTTTTTCAGTATGATTCCCGGAATACAGAAGATCCTGTACCTGTGACGGAATGCATGGAGTGGGGAAATCAGTATTATCTGACTCTGGAGGATTCCACCCGGTTCCGGCTGGACAGTATCTTTCAGGAAAAACTTCATCAGAAAGACATACCGGTTTTGACAGCTGTCGGTTGCAGGATGGGTGAGCAGTACATACAGGGTTCTTCGCTTCTGGCGCATCCGGATTATCTGGCGATCACTGAAAAGACATGGAGAACCAGCCTAAAGGGAAAGCCGGATCTTACCTTGAAAGCATCAGTACATATTCCTGTTGTCTTGTTGTTACATCGCTGGTATACTTATCTTCTGTTGCTTTTGGGAGCTATCGGATGGCTGTATCTTGTCCGTCGGAAAACAGCAGACCTTCCGGTTCATCAGGATTTGACGGAGGAGATATCGGGAGAAGAAATCGTACCGGGATATTATTGGAATGACAGGCAGCGTAAACTTTTCCACGAAGGTCTTGCCATTGAATTGAAAGGAATGAGTCTTCTCTATTTCAGGGCTTTTATCCGAAACTCTGATTTCAGTCTGTCTTACGGGCAGATTGCGGAAATTCATCAGGCTGGCAAAGTGGAGAACAGTGTAGTCAAGACCCGGGCTTATCAGATCATTAAGCAGTTGAAGGTTTCTCTGAAAGAGTTGGATGTTGAAGTGAAGTCCATCCGTGAAGTCGGTTATCAGCTGCATTTTTCAGAGGCTTCTGTATCTTCTTCTAAATAAACAAGTTACATCGTGCCTTCGTTCGGGCTGAATCGTGCGGTCGTTGCGGTCTCATCGTGCGGTCGATTGGGCTGGATCGTGCAGTCGATTGGACCGAAGTGTGCGGTCGTTGCGGCGCCGTTTTATATGGTGGGTATTTTCATCCTTTTATAGTTTTCCGGTCAAAGTCCGCAGACTCTGGCCGGAAAATAAAGTTACTGAATTTCAAAGCTTCCTTTCAGGGGCAGGTTATCTGAAGATCCTCCGATCATGACATTGAACCGTCCCGGTTCAGCCGTGAAGTTCATGTTACGGTCATATATGGACAGATCCTGTCGTGTCAACTGGAAAGTCACTTCACGACTTTCGCCTTTCTTCAGGAAAATTTTCTGGAATCCTTTCAGACGGATCGGCGGAACTGCTACCGAGCTGACCTCATCATTCAGGTACAGCTGTACTACTTCATCACCGTCCCGGTCTCCCGTATTGGTAACGGTACAGGTAATAGTCTGCATGACTTCATTGTCACCGGCCGGTTGCGAAGCTGCCTTTGCTGTTGCAGAAAGCTTCAGATTACTGTAGGCAAAGGTGGTGTAGCTGAGGCCATATCCGAAGGTGTACAGCGGTTTTCCCGGACAGTCCATGTAATCCCGGAGAGTACCTTGCGAATAGTGTACGGGGATCTGTCCTACATGCCGGGGAACTGACATCGGCAGACGGCCGCTGGGGTTATATTCACCGCTCAGAACATCTACGATACCGTTACCTCCCTGTTCACCGGGATACCAGGCAGTGAGCAATGCGTCTGATACTTCTGACGCCAGATTCATGTTGAGAGGACGGCCGGCAATATAGACTGTCACCAGCGGTTTCTCTGTTGCGGCGATGGCACGGATCAGTTTTTCCTGATCACCCAGCAGGTCGAGAGTGGCCCGGTCGAAGCCTTCTCCACATTCCATATCCGAAAGGATTCCGCTATTTTCCGAGTCTACGGTAGCAGCTCCTGTATTGATATACTTTGTCTTGAAGTCGCGGGCACTGGAACCTCCTACAGCCAGAATTACCAGATCGGCTTTCCGGGCAGTTTCTACTGCTTCTTTGATATTGCTCTGGGTGGTGTCTCTTATGGCACACCCTTTCACATAGTCTATACGGACATCCGGCATCCGGTTACGCAAGGCGTCCAGCAGGGTAACCACCTTGCTGCGTTCCTGAGGAGCTGTATAGTCACCCAGATAGTTGTACATGACATCAGCATTCGGACCGATGACGGCAATGCGTTTTACTTTTCCAAGTGGCAGGATGCCGTTGTTCTTCAGCAGAACGGTTCCTTCGCGGGCTATTTTACGTGCCAGCATCCGGTGATCTTCGCAGTTAACCAGGCGTGCAGCCTCTTCGGGAGATACATAAGGCTGTTCGAAAAGCCCCATCCGGAATTTGAGACGCAGCACATTGCTCACAGCACGGTTGATAGCGGATTCTTTGACCTTTCCTGTCTGTACGGCTTTTACCAGCTGGCGATAAGCATTGGCACCCAGGTCCATGTCGGTTCCGGCTTCTACAGCCTGGATAGCCGCATCTTCCAGGTTGGCAGCTACATGAGCACCGGCAATGCCGTCAATGCTGGCCAGGTCGGAATAAACAAATCCGTCGAATCCCCAGCGTTTGCGTAACAGGGAGTCGATCAGGAATTTATTGGAGGTGCAGGGAACTCCGTCGATGCTGTTGTAGGAGGTCATGACCGTAGCGGCTTTTCCTACTTCTACGGCCCGCTGGAATCCAGGAAGATATTCATCCAGCAAGGCCCGCAGTCCCATGTCTGCCGGTCCGCCGTTGTGTCCTCCACGGGGAACTCCATAGGCAGCCAGGTGTTTCAGGGTAGAGTAGACGTGACGTCCGTCCTTGAAGTCTTTGCCTTGCATACCCTGTACAAAAGCAGTACCCAGGATACCTGTCAGGTAAGGATCTTCTCCGAAAGTCTCTTCCACACGCGACCAGCGTGGTTCCCGTGCAATGTCAAGAACCGGACCATATCCTATATTGGCACCCTGAAGACGTGCTTCCAGTCCGATGACTTCTCCCATCTGCCGGATCAGAGATTCATTCCAGGTTGAGGCCTGTCCCATGGAAGTAGGGAATACTGTTGCTCCGATAGCCATGTGGCCATGCGGACATTCTTCGGCAAAAAGGACAGGAATTCCCAGGCGGGTATGTTCTACTGCATACTTCTGTAAGGCATTCAGAGCCTTGGCTGCCAGCCGGGGATTCAGTCCGGTTTCCAGAGTTTTCTGAGTCCACGGATCGGCACGGAGAACAGCCCAGTAGGAACCGATGGGAGCTTCCTCCATCTGTTGTCTGTATTTGTCCGAGATGGTAACACTGTCCGGACTGACTTTGGTGTACATTTCCCATCCCAGAGGACAGCAGATCTGTCCGATTTTTTCTTCAAGTGTCATGCGTCCCAGCAAGTCACTGACACGTTCTTCAATGGGAGCGGATGCCTGTCGGTAGACTGGTTCCTGTGCTATGGTCATTCCCTGCAGACAACAGGCTGCTATAAGCAATAATGTTTTTCTCATCGTTGGTTGGTATTAATCTGAAAACGGAATGCCAGCGATTCGCATTTCAGGCCTTTGGGCAACTGAACTGTTACGCGGTTGTCGCGGCAGGTATAGCTCACTTTTTTACCGGTCTGGAGTAAGGTTATTTTGCCTTTCGGAAGGTTGCCGGTCCATGAAATCTCGTTGGGGAGTGTTTCATTGTCTTCTATGGTATAAATGGCATACAGGGTTTTCCCATCCTTGTTGGCCGTGAACCAGGTCTTTCCGTCGTGATAGACCGGAGTTGTCCGGGTGTTGTAGATAGCTTCCCCATTGCGGCGCAACCATTCACCCACTTTGTGAAGCCGTTCCTTTACAGGCTGTTCAATGATTCCATCAGGGGTCGGGCCTACTCCCAGCAGGAGACATCCTCCTTTGGCCGTGATCTCTGTCAGCATGGCAATAACTTTCTCCGGAGACTTATAGGGAGCATTGGGAGTCCATCCCCAGTCGTTGCTCAGCGTGATACAACTTTCCCACGGATAGTTGAGCTGCTTTTCTGGAATACCTCTTTCCGGAGTCTGGTAGTTTTCATTCCTGCCCCGGATGCTGCGGTCTACTGAGATCAGTCCCGGATGTTTCTGGCGTGCTTTTTCAAGAATGCGATCCAGATTGATGTCATCGCCGGTTACCCATCCGCCGTCCAGCCACAGAATGTCAAAGCTGCCATAGTTTTCCATCAGTTCGTTCAATTGGTTTTCAGTGAACTCCTGATATTTTTTCCACCATTCCGGGTGGCGTTCCTTTTTATAGTTCTGGTTGCGGTTTGGGGTAGCGAAGTAGGGATTCCAGTACCAGGAACAATGCCAGTCGGGTTTGGAGAAATAGCATCCCGTCATGAAACCTTCCTGGCGGAAAGCATCGAATACATAGCGTGCCACATCTTTCTTCGGGTTATCCTTGAAGGCTCCGTGAGCAATGGAGAAGTCTGTGTAGCGGGAGTCAAACATACAGAATCCGTCGTGATGCTTGGAGGTGAAGATCATATACTTCATACCTGCATCTTTCATGACTTCAGCCCATTGCGCAGGATTGAAGTTGACGGGATTAAACTTATCTTTCAGTCCCCAGTACCATTGCTTGTAAGCATCATAAGTCATTGTGGTATCACGGGGAATCCACTCTTCATCTTCAGAGCAGATAGACCATGATTCTACAATACCCGGGACGGAATACAGTCCCCAGTGGAACAATACGCCGAATTTCTGATCCTGCCATTTGTCCAGTTTGTCAAGAACTTGTTCGTCGGTTGGCCAGACATAGCCGGATGCTTCCGACTGCTGGTGTACAAACCCCTGTACCTGTTGTGCATACGTGTTCAAAGAGACAGCAGCTCCGACAATGCTGGCTGTCAAAAATGTTTTAATATTTTTCATGAAGATGTTTGATTAGATTTGCGCAAACAAAGTTAAAAAGAAATTTGGAGATTTTATTCTCTCCGTAAAGGATAATCACCTCTTAGATGCTCAAAAAGTGCAGGTTGGGCACGCAGACTGTCGCAGTCCCGATGAGGATTGTACTGTTGCAGGGTCCGGATATCTTCGTCTGCATCAAACAGAGACTGGTCAGGTGTGGGTAAGGTAATCTGAAAGTCGGCAGGCAGTTGGAAGAAACGGCAGAAGGCTTCCAGTACCATGCGTGTAGCGTTGGCCTTTCCGTCAGCAGAATATCCGGCTATATGAGGAGTACCGATAAATACTTTGTCCAGCAGTTCCAGATTGATGTTGGGCTCGTGTTCCCATACGTCAAGGACTGCTCCGGCTATCTGCTTGCTGTCCAGTGCGTGCAGAATGGCACCAGTATCGATCACTTCTCCCCGTGAGGTATTGATAATGAAAGGACGGTGTGTCAGGCTTTTGAAAAATGATTCATCAGCCAGATGATAGGTGGCATAACTTCCCTCCCGGATTAAAGGAATGTGGAATGTCAGAATATCACATTCCTGTGCCAGGGTGCGCAGATCCGCAAAACCTTTTTCTCCGCGGTCAGCACGGGGAGGGTCATTGAGCAAAATCCGCATACCCAGCCGTTCACCCAGATGCTGGATACGGCTTCCTACATGGCCTACTCCTACAATGCCCAGGCAAGCCTGGTCCAGACGGATTCCTTTTTCCTGTTGGAGCAGGAGCAGAACAGAATGGAGATATTGTTCTACGGCTCCGGCATTGCATCCGGGGCAGTTACTCCAGGCAATACCGGCTTCCCGGCAATACTCCGTATCAATATGGTCGAAACCGATGGTTGCCGTACCGATGAACCGTACCCGGCTGCCTTCCAGCAGCTGCCGGTTGCAGTGGGTTCTTGTACGGATGATCAGTGCATCTGCATCTTTTACAATGTCGGGAGTAAAGTCATGTCCCGGCAAATAGATCACTTCGTCTGCCAGGCGCGAAAGAGCTTCGCGTATATAAGGGATTTTGTTGTCTACAATTACTTTCATCTTTATTCTTTCCTCTTTTTGGGATAGTGACCGCGAAGGTACATACTTTTATTGAAAATAATTGGAGAGACAGGAGATTTCCTTTACCTTTGCTAAAAATATAATCTGGAAAAGTCATGAAGTGCCTGCATATCATCACTCCTGTCAAAGATTCGATCGACTTTACGCTTGAAACTGTTCAGGCAATTGTCAACTCTGAATTAAAGGTGCCTTTCACCTATACAGTCTATAATGATTTCAGTACGGAAGAGAATACCCGCCGGTTGGAAAAAGCTTCCCGTGAGATGGGGTTCCGGTTGGTCAATCTTTCGGATCTGACTGATCATCCTTCGCCTAACTATCTGCTGGTACTCCAGAAAACCCAGGAAGAAGCGATTGCTGCTGATGCCGGACTGCTGATCGTAGAATCGGATGTAGTAGTGAAAAAAGATACTCTTCAGGCGTTGTATGACGGAGCTTCCTCTTATGAAAAGTGTGCGATTGCTGCAGCAGTGACAACCGATGAGCAGGGAGTTATTAATTATCCTTACTTGCATGCTTTGGGCAAGGAAGGACAGGTGTATGCCGAGAAGAAACACTGCAGTTTCTGCTGTTCGTTGCTGACTCCGGAGTTTTTGCGGGCTTTCGATTTTCACAATCTGGATGCCTCAAAGAATTGGTTTGATGTAACGATTTCTCATGAGGCTTTGAAACTTGGATTCCGCAACTATTTGTTTACGACTTTGCCTGTATGGCACCGTCCTCACGGCAGTCGTCCCTGGAAACAGTTGAAATATAAGAATCCCTTGAAATATTATTGGCTGAAGTTTACCAAAGGCCTGGATAAAATTTGACAGATATGAGTTGGCTGAATCATCGTACACTGGTTCTTCATCCTGACTGTGAATCACTGAGGGATTTCATGCTTTCCGTGCCGGAACGTTTCGACAGGGGAGAGGGAACTGTTATTCATAAAGGACGTAATGAACTTCGGAAAATGAAGTACGGAGAGCAGGAGTTTGTGGTGAAATCATTTCATCGCCCTAATCTGATCAACCGGTTTGTCTATGGAATATTCCGTCCCTCCAAGGCCAAACGCTCCTATGTCCATGCCGGTATGTTTCTCGAAATAGGTGTTGGTACTCCCCGTCCGGTGGGTTATATCAATGTACGTCGCGGAGGACTGTTTGACAGAAGTTATTATGTGACCTATGTTTCTCCCTGTCCTTATACATACGAGGCTTTGTTCAAACAGAAATTTTCGTATGAAGACGAGGTATTGAGCGAAGTGGGACGGATTACCGGAATACTCCATAACCACGGCTATGCACATAAGGACTATGGCCGCGGTAATATTCTGTTTCTGCATACGGAACAGGGGGTGTATCTGGAAGTGGTTGATCTGAATCGTCTGGCTGTCGGTCCACTGGATATGAAAGCGGGCTGTAAAAACCTGGAACGATTGCCTGCTACTCCTCACATGCATCGGGTACTGGCCGAGGCGTATGCGAAAGAACGCGGGCTTGATCCGGAAGCATGTTATCGTCTGATGGTAGCTTACCGGAGTACGCAACCTGGAAAAATCGACGGACTTTACTGATAAATAGCCATGAAGATAATAGCTGTGGTTGTGACCTACAACCGGAAAGAATTGCTGAAGCGAAACATCACGTGTCTGCGTGCGAATACTCCCGTTTCCTCTATCGTGGTCGTAAATAATGGTAGTACAGACGGTACAGGTGAATGGTTGGATGACCAGAAAGATCTGACTGTCATTCATCAGGAGAATGTAGGAGGTTCCGGTGGCTTTTACCGGGGCATTCAGTATGCATATCAGGCTGGTGCTGACTGGATCTGGTGTATGGATGATGACGTATTTCCCCGTGCGGACTGTATGGAGCATCTTCTGCCTTACACCCATGAATCCGGCGTAGGTATTCTTGCGCCCAGACGTTTGATGGAGGGACAGATCTTTACTAATGATTTCCAGAAAGTCAACCTGACCAATCCTTTTGCTTCCATGTATCAGCAGAAGCTGAAAGGCAGGGTGATTGATTCACCTGTGGATATCTGTGGAACAGCTTTTGAAGGACTCTGCATCAGTCGGGAGGCAGTGGAACGGATCGGGCTACCCAATAAAGAGCTGTTTATCTTTTGTGATGATACAGACTACTGCCTGCGTGCAGTCCTGGCCGGTTTCCGGATCTTATATATTCCCTCAGCTTTAATGGATAAGGAAAAGTTCTTTTCGGATGATGACTGGGAGACCCGGAGCCGTAAGAAAAAATGGAAACGCTTCTATCAGGTACGGAATGCTGCCTATCTGAATCACCGGTATGGAAAGAACTGGGCTGTACGCTACCTGCGCAGCTTCCATGCCGTGCTGGGCTATATAGTCATAGCGCTGGCCACAATACCCTTTAAGGATGTATATACCCTGGATGATGTGGCCAAATTCTGGAAGGCTTATCGGGACGGTATCCTGGAAAAGCTGGGGAAATTATAAAGCCTGCATGTCATTCAGCCGTTTATAATAGCCATTTTTGGCTAAAAGTTCCTCGTGTTTGCCGCTTTCCACGATTCTTCCCTCATAAAGTACGTAAATCTGGTCTGCATTCTTGATGGTAGATAACCGGTGGGCGATGGCAATGGTGGTACGTGTCTTCATGAGACGTTCCAGTGCTTCCTGTACCAGACGTTCGCTTTCTGTGTCAAGAGCAGAAGTTGCTTCATCAAGAATCAGGATTGCCGGATTCTTCAGAATGGCCCGTGCGATGGAGATACGCTGGCGTTGTCCTCCGGATAAGCGGCAGCCGCGGTCTCCGATGTTGGTATCGTATCCTTGTTCCGATTCCATGATGAATTCATGGGCATTGGCAATTTTTGCAGCTTCAATCACTTGTTCTTTCGTCGCGTTTTCTACGCCGAATGTGATGTTGTTGTAGAAACTGTCATTGAACAGAATTGCTTCCTGATTGACATAGCCGATCAGTGAACGCAGGTCGCTGATGGAAACATCCTTGATGTTGATTCCATCAATCAGAATCTCTCCTTCTTGTACATCATGGAATCTCGGCAATAGATCAACCAGGGTAGATTTACCCGAACCGCTTTGGCCGACCAGAGCAATGGTTTCTCCTTTCTGAATGCGAAGGTTGATATCATTGAGGACCTGTGTTTGTCCGTTGTAGCTGAAAGAAATATGGTTGAACCGGATTTCTTCGTTGAGTGCTGAAAGATGTGTAGGGTTTGCTTTTTCCACAATCGGATTGGGCGCTTTCAGGATTTTATCTACACGTTCCATGGAGGCCAGACCACGCGGAATCATGTAGCTTGCTTTTGAGAAATCTTTCAGCGGGTTGATAATGCTGTACAGGATTACCATGTAGTAGATAAAAGTAGAAGCATCAATGGAAGAATTGTTTCCAAGAATCAGAGAGCCTCCGAACCAGAGGACGAATACAATCAGTACGGTGCCCAGAAACTCACTCATGGGATGAGCAAGAGCCTGACGGATGGAGACACGGCTTGTTGCATCACGATATTCATTGCTGCATTTATTGAATCGGCTGATCATTTTTTCTTCAGCCGTAAATGCCTTGATGACACGCAGCCCTCCCAGTGTTTCTTCCAGCTGAGACATGGTTTCTCCCCATTTTTCCTGAGCTTCGAGTGACTGTCTTTTCAGTTTGCGGCCGATCTTTCCCATAAGCCAGCCCATAGTTGGCAGAACCAGAATAGTAAATACCGTAAGCTGCCAGCTGATGATCATCAGTGTGGCAAAGTAGGATATGATCAGAATAGGGTTTTTGAGCAACATATCCAATGAACTGGTAATGGAATTTTCAATTTCTGCTACGTCACCGCTCATACGTGCAATGATATCTCCTTTTCGTTCTTCCGAAAAGAATCCTAAGGGCAGATAGCTCACCTTGGAATAAACCATAGTACGGATATCACGTACGATACCGGTACGCAGAGGGACCATGACAGCTGTGGAACCGAAATAGCACGCTGTTTTCAGGAAGGTCATCCCAGCCAGGAATAGCCCGAGGAACAATAATGTTGTAGAGGGCCCGAATGCATCGATCAGCTGGTTAACGTAATAATAGAAATTATTGATAGCTGTTTCTTTCAGGGAGTCAACAGACCATTCCCAGTCCATATACTGATAGACTTTTTCCTGTGCGTTGGTTTTAAACAGAATATTCAGGATTGGAATCAGCAGAGAAAAGGAAAATACATTAAAGACAGCTGAAAGGATGTTCAGCACGACAGCCCAGCAGACGTATTTCTTGTAGGGCGAAACAAATCGCCGCATGAGTTGGAAGAATTCTTTCATAATCAAGGAATGTAACTACTTGTATGCTGCAAAGATAGTGTAAAATACCTTAGCTCCGCTATTCAGTCTGTAAAAATTACGGCGGGCTCGTGGCAGGATGTCATATTTTTTGTAGTTTTGTCCTTTGTTATAATCCGATAGACTGAATGAATATTTTATACCGCATACTATTCGCTTTTTTATATTTGTTGTCTCTGCTTCCGCTGAGGCTTTTGTATTTATTGTCTGATATTCTGTTTTTCCCTTTGTTTTATGTTGTGAAATATCGTCGGAAGGTTGTGGAAAAACAGCTGGCAGAATGCTTCCCGGAAAAGACAGTTCGGGAAAGACTGGCTGTCGAACGGCAGTTCTATCATTTCTTCTGTGATTATGTGATGGAAGTAATTAAGATGTTTTCCATTTCACAGGAAGAGATGAAGCGGCGTATGGAATTTACGAATCTTGATGAGGTGCGTGTTGATCTGGAACGGGAAGACAAGAAGTTTTGTTTTCTTTATTTGGGACATTACTGTAATTGGGAATATATAGCTTCATTAAGCAGCTGGATACCGGATATGCACGGAGGACAGATTTACCATCGTATTTATAATAAGGCATTTGATGAACTCTTCTTGCGGTTGCGTGGACAATTTGGCGGAGAGTCCATTCTGATGAAGGACACCCTTCGCCGGATTCTGACCCTGCGGAAACAGGAAAAGAAAGTTATGATCGGATTTATTGCTGATCAGTTGCCTAAATTGGAAAACATGAATCACTGGACGCATTTCCTGAATCATGAGACTTCTTTTTTTATCGGGGCAGAACGGATTGCCAAACAGGTGGACGCTGCTCTTTATTACGTGGATGTAGAGCGGGTGAAACGCGGATATTATCGGGCTACTTTCCGCTTGATGACTCTTCATCCGAAAGAATATGCTGATTATGACCTGACCGACTGGTATGCCCGTCTGCTCGAAGAAAGCATCCGTCGTCGGCCTGCTTACTGGCTTTGGACGCATAAGCGTTGGAAGCGTACCAAAGAACAGTGGCTGGAATGGAAGCAAAGCAACGCTTAGCTGACTCTGAATTTTTGCCGGCTGCTGCCGGTTTATCGGGTCAGGGGATGCAGGGAATAAAAGGTTTCCAGAAATTCATGCGGCTTTTGTGCATAAATCCATGGCACCCCATGGGTAATTCCTTATGATTGAGAGTATAGCATACTCGCGGTTTCAAGTCGAATGCAAATTGAATGGCAGTTTGAACATCGGGATAATGAAACTCCTTCGGAATCAGTGCCCAGAAGATATCTTCGTTATGCATGGAGTCTGTCCGGGCGTTGAAGTCCGCGATTTCCCTGGCATATTTTCTGCATGCCTGAATAAAGGAATCTACCTTTCGAAGACACAATCCGCCGTTCCCGATTTTGTCATACATCTGCATGCGGGAAATCTTTTCAGGAGAAGAAAACAACCATTTTTTTAACTGAATAAACTGTTTCATCGGGAAATGTCTGTATCTGGGGCGTGTAGGCCAGGGGGCAGCAATCAGATCGTAACCTTTTTGGCACCAGGCTGACAGGTCGTCACGGAAGATCCAGGCATCTGTATGGCAAATCAGAATATATTCACAATCCGAAAACAGCTGATAGAAAGCTTCCGACATCATCATCTCATTATATCCGGCAATACCTCTTTTTGTGCCTAGCCAGTCGGTAGAAACACTGATTGTTTCAGCTTGTGGGTAAGCTTGTTCATATGAGGAAATGTTCAGTCCTTCAGGTTTGAGAAAAACTACAGGATAGTTTGATAGCTTTTCCATGTTATTGGCTAGGGCAGCTTTCTCCCAGTCCTTCAGTGTTTCTTTATAGAACGGTATGATAATTTTTACGGAGTATTTCATCTTTCTGTTTTTGTTAAGTTTCTTTGTTTAGGCAGTAGAATTCGTTTGTGTTTGAAAAGGTGTTTTTGCATTCATTTTTGCAAAGATATAAGATATTCATATAAAAGCGCTATCTTTGTCTGGAAACATTTCATTAATAGATTACTGTTTATTATATGTCTGATCATCTATTCTATAAATTACGGAGTGGGAAACCGGTGAAGTTTCTCAACTTCTTGCAGAAGTTTATTGGTCTGGCCATACCGGATGCGTATTATCGCTCCCGTCGTAAAAGCATGCTGGAAGCTGCACGGAAACGACCGGATTATGAGTATCTCAAGCAGCGGGTGGATTATTATATGCGGATCACTTCCCCGTGGACTATTTCGATGGAAGATAAGCTGACTCGTGACCGGAGTTGGATTCATTATACGGGAGCTCTTGGAGATTACCGCCGTAAGATGTTTCATACTGCTTATTATTTTGATCAGCATGATGTAACCCGTTGGTTTCCTCCTCGGTTGCGTTGGAATTTCTGTCCGGGGGATGTTTATTTTACCCCCAAGGAACCAACTATTGTAAAGAGCCGTTTGCTTTCGGAAGATAATACGAACTCGGTGGTGTTAAAACTGGATAAGTTGCGCCATTTCATGTATGTATATGATACGAAGCCGTTCCGCGAGAAGAAAGATTGTGCTATATTTCGGGGGAAGATCCGTCAGAGCCGCCTTCGTACAGCCTTTTTGCAACGTTTCTTTGGTCATCCGATGTGTGACTGCGGTGTGGTAGGGCGGAATGAAGGATGCCCTGAGGAGTGGATGACAGATAAGAAAACCATTCGGGAACATTTGGATTACAAGTTTATCATAGCTTTGGAAGGAAATGATGTGGCTTCGAATTTGAAATGGGTCATGTCATCTAATTCTCTGGCAGTCATGACCAGGCCAACTTGTGAAACCTGGTTTATGGAAGGACAGTTAATACCTGATTATCATTATGTGGAAGTGAAAGAAGATTTTTCTGACTTTGAGGACAAACTTAAATATTACATTGCTCATCCGGAGAAAGCAGAGGAGATTATAGCACATGCGCATGAGTATGTATCTCAGTTCAGGGATAACAAGCGTGAGGAACTTCTTCAATTAATGGTAATGCAGCGCTATTTTGAAACCAGCGGGCAGTTGTAAATTTATAAATCCTATAAGTTATGAAGCAGATTGCTGATGAAATCTCATTGATTATTACAACCTATAATACACCTGTTTTTTTAGAGATCGTATTGAAGAGTGTGATGAAACAGCAGGTTTTTCCTTTAGAAGTTATAGTCGCAGATGATGGCTCCGGGACTCCAACCCGTGAATTGATTGAGCGTTATCAGAAGGTTTTTCCTGTGCCGCTGATTCATTCGTGGATTCCTGATGAAGGTTTCCGGGTCTCAAAAGCACGTAATGTAGCAGCAGCTCGTGCCAGGGGAATTTATCTGGTTATGATTGATGGTGATATGGTGCTTGGACGTCATTTTATTGAGGATCATCGCACCCTGATGAAGCGGGGATACTTTACGACCGGAAGTCGTGCACGTCTGATGAAGAAAGGAACAGAGCGGATCTGTAAGAAACTTTCTCCAGATATCACTTTTTGGACACCAGGACTGCGCCGTCGGCTTGTGATGCTAAGACTGCCATTTTTACACCGTTTTATTAAGGGAAACAGTGGATTAAAACGTGCCAGAAGCTGTAATATGGGAGTGTGGAAAGATGATTATATTCGGGTGAATGGATTCGAAGAAAACTTTGTTGGCTGGGGATTTGAAGACTGGGAATTCTTTCAACGGCTTTATAATTGTGGACTGGTGCGCCAGAATGCCAAACTGATGGCTCCGGCTGTTCATCTTTATCATCCGGTAAAGAATGCTGATCGTGCACCTTTGAATGAACAGATGTTGAAAAATACGGCTGCCACGGGGAAACAACGGGCAGAGAAAGGAGTGGATCAGTATCTGGATCTGTCGTGTAACCCATAATCTTTGTAGATACTTATGATGAAGAAACAAGATAAATACGCGTGGCTGTTGGCCATTCTTTGTGTGGCTTCCCTGTTCCTTTTTCTTGGAGAAGCCTTGTTTAATACTCGGGGAGAACCTCGGGAAGCAGTAGTTGCTCTGTCGATGCTGCAGGATGGTAATTGGGTTTTACCTGTCAATAACGGAGTAGATATGGCTTATAAGCCACCTTTGTTTCACTGGTGTATCGCTTTGTTTTCTACAATTGCCGGGGGAGTGTCGGAATATACTTCCCGCATGCCGTCAGCTGTTGCACTGGCTTTGATGGTATTGGCTGGCTATGGCTTTTATGCTCGTCGGCGGGGTAGTGAACTTGCTTTTTTGATGGGGCTTATTACATTGACTAATTTTGAGGTTCATCGGGCAGGAACAAATTGTCGGGTAGATATGTTGCTGGCAGCCTTGATGGTGATGGCTCTTTACCAGTTATACCGGTGGGGAGAAAAGGGACTGAAAGGAGTTCCCTGGCTTGGAATACTTTGTCTGAGCGGAGCTTTCCTGACCAAAGGTCCGGTAGGAATGGCTTTGCCTTGTCTTGTTACAGCTGTATTCCTATGGATCAGAGGTATGCATTTCGGCCGGATTTTTCTTTCTTTCCTGGGGATAGGGCTGGCGTCATGCGTATTGCCTTTGGTATGGTATGTAGCAGCTTATCAGCAGGGAGGAGAAGAGTTCCTGCAGCTGGTGCTGGAAGAAAATGTACTTCGTCTGCTTGGCAAGATGAGTTATTCTTCTCATGAAAATCCTGCCTACTATAATGTGATTACCGTTGTAGCCGGTTATGCTCCTTATACCTTGTTGGTGCTTTTGTCTCTTTTCTTTCTGAAGTATCACAAGGTGTCCGGTAAACTGTCCGGATGGTGGAACCGCTTCCGTACGTACATTCGTGAGATGGATGATGTCCGTCTATTTTCGTTGCTTAGTATTGTTTTGATTTTTGTGTTCTACTGCATCCCTAAAAGCAAACGTAGTGTGTATCTGCTGCCGATCTATCCTTTCCTGGCTTACTTCCTGGCAGAGTATTTGCTCTACCTGAACCGAAACCGTACACAAGTGGTCAAGATTTTCGGAAGTGTAATGGCCGGGCTGTCATCTTTGTTATTACTTGTCTTTTTTGCACTTCGGATGGGATGGGTTCCTGACACCATTTTTTCAGGACGTCATGCGGCACAGAATGTAGCGTTTCTGCATGCACTGGAAGAGTTGCCGCTAGGTTTGGTGTCCTGGGTATTGCTGGCGGCAATGATTGCAGCTATAGGCTGGTTCTTCTCTTCGTTGAAGAAAGATGTTTCTGCGTCTGGCTTACCCTATTCTGTTATTGGGGTTATCTTTACGGTGTTTCTGGGACTTGATGGACTTTTCCAGCCTGCTGTTCTGAATGTGAAGTCCGATAAGCCTGTGGCAGAACGTATTGAGGGTATTGTTCCTGAAGGAAAAATTTATTCCTATCGAACAGATATTACTCCAGGCAACCGAATGCATCCTTTTACGATTAATTTCTATTTAGGAGATCGTGTGATGCCATTCGATGTCTTTGAGCCGGAAAAAGGATTTCTGATTGTAGGTAATTCAGAGATCGAAGACTTTGAACGGGCTTATCCCGATTATCAGGTAGAAGAGATTTTTGACAGTGGTCACCGCAGCTGTGATGATCATAAAATCCTTCATTTCTATCGGTTCTGGAAACATGGTGAATGAACGGAAACAACTGGGAGGACAAGCGTTGCGTTTTGCTCTTGTAGGGGTAATCGCAACACTTCTGCATTATGGAATTTATTATTTCCTGCAGCGGGTGATAAATGTCAATATAGCCTATACGATCGGATATGTATTGTCGTTTCTGGTGAACTTCTATCTGACAGCTTATTTCACTTTCCATTCAGCTCCATCGTGGAAAAAGCTGACAGGAATGGGAGGAGCGCATGCAGTAAACTATTTGCTTCATCTGGTTTTGCTGAATCTGTTTCTCTGGTTGGGGATTCGGGAAGAATGGGCTCCGTTCCCTGTATTTGCCATTGCGGTGCCGGTTAATTTCCTGCTGGTACGTTGGGTGTTTAAGGAAAAGAAAAAAGAAGATATGCTATGAAACTGGTAATTGTAGTACCTTGTTATAATGAAGAAGAAGTGTTGTCTGAAACCACTTCCCGTTTGTCTGCTGTGATTCAGCGCATGGTAGAGGAAGGCAGGATCACAGAAGGGCAGATCTTGTATGTAGATGATGGAAGCCGGGACAAGACCTGGAGCCTGGTAGAAAGTCTCTCAACTGCTTATGCTTGTGTATCCGGACTCAAGCTGGCTCATAATGTCGGTCATCAGCAAGCTCTGTGGGCCGGCTTGGAATGGGCTGCTGTGCATGCCGATGCTGCTGTTTCTGTCGATGCAGATTTGCAGGATGATGTCGAAGCTATTCCCTTGATGGTAGATTATTTCAATAAGGGTATTGATATTGTTTTCGGAGTCAGGAAGGAGCGTAAGACTGATACCTTCTTCAAAAAGCATACGGCACAGGCCTTTTACCGGCTGATACGTGGCTTAGGAGGAGATATCGTTTACAATCATGCTGATTTCCGGCTGATGAGCAAACGTACGTTGCAGGCACTGGTCTCTTTCCCGGAACGTAACTTGTTCTTACGGGGAATGGTTTCTTCATTGGGATATCCTTCTGCCATTGTTTATTATAACCGTAGTCCCCGCTTTGCGGGTGAGTCAAAATATCCTTTCAGTAAGATGCTCAGTTTTGCACTTGATGGGATTACTTCTTTTTCGGTACGTCCGTTGCGCTACATTACTTATCTTGGCCTTGTGTTTATACTGATAGCCCTTTTGGCTATTGTATATGGAATCTGCTCGTTTGTAGAAGGTACGGCAATTCCGGGATGGACTTCTTTGCTGGTTTCCTTGTGGTTTATTGGCGGAGCCATTTTGTTGGCATGTGGAATAATTGGCGAATATGTGGGTAAGATCTATAAGGAGGTGAAACGGCGTCCTCGTTATTTTGTGGAAAAGACTATTCTTCCGAAAGAGAAAAACTGAAATGTCAGCGTATTTCTCTTTCTGTCGGATATAGAAGAGGGAATATGACTCAAATATAAAAAAAGAAACAGCTTCACAATACATCGTGAAGCTGTTTCTTTTTTATTTAGGATATATAGTGTGTTATGCGTTCTTGTTGGCACGCTTACGTTCTGTTTCATCCAGAATCACTTTACGCATACGCATGCTCTTCGGAGTAACTTCTACGTATTCATCTTCCTTGATGTATTCCAGAGCTTCCTCCAGTGAGAAGATAACCGGCGGGATGATGCGGGCTTTATCATCAGAACCGGAAGCACGCATGTTGGTCAGTTTCTTTGATTTGGTTACGTTGATCACCAGGTCATTTTCGTGAACATGCTCACCAACTACCTGTCCGGCATACACTTCGTCCTGCGGATAGATAAAGAATTTACCGCGATCCTGCAGTTTGTCGATGGCATAGGCAAAAGCTGTTCCGCTTTCCATTGCAATCATGGAACCGTTGGTACGGCGAGGAATTTCTCCCTTATACGGCTGATATTCCTTGAAGCGGTGAGCCATGATAGCTTCTCCCTGAGACGCAGTCAGAACATTTGTACGCAGACCGATGATACCGCGTGACGGCATGTCGAATTCAATGTTTACACGGTCACCCTGAGTTTCCATGGATACCATTTCACCTTTACGGCGGGTTACCATATCGATCATCTTGCTGGCAAACTCTTCCGGAACACTGATGGTCAGTTCCTCGATCGGTTCACATTTGACACCGTCAATTTCCTTAAAGATAACCTGAGGCTGGCCTACCTGAAGTTCATAGCCTTCACGACGCATGGTTTCAATCAATACAGACAAATGAAGCACACCACGTCCGGAAACAATCCATTTTCCATCTTCATTTTCAGTCTTGCGAACGCGCAGAGCCAGGTTCTTGTCCAACTCTTTCATCAAGCGGTCGTGAATGTGACGTGAAGTCACATACTTTCCTTCTTTTCCGAAGAACGGAGAATCATTGATGGTGAACAGCATGCTCATGGTCGGTTCATCAATAGCGATCGGTGGCAGCGGTTCCGGGTTTTCAAAGTCGCAGATGGTATCGCCGATTTCGAAACCATCGATACCTATAATGGCACAGATATCACCGGAAGAAACCGATTCTACTTTCTTGCGTCCCAATCCTTCAAATGTATGTACTTCCTTGATCTTTGATTTAACCAGCGTTCCGTCACGTTTTGCCAGGGTGATGTTCATGCCTTCACTGATAGTTCCGCGATGTACACGGCCTACGGCAATACGTCCGGTATAAGATGAATAGTCGAGTGAGGTAATCAGCATCTGCGGAGTACCTTCCAGTTGCTTCGGAGCCGGGATGTATTTCACGATGGCATCCAGCAGCGGAGTGATGGTACCGGTCGGAGTTTTCCAGTCTTCACCCATCCAGTTATTCTTGGCAGAACCATACAGTACCGGGAAATCCAACTGATCTTCCGTCGCATTGAGACTGAACATCAGGTCGAATACCATTTCATAGACTTCTTCCGGACGGCAGTTCGGCTTATCAACTTTGTTGACTACTACAATCGGTTTCAATCCGATTTGCAGTGCTTTCTGAAGTACGAAACGGGTCTGTGGCATCGGACCTTCAAAAGCATCAACCAACAGGATACATCCGTCAGCCATGTTGAGGACGCGCTCTACTTCTCCACCGAAGTCAGCATGCCCCGGAGTATCGATGATATTGATTTTAGTACCATTGTAATTGATGGAGACATTTTTTGAAAGAATGGTTATACCTCTTTCACGCTCCAGATCGTTGTTATCCAGAACCAATTCGCCATTGGTCTGATCGTTGCGGAACAGGTGTCCCGCCAGCATCATCTTGTCCACGAGGGTTGTTTTACCGTGGTCAACGTGGGCAATGATGGCAATGTTTCTAATATCTTGCATACTATACCTATATATTTGGACGCAAAGGTACGATTTTTCCTCTGATTTTTCATGCGGAACAAATGGTTTTTTCAATTTATTATAAGCTTGTTCCGGGGTTTTGCCTTTTCAGGCTACCTGAGCCAGGTAGCCCGTTTCCACAGATATTCCAGCGGACCGTGGTCGTGATGCTTCATCCACCAGTCACAGCATTTCCATTGCAGGAAGAAAAGAATGATTCCTGTCAGGCAGCTGGCCGTGATGGTGAGATGGCTGTGCAGTCCCAGTCCCCAGTGGTAAAAGAGGAAAGATCCGATGATACTCTGGGTGATGTAGTTGGTCAGACTCATTTTGCCGTATGGAATGATTTTTCGCAGCAGAGACTGCATACGGGTACGGTAATACATGAACAGGACACCGGATACAAGCATCAGCATGAAAGCAAAATTGGCAAGTGAACTGATGATCAGAGAGAGGGGAACCAGAATGGAGCGGTTTTCAATGAACTGAGGAAGCAGATTATTGATTCCATAAAGCGGGAAAAAGGCTATGATGGCACCAGCACAGATCTTATTCCATACGGGTAGTGCTTCCTGGAGGAACAGACGGCGGCGTCCGGCAAGCATGCCCAGCAGGAAGAGAGCTGCAGTCTGGAAGACACGTCCGTGATCCCAGGCCCATGCCAGGCTGGCTAATTGTCCTTCCCAAAGGTTGGTGCGCAAAGTTTCCAGAAAAGTTCCGTTCATCTGTGACTGGTAGGTCGTCATCCAGAGTTCACGGGTTGGAATCGTCAGCGGTGTATAGGTGGAATCGAAAGTTGCCCGTAAGGTGTAATAGAGGGGGAGAGGCTGGATCAGCAACAGACAGGCCAGTATCAGGACGGTCTTGTCGGATAAGCGGCAGGTCGGAACCAGAATGAAGCCTACCAAAGAATAGAGAACCAGTACCTCTGCCGTAAAGAATGAGGCATTCAGGTTGCCGAACAGGAACAGCAGAACCAGGCGCCAGCAGAAGCGTAGACGGAAATCTTTGCCTTTCATTTGCTGATTGTTGTCTTGGATGAAAAAGCTGAATCCGAATAACAGAGCGAATACAGCATAGGCTTTTCCTCCGAACATGAAGAACAGTCCGTCCCAGATTGCTTTGTCAGTGAAGTTCAGCCAGGCACTTTGTGCAGAGGTGTCCGGATAAGATCCGAAATTGAAATGTTCGATGGAATGTAGGACGATGATACCCATTACGGCCAGTCCTCTTAATACGTCAGCTACGTCAATGCGTGCGTTTTTCCTTGTTGTTGGTTGATCCATAGTAATACTTCTGTGTATCTGTTGGGTATTAGTTTAAAATTCGGCTGCGAAGTTAGGAACTATTTCGATTCGTTCCAAATCTCACAGAAGCCTTTTAAATCCTTCCTCTCGGATGAACATTCAGCGAAGTAATTGATTAAATTTGTTGCCCGTTTTTAAAACAAAGGAAGAATGAACGAAGAACAACTCAAGCAAAAAGTGCAGGGATGGATCGTGTTTATTTCGTCCCTGATTCTGATAGGTAAGTTTGCTGCCTATTGGCTGACCAATTCAGTCGGCATTCTGACCGACGCCATGGAGAGCATTGTGAATGTACTTGCAGGGGCTGTCAGTCTGTACAGTCTCCGTTGGTCTGCACAGCCCAAGGACAAAAGTCATCCGTTCGGTCATGGAAAGATGGAGCAGATTTCGGCTTCAGTGGAAGGTATCCTGATTACGTTTGCCGGTGTTCTGATTGTTTATGAAGGTGTACTTCATCTGTTTTTTCCGGCAGGTATCCAGAAATTGGATATCGGTATTTACATTGTGGCTTTTTCCGGACTTCTCAATTATCTGATGGGATGGTATAGTGTACATATCGGCAAGCGTTATAATTCCATGGCACTGATAGCAGGAGGAAAGCATCTGCAGTCGGATACTTACTCCACAATTGGTCTGGTGGCCGGTTTGCTGGTTCTGTATTTTACAGGAATTGCCTGGATTGACAGTGTCCTTGCTTTCCTTTTCGGTGGAATCATAATCGTGACGGGAGTATCTATTCTGCGGAAGACCATTGCCAATTTATTGGATAAGGCTGATGAGGCCTTGTTGGAAGACATGGCTTCTGAGCTGAATGCCAAACGGTCACCTGACTGGATTGATATTCATAATGCAAAGGTAATCAAGTATGGTAACTATCTGTATATGGATTGTGATCTGACGCTTCCCTGGTTTTATACCATTGAAAAAGGGCATGACGAAGGAGCTCATCTCCGGCAGATTCTGGAAAAGAAGTATGCTGACCGGATTCAGTTGACAATTCATCTGGACCCCTGTACGGCTTTCGAACAGTCCAAATGCCGTAGCTGTATCTGTAAAGACTGTAAGACACGTAAGGCAGCCTTTGAGCAGGCTGAACCGATTACACTGGCAACTTTTGTGGAACATGCCGATGAAGTTGACCGTTGATCTTTTATTCGGGAAACTTACAAAAAAAGTCTGAAAAGGCTTGTCGTTTAAAAGATTATACCTATCTTTGCAACCGCAAATCAAATTTATCTATTTTAAAAAGTCAAAATTATGTATTTAGACGCAGCTAAAAAACAAGAAATCTTTGGAAAGTACGGAAAGTCTAACACTGATACTGGCTCACCTGAAGCTCAGATTGCATTGTTTTCATACCGTATTTCTCACCTGACTGAGCACATGAAGCTCAACAGAAAAGATTATAGCACTGAAAGAGCCCTGACTACACTGGTAGGTAAGCGTCGTGCGTTGCTGAACTACCTGAAAGAACGTGATATCGAAAGATATCGTTCTATCGTTAAGGAACTGGGTCTGCGTAAGTAATTCTTTACTTGCTGCAAACGAACAAAATTCCGGGCCGTTTCCATCATACTGGAGACGGCCCGGATTTTTTATGCAGTTATTATTATAATAAGATATTGTTCTGATTTCTCTGATATTCTCCGGGAGTAATGCCATAGTATTTCTTGAAGGTCTTGCAAAAGTGTGCGTTGTCGGTAAAGCCCAGCTCAAAGGCAATCTCCTTTATGGTTACTCCGTTGTCTTTCAGTAATTGCAGTGCGGAATTCATCCTGAGCAGGATGATGTAGTTGGTGGGGGTGACTTTAAATGTCTGCTTGAATATTTTATGAAAATAATTGGGGGATACATTGCACATGCATGCCAGTTCCTTTAAATGGATAGTGTCTTTGTAGTTTGCGTGCATGTAGCGCATGGCCGGTTCCAGTCTGTAGATCTTGGTAGATGTGGCAGTGATATCGCAGTCCTTCGTCAGCCTTGTTATCACGGTCTGTATCAGAGCCTGTACATGCATGATTGACAAGACATATTCCCAGGATGAGATTTTGGTACTGTTCAGCAGCATATCGATATGCTGTTCCAGGCCGATGAATGAGATACCGTTAGTTTCGATTTCTACAACGGCTGGCAGATTCAGCAGTCCTTGATAAATCATCAGGTCCTTGGGAAGAAAGTGAATCCAGTGAGTGGAGAATGATTCTTTACAATACTGTTTACTCAGTTTGCTTCCGTTGATAAAATACATTTTCCCTTTTTCCAGTGTAAAATCATCCTGATCGCTGCATACGTGTACATTCCCCTCTGTGAGCTGGTATAACTTGAAACAGTTGTCTATTTCTGTATGCCGCTTGTTCCATGATCTGTTTCCGGCATGAAATCCGCCGGCGAGCAGTTCGTATGTCTGATTTAAGTATATCATATGCTTTTTTGTGATAAAGGATAAGATTTTACAATAATAGTTCATTTTTTTACAAAGGCAAAATGTTGTAAGCGGTTATTTTTGCAGATACTATGAGTGAATACACCGGACTCTTACAGGCTGGGATACGGAAACAGGCCTAAGAAGGTCGGATAAGAAACAACAAAAGATAATAAAAATGAGAACCAGAAAATTATTTCTTGCAGCACTTTTACTGATGGCTGGCCGTGCTGGTGCCCAGGTAGCAGCTCCGGCTCCGGTTTATCCGTTGCCCAGTCCTGAACATATGGAATGGCAGCGCCTGGAACAATATGCCATGATCTGCTTTGGAATGAGTACTTTTAATGATCTGGAGTGGGGATATGGGGATACACCTCTTGAGCGTTTTGCTCCCATTGGAGGAGAGATTGATGCAGAGCAGTGGGTGGAAGTATGTAAAAAATCCGGAATGAAGGGATTGCTTATTGTTGCCAAACATCATGACGGATTCTGTCTGTGGCCTTCTAAATACACAGATTACAGTGTAAAAAATACCTCGTGGCGTCAGGGCAAAGGTGATTTGCTGGATGATATTCATAAAGCCTGTCAGAAGCATGGCATGAAGTTTGCACTTTATCTTTCTCCCTGGGACCGTCATCACGCTCAGTATGGAAAGAAAGAGTATGTGGAATATTTTCATAAACAGATCCGTGAACTGATGGAGCGCTATCCTGATACGTTTGAATATTGGTTTGACGGTGCTAATGGAGGAGACGGATATTATGGAGGAGCCCGTGAGAACCGGACGATTCCCAATCTTGAAGAATACTACAATTATCCCAATGCCGTGAGAACCATCAAAGGTATTGCTCCGAAAGCAATGATATTCGGCGGAACATGCGGTGATATCCGCTGGATCGGTAATGAGGAAGGCTGGGCTGATGAGACCAACTGGGCTATGATGCCGGGACTTGATGATCCGAACGCTGCAAGTGTATCTCCGACCACAGGCTGTGAAACAGGTTCAATGTGGATGCCGGGTGAGGTTGATGTATCCGTTCGTCCCGGATGGTATTATCATGCTGCTGAAGACAATAAGGTGAAGTCGGTAGCCCAGCTGGTGGATATCTATTACCAGAGTGTGGGACGTAATGCCAATCTCCTTCTGAGCTTCTGCCCTGACCGTCACGGGCGTATTCATCCGATTGATTCAGTTCGGACCATTGAATGGTGGAAGACGATTCAGCGTGAATTGAAGGACAATATACTGGTTCATGCCAAGGTTACGGCCGATCAGGTGCGCGGGCAGGGGTTTGAAGCTTCCCGTGTCAGTGACGGACGTTCCGATACCTATTGGGCAACGCCTGATGGTGTGTCTGCCGGAGTACTTACGTTTGCGTTTGATACACCTCAGAAAGTGAATCGTCTGTTGCTGCAGGAGTATATCGAACTCGGACAGCGTGTTGCTTCCTTCAAAGTAGAATATCAGACATCTGACGGGACATTTGTTCCTCTACCACTTACAGAGAAGACAACAACCATCGGTTACAAGCGGATTCTTCGTTTCAATACGGTCGAAACCCGTGCTATCCGTGTAAACTTTGAGCGGGCCAAGGGACCTTTGTGTATTGCCAATGTAGAAGCATTTCTTGCACCCAATCTGATGGTAGAACCGGCTATCCGCCGCGATGCAGACGACCGTATCGTGCTTACAGCCAATGACCGTGAGAGTGAGATCTATTATACTACCAATGGTTCGGTTCCGCAAGTGGGCAAGAACAGATATACGAAGCCTTTTGTGTTTAACAAGCGGGGTGAGATCAAGGCAATAGCCTATGACAAGAACTTTAAGAAACAGAGTGAGGTTGCCACTCAGAAATTTGATCTTCCTATGCGTCGTTTCCGTCTGCTGGGCACTGACAGCCGTAATCTTTTTGATGGTGATCCTCATACGGCAGACTGGTTTACTACGGGCTCTGCTACGATTGATATGGGAGAGAAACACACCCTGACGGGAATTACTTATCTGCCCGAACAGAACCGTTGGACTTCCGGATATATTCACCGTTATGAAGTGTGGGCGGGAGAAACAGAGGCATCCCAAAAGAAGGTAGCCGAAGGTGAATTCTCAAACATCAAGAATTCTCCTACATTGCGGGAAGTCCGTTTTGCTCCCGTCAAGGCCCGTTTCATAACTCTCAAGGCCATTCAGATTGTAGATGATGTGAAACGGTTTAATATTGGTGAATTCTCGGTAATCAGTAAATAAAAGAATATGGACATTATCAGACGATTCGGATTTATTGGGGCGGCATGCTTCCTCATGGCTTGTAGTCATCAGAATGCTCAAAAGACAGCCGATGAACCGATACAGGCTTTTTGTGTCGATTTTAACTGGAGCGGTAAAGGCTATGCAGGGCTTTCATTACCCGAGGACTATTCCCAGGCAGATCCTAAGGAACATTTTGAATGGTACAAGGCTCATGGTGTGAATACGATTCAGAGTTTTTGTGTCAGTCATAATGGTTATGCATGGTATGACAGTGACATTGTCCCTAAGGTTCCGGGGCTGCGGTCGAACTTCTTGAAGGATCTGGTGGATATGGGACATCGTGAAGGAATGAAAGTGATGGGGTATTTTTCACCGGGCACCAATGTCCGTTGGATGAAGGAGCATCCTGATGAGGTTTATGATAATCAGACAATGTTTCATATTGTATATACATCTGAGTATCTGACATACTTGGGCAATGTCATTTATGAAGCTGTCAGCAAAACAGGGATAGATGGTTTTATGATTGATGCTTTATTCACAGCACCGCGGGATTCTGCCGAAGTAATGGAATGGATGCCATGCGAGCGCCAGATCTATGAAGAACTGTTTGGTGAACCGTTCCCGGGAAAGGAACATATCACGGAAGAACAGGTGCTGGAGTATAAGCGCAGGTCGACAGAACGATGCTGGGATACAATTTACCAGTCAGCCAAGAGAGCGAATCCGGATTGTATCGTATGGCTTACCTGTCATGATCTGACTCATCCTCAGATTCGTCCCGGCAGCAGAATCTTCAAGCAGGCAGACTGGCTGATGAGTGAAAATTCGGATGCGAAATATCTTAAAATCATACAGGATGCCATTGGACCACATACACAATTAATTCAGTGTATTTCCGGATGGGCCAGCCATGATGCCAAGTCACTTCTGGATCAGAATGATGGAATCAAGCGAGGCTGGTATGGTTTTGCCTGGCCCGATTCAGCTACGACCTTGCCATATACCCTTGAGAGTGCACAGGGAGATCCCCGCTTCAGGCAGAATGCCATGAATATTGAGGAAATGACGAAGTTTTATAAAGGCAACAAGTAATTTGATCAGACAGGGACATTCAGTGAATATCTGACGGACAGATTGGTTGAATGTCCCTGAATAATTTATTTCTTTTCCGGTTTCTTACTGAACCGGTATGCAATGCGGAGCATTCCGTACCGGGGAATAACATTCTTCCATGTTTCCATGCTTCCCTGAGCGTTGAGGCTGTAGGTAATGTTGGAAAGCTGCCCCAACAGGTCAAATCCTACGGCAGTCAGGATCAGCTTACCTTTCAGGAAACTCTTTGAAAGCTGTGCATTCCATACCCAGTCCCGGCTGTTCATCTGTTCGTTGGAATATCCGTATCGGGTATAATAGTTCAGATCAGTGGCGAGGGTGAATCCCCAGGGCATATTCCAGTGTCCGAACAGTCCGTATGTGATGTCTGCAGCATTTACATTCTGGAATCCCTCCCGTTCACTGGCTGCATGGTTCCATGCCGCAGATGCCTTGACCCCCACGCGCAATTTGTCGTGGCTGTATTCCAGGCTTAGCGGAAGTTTGAGATAATTGGTCTTTACGTAACTGCGTATCAAAGCATCTTCATTGTTTGACGTGAGATCCACGTTGTGTACATATTGATTTTCCAGCTGCATTTCCAGGTTGAAACGTTTTTGCTTTCCAAGGGGAGTGACATACCAGACAGATCCGTTGGTGCTCCAGTTCCCGTTTACATTTTGAGGACAGTATGTGCGTACTCCGTTTTCCGGATTATAGAATTGTCCGGTGGCAAGTGCATTCTGATATATATTGACAGTAACATGGGTACTTATCATTCCGATATTTTTCGGCCGTGAAGAATGCTTGAAGAGCAGTGTATAGATACCGGTCCGGCGTAAATTCGGATTCCCCTGTTCTACGTTCAACGGATCCGAATCAAACCGGAGACCCATCAGCTGGAACATGGAAGGCATTTTCTGGCTATAATCAGCAATCAGTTCCAGCTGATGTTTCATGCCCGGCGTATTCCTGAGCAATTCCAGACGCATTCCCGGCAACCATACTGTCCGGCTACTCTGACTCTGTTCCTCGCCTGTAAAAATCCATTCTTCCGACTGCATGGTAATGCGTGGGTCCCATATAAATCGCAGGCGTGAATACCGTCTTCCCTTGCGGACTTCCACATGATCATAGCGCCCTCTCAGCGACAATGTAACATCGTGCAGCCGGCTGTCCGTGAGATAGCTGTTGGAGATGTCCAGTGTGGAAAGCAGGGCTTCCCGGGTGGATGGGAGCGAACCTAACGGTGCCGATGCCATGTCTTCCAGCAGATCCAGCCGGTAGAGTGAATTCTCCTGTTCGGTTTGTGTGAAATTATAATCCAGGTGTGGCATAATCATCCATTCCCATTTCTCATCGAAACCATGGGAGTATTCGATGGATGCCATTGCATGTTTTTTATCCGAGGGCAAGTTGAAATAACGGCGTCGGTTGTCTGCTGCGGCTGATTCGCTGGAAGAGTAGTCCAGACGGTAAAGATCATGCCGTTCGTCCGTGAGGTGTTCTGCATCGAAACCGGCGGAGATTCCCAGTATGCCGCCGGTAAACGGAACGGACAGGCTGAGGTTGGCAACGGCTCCTCCGTTGATTTTAGTTGCATGGCTGAGTTGTTCCGAGCGTACCCGGTTGATCAGCAGGCTGTCAAGCAGTGTATGCTGGATGGCAGGACTTTGTAATTGTTCCTGCAGGAAGCCGGCACTTCCGATGACTGTCGGATCCTGCCTGAATTCAGCTTGCAGGTAACAGTTGTTTCCGTTAGCCCGGTAGAAATTCAGTTCCGGGGTTACAGTAAGGTTTATGCTGTTCCGGCTTCGTTCCGGACCAAGTCTGAAATACATTCTGTGTCTGGTATAGAGTTCTGTGGTCTGAGAGTTCCCTTTACTCCAGTTTCTCCCGAAGGTAGTTTTCCCTTGCTGGAAATGCTCTGTAGCCTGATTGCTTATATTGTCGTTGTCCGTATGCTGGGCGTTCAGTTGTCCTTCCAGGTCGAAAAGTCCGTATTTATCACTTATTGTATAGTCTATTCCTCCTTTTTCGGTAGTGCTTGTGCCGTTTCCGATATCACTGGGCAGCCATTCCCCGTCCTGTCCGGGTTTACGGTTTTCGTGGGTGTTGTTGGCTGTAGCATAAAGTGAAACGCGCGACTGCGGGGTGAAACGTGTGAGAAATACGCGTCCCAGCCAGCGGTCGTGTGTTCCGCCTCCTGCTTCTACATTACCCAGCCATCCTACCTGATATTGTTTCTTCAGGTTGATATCCATTACCAGATCTCCGTCGTCCACTTTTTGTCCCAGTCTCTGGCTCAGTTCACTTAGCCGGTTGTACACTTTTATGTCTTCTATGGTATAAGCGGGCAGATTATCCAGCAGGACGGAATGGTCTCCTTTGAAGAAATCCTTTCCGTTGAGCAACAGGCTTTCCACTTTCTTCCCATTGACGAAAAGTTGTCCGTTGCGTTCCAGTCTGGCTCCGGGCAGCTGTGATATCATGGCATCCAGCATGGAGCCTTGTGCCAGATTGAATGCATTGGCGTTATAAATGACGGTATCTCCCCGCGTAAAGAACTTGATTTTTGTAGCTTTGATAACCACTTCGTCCAGCGCTTGTGAATTCATCGGAAGCCGGCGTAGTTTCAGAGGCCCTATGGAATACCGTTTTTCCCGTTTGCTGCTGCGGACGGTAAACTTTTTAGTCAGTGAAGAATACTCAGGATGACTGACCCGGATGATATATGTCTCCCCTCTTAATGCGTCCATTGTGAAGGATGATTCCGTGCGGTCTTCCAGGCTCCATTGCTGCCTTTGCAGAAGTACACTGTCTTTGTCCAGCAATTCCACCTGGACGCCATCTATGAGACCATGCATGGTGAAGGCATCACATACATGTCCCCATATTTTGATGCTGTCTGATTTTTCTGCAAAGATTGTTGCTGTGTAAAGACTAAGGAAGATAAAAAAGAAGATTCTTCTCATGGGTAAATAAAAGAAAAATTTCCCCCCCCCCTTTCTGAGTAAGAGCTGCTTCTCGGATGTGTTTTCATGTTTTTCTAATAGTTATAAACTTGATTTAAATGATCTTTAGTCAAAGGTATAAATAGTTTTTGAATGTGCAAAAAAATTTTTTTCTTTGTGCATAATGATTCGAGGGAGTGTCATAATTCCCATTTGAATGTTATGACACTCCCTCGACTGAACTTAAGCTTCCGCAGCAGGATAGGTCAGGTTTTCTTCGCTGGCCTGCTCCAGAACTTCATGCAGATATTTGGCGGCTTCCCAGCGTGCCATAGGCAGATTCATCAGCAGATAATTTCCGCAGTCGCGTGGAGTGGCTCCGGGAATTTCGCCTTCGTATCCGGCAATGAAACTGAAAGTTTCCTTCATCAGCGGCAGAATGTCGCGTGAAGTCAGGTCTCCTTTTACCACCAGATAATTTCCGGTAAGGCATCCCATCGGTCCCCAGTAGATGATCTTGTCGGCCCATACGGGATGATTGCGCAGGAAAGTGGCAGCCAGATGCTCCATGGTATGAATGGCCGATGGGCTCAGGGCCGGTTCGCGGTTGGGTTCTTTCATGCGGATATCGAATGTAGTGACTGTCTCTGTTCCTACCTGATCCTGGCGTGACACGTAAATGCCCCGCAGCAGGTGGATATGGTCAATGGTAAAGCTTGGTATCTTTTTCATATGGTCAGGAATGAAATAAAATGGAAGATTCTTGAATTAAAGTTTGTTTGGCAGAGCCTTGAGGAAAGCCTCCGTAACATGGAACGAGCGGTCAGCCATTTCTCCCCAGAAGTTCTTGTATTGTTCCAGATGTTTTTCTGCTCCCGGTGTATCGCTGATGATGCGGAAGCTGATGAAGGGAACTTCGTATAGATGGCATACCTGGGCGATGGAAGCAGACTCCATATCAACAGCCAGTCCTTCCGGGAAATTCGCCTTGATGGTTTCCAGTTCCTGGCGGTCAGTGATGAACTTGTCACCGCTACAGATCAGTCCTCCGTGGATAGCTGTTTCCGTATCCAGGCTGATTGCACACTGGAAGAGAGTCTCGTTGCCGGTAAAGTAGAGCGGAAGTCCCTGGATCTGTCCGTAGGCATTACCTTCGCCGCACCACACGTCGTGGTACACGATCCGGCTGCTTACTACTACATCCATCACGTTGAGGCAGCTGTCAATGCCTCCAGCCACACCGGTGCTGATGATACAGTCGGGAGCAAAGTTGCGGATCATTTCCACTGCTCCGGCTGCTGCATTCACTTTTCCGATGCCGCACTGCATCAGGATGATGGTATTGTTTTTGATGGTTCCTTCCGTATAGGTGAAAGGACTTTCCTTACGTTCCGTCGGGTTCTCGAGTTGGTTGGCCAGTTGTTTCTGTTCGGAAGACATGGCCGTAATGATTCCTATTTTCATGCTTATTAATCAATTTACTCCGCAAATTTACGACTTTTCAGGGAGTATTGTGTTATCTTTGTCGGCTGAAAACATGAATTAACTAATAAACTATCTGTTCATTATGAATCAGTTCAGGAAATTACTTCCCGACGTGGTGGCAATTCTTTTGTTTGCCGTCATCTCGTTTGCTTACTTTTTCCCGGCTGTAACCGAAGGGCGTATTCTGGCTCAGCATGATGCCGTTGCGGGAATCGGTGCCGGACACGAAATGCAGAAGTATCAGGAACGGACGGGCGAACGTACCCGCTGGACAAACTCCATTTTCGGCGGTATGCCTACCTATCAGCTTGCTCCCAGTTATGACTCAACAGATCTGCTGGGGGGCATCATCAAGGCATATCATTTGTTCCTGCCTACTTATGTATGGTATGTATTTGTCATGTTGCTGGGGTTTTATATTCTGCTCCGGGCATTTGATTTCCGGGTGTGGATGGCCGCTCTGGGTGCCGTGCTCTGGGCTTTCTCATCCTATTTCTTCATCATCATTGCTGCCGGTCATATCTGGAAGCTGATGGCGCTGGCTTATATCCCGCCTACCATTGCCGGTATGGTGCTGGTTTATCGGGGACGTCTGCTGGCCGGAGCGGTCGTGACGGCTTTGTTCACTTCTTTCCAGATTGTAGCCAACCATCCGCAGATGAGCTATTACTTCCTGTTTGTCATGCTGTTTATGGCAATAGCATATGGAGTGCAGGCGAAACGTGAAGGCCGGATACCGCAATTCCTGAAGGCTACGGCTGTATTGATCGTAGCCGGACTGACAGGAGTGTGCGTCAATCTGTCGAATCTTTATCATACTTACGAATACAGCAAGGAGTCCATGCGAGGCAAAAGCGAACTGGTGAAGGAAAATTCTGCTGACCAGACCGACAGCGGACTGGAACGCAGCTACATCACCCAGTGGAGCTATGGCATCGGTGAAACCTTCTCATTGCTCGTACCGAACGTCAAGGGAGGTGCGTCGGTTCCTCTTTCGGAAAATGAGACTGGAATGAAAAAGGCCGATCCTCAATATATGGGACTCTACGGCCAGCTGGGACAATACTGGGGAGAACAGCCGGGCACTTCCGGACCGGTATATGTGGGAGCATTTGTCATGTTCCTTTTCCTGCTGGGAATTTTTATTGTCCGCGGTCCTATGAAGTGGGCTCTGGTGGCAGGTACGGTGTTCTCCATTCTGTTGTCATGGGGAAAGAACTTTATGGGGCTGACCGATTTCTTTATCGATTACGTACCGATGTACAGCAAGTTCCGTGCAGTTTCTTCCATTCTGGTAATTGCTGAATTCACCATTCCTTTACTGGCTGTCATGGCTTTGCGTGAGGTTATCAACCGTCCTCAGCTGTTGCGTGAACAGGCACGTGCCTTTTACATCAGTCTGGCGCTGACCGCAGGTATTTCCCTGCTGTTTGCTCTGGCTCCGGGCTTCTTCTTCTCTTCCTTTGTTTCCAGCATGGAGATGAGCGCCCTTCAGAATGCCATTCCGGCCGAACAGCTTGCCCCGATTCTTGTCAATCTGGAGGAAGTACGTCAGGCTATTTTCACGGCCGATGCCTGGAGAAGTTTCTTCATTGTGCTGATTGGCGTAGCATTGTTGTGGGCCTATTGTGCCGGTAAGCTGAAAGCTGCTCTGCTGGTGGGGGCCCTGACTGTGCTCTGTCTGGCAGATATGTGGAGTGTCAACAAGCGCTATCTCTATGATGAACAGTTCGTGGCCAAAGGAACGGAAATGCAGCCGTTCAGTCAGCCGACCGCAACCGATAAGGAAATCTTGAAGGATACGACACTGGATTATCGGGTACTGAATCTGTCAGTCAATACCTTCAATGAAAACAATACGGCTTACTGGCATAAGAGCATCGGAGGATATCATGCCGCCAAGTTGCGCCGTTACCAGGAAATCATTGAGGAACATATCCAGGGTGAAATCACTTCACTGTTCAAGAAGTTCCCGGAAGCAGGAGCAGACATGACGAAGCTGGATGCCAATCTGACTCCGGTGCTGAACATGCTGAATACCCGTTATTTCATTTTCCCTTTGCAGGGAGGAGAAACGGTTCCGGTCTTCAATCCTTACGCATTGGGCAATGCCTGGTTTGTGGATGAAGTGGAATATGTGGACAATGCCAACGGAGAAATCGATGCACTGCACCGTATCAATCCGCGAAATACGGCTGTGGTAGACCGGAAGTTTGCTGAAGTGCTGAAGCCGGTTGCTGCAACTGATAGCTTGAGACAGATCACTCTGAAGACCTATGAACCTAATGCTCTGACCTATGAAGTCAGTTCAGAACAGGGCGGTCTGGTTGTCTTCTCTGAAATCTATTATCCGGGCTGGCGTTCCTATCTGGATGGAAAAGAAGTTTCACACGGACGTGCTGATTACGTTCTGCGTGCCATGAATGTCCCGGCAGGGAAACATACTGTTGAGTTTCGCTTTGATCCGAAGTCACTGCATGTGACGGAAGCCATTGCCTTTACGGCGCTGGCCGTACTGGTTCTGGGTGCGGTTCTGGCTATTGTGTGGAAATTGCGGAAGCGGAAATAGAAAGAACAACAAGATAACTTGTGCGATGAGGCTGTTTCAGATTGTTTTGGAACAGCCTCTGTTATTTTATAGTGAGGATAAGAATCTGTCCAATGAATGATTCGATGAAGAATAAGTGTAAGGACAATTTTGCAGTATTGTCTGGAAGAAACAACAGTTTCGACTGGAAGAAACTTCTGTTTCATGCTGGTGGAACTTTTGTTTCGACTAGAAGAAACTTTTGTTTCGTGCTGGTGGAACTTTTATTTCGACTGGAAGAAACTTTTGTTTTCTGCTGGTGGAACTTTTGTTTCGACTGGAAGAAACTTTTGTTTATTCCGCATGAAACAGATTTATTGACTGGATAAAGGGGAGAAAGTTGCAGGAACTTCCCTGTCAGAAGAGGGAAGTCCGATGGTGAGACATGCGCAGTTTGGCATGTCGCAGAGGTTTCAGTCGCTTGAGTGCCCTTGGAGTCCGACGGACATGTGAGTGCAGTTTCCGCCAGAATTTCTGACTGAGCAGAAAGATCAGGAAGATGGTTCCAACGATACAGACCGCGCCGAAAAGTTCTTTCAGACTGGTCAGCAAAGTCTGCTGGCTTACTGCATCGTAGAGCTGCCGGAGGGAAACATCAGGAGCCCATTCTTTTACCTGGTCCATGTTCTGGCTTAACAGACCGATGTTTTCCTGTTCCATGTATTTCAGCCACCGGTTCAGGATAGCAGTACCCAATGGCGTTGCAATGCTGGTACGGATGAAGCTCAACACGCAGAGTCCCTGAAAGAAATGCTTGAACGGAACTGTCTTGGCTATATAGATAGTCAGTGAGATGTACAGCACTCCGTGTCCGATACCCTTCAGAAAATTAGGGAAATACAGACTTTCGATGTTCAGGTTGGGATGAATCAGGAAATACATGTAATACTGATAAACCACGATCAGAATAAATCCTACCGTGATCAGCAGTTTATATCCTTTGTGCAGAACGGCCTGGCGATAGAAGACAATGCCTGCACCCGCCAGAATTCCTGCAAAGACACACCAGTTCAGTGAAACGGCGTTCAGCATGTCGTATCTCAGAATGGAGCGCATGAAAGTTTCCTGCAGGACGGATGAGGTGGTGAGAAACAGACACAGCATCAGAAACAGGAACAGGATAGTCGGGAAATGACGGTAGGTCAGTACCTGCGGATCAATATACGGATGGCGCAATGTACACATCCGGTTGATGTTGATCAGTGTGGCCACGACGGCAGTTACCAGGCATCCGCGGATCAGCGGGCTGTCCAGCCAGTCGTAGTATTCTCCGTAAATGCAGACAAAGACAATGGCGAACAGAACGAGTGTCCACAGCAGGGCACCAGTCCAGTCTATTCCGTACAGGGGCATTTTCTTGGCCATGCGGAAGGGGCGTGTCAGGAAGAACACACAGAACCAGACCACAATCAGCAGACCGATGACCAGCCAGTGCATGTACTGCCAGTTGGCCCAGTCACTCAGATGAGTGGCTACCAGTCCCGAGAGCTGGATGCTTTCGAGTACGATGATGTAGATCACCGGATAGAATACGGAGAAGTTTCCCGAAGGAGTTACGCTCAGACGGATGTTTGAAAAACATTCAAATGTGCCCCACATGCGGAAAAATCCCGAGACAAAACAGGTGGCTATCAGGACGGCAATGTTCTGCGACTGCATGGTGATCAGGTTGCAGACAATCAGAACCGGGCAGACCGTCAGAAAGATGCGCCGTGTCGTGAAGCGGAACTTGAGCCGGAACAGGATGGGGAAGATGACCGTCATGCCGATGAATGAAGCATATCCCGCCATCATGACGTCTTCTCTCAGACAGCCCAAAGCACTTGACATCTGGGTGGAAGTAGGCAGGAATACTCCTCCGTTGAACTGGAACACCATGGCGAAGAACAGGGACAGGAGGATACAGACCGGGGTCGGGATGAATTCCTTGAAATATAAAATTCTCGGACGTTGTTCAGACATACCTTATTTATATATTATAGCTTGACGTAACACTCTACATTCATACCGGCCCGCAGACGGTTCAGATTTTTCTGTTCGTTGTTGCTGGTAAATTCGATGCGGACAGGGATACGCTGTTCCACTTTGACGAAGTTTCCGGCTGAATTGTCCTGAGGAATCAGTGAATAGAAAGACCCTGTGGCATCGGAGATGGAAACAATCCGTCCTTCATAAACGACATTGGGAATGGCGTCCACTTTCATTTCTACCAGCTGTCCCTGTTTCATGTCGGTGGTCTGTGTTTCCTTATAATTGGCAATCACCCATTTTTCCGTACCGTCTACCAGAGTGACCAGTGTCTGTCCCGACTGCACCAGTTCTCCTTCGTGGATATTCTTCCGGCCGGTTACTCCGTCGGCTGTGGCACAGATGACAGTGTATGAAAGGTTTAGCTTGGCCAGGTTCAGTGCAGCCTCTGCCAGTTTGATGTCCGATTCATTCTGTTCCAGACGCTGGGTCTGCTCCTGTTTGACCAGTTCCGACGACTGTTTCTGCCGGAGCAACTGTTCATAGCGGGCCTTGGCTGCTGCATATTCCGTCTGCACCCGGTCGAATTGCTGGGGTGTCACCGCTTCTTCTTTCATCAGTCCCTCGTAACGTTTGTAGTCCGTCTCTGCATTTTCCAGACGGATCCGCTGCTCTTCGATGGCAGCTTCTGTCACGAAGATATTGTTTTGGGTGGTATTGATGGTGGTGTGCATGGCACTCTTGCCGGCCAGTGCATTCTGATAGTCTGCTTCTGCCTGGGCAACTTTCAGCAGATATTCCGTATTCTCAATGACTACCAGTGTATCTCCTTTCTTGACAGACTGGTATTCTTCGAAATAGATCTTCTTGATAAATCCCTGTACGCGGGTATTGATGGGACTCAGGTGTTGTTTCACTTGCGCATTGTCTGTGTATTCCACATTTCCCAGATGAATGAATTTTCCACATACCCAGCTGATTCCTCCAACCAGAATCAGTGCGATGAAAAAGTTCGGGATGGCTCTTTTCTTGTTTTTTATCATAGACTTATCGTTTGTTTAGTTCTTGTTTGAAAAATCAGAGGTTTCCGGTCAGCTTCTTGAGCAGGTAATACTGATACAGGATTCCAATCTGGTAATTGGCCAGTTGCAGTTCCATGTCCAGTTGCGTATTGCTGGCATCCAGCATATCCGTAATCAGTGCGAGTCCGTTTACATATCGCTGCCGGACAATGTTAAAGTTTTCGTGAGCCAGCTGTACACTTTTTTTCTGTGTGCGCAGACGGATATACGCTTCATTCAGATTGACGTAAGCTTCATGGATGAAGTTGCCGGTTTCTTCCACGGCCAGTTTGCGTGCCTCTTCCATTTTCAGGGCAGACAGCCTTGCCTGTTTCAGTTTCTTACCGTTCTTGAACAACGCATCCAGATTGTAGGAAATGCCTACTCCCGCATACCAGTAGCTGAAGTTGTTGTTCAAGGGAGGCACTTCGATCAGGATCGGTCCGTTGAGATCATTGGCGGCGTGCAGGCTGATGCGTGGCCGTTTCTCGGCACGGAGAAGTTCAATCCGGTTCTTTTCCTGCTCAATCTTTATGTCGGCCAGTCTGACTGATGGCGTCAGCGGTATCTCCCGGATCCATTCCGCTTCATCCCTCTTCTCTACTGTCAGCCGGAAAAGCTCCGTTGTATCAGGCTGGATGGCTACATCCGGTTCCAGTCCGATCGTAGTAGCCAGGCGGTGACTCAGCACGTCGATCTTGTCTTTGACAGAAGTCAGTTGCAGCTCCAGACTCTGCAACTGGAGCTCGTAGCGGGTAATGTCACTCTTCAGAGCAGTACCCTGACGGTAGGATGCCCGCATATCCTTGACGAGCAGCTGAGTCTGTGCGATGTTATTCTCATACACCCGTTTCTGGTTGTTCAGCTGGAAAAGATCCAGATAATATCCGGTCAGCATGAAACGGATATCCTGCCGGTTCCGGACATACTCCAGTTCCGCTTCCTTTTGTTGCAGTTTGCTGCGGTTGATATTCCGGTTGATGGCCCCTCCGGCATAAATCACTTGTGAGGCTTTCAGCACGAATGTATTTCCGAAGTGCGGCATATCCGCATGTATGCCGTTTGAGAAGTTGCGGTCGGTCATGACCCCGTCGCCGATGTAATTCAGATCCAACTGTGCCTGGATGGAAGGAAGCCGGTCATTCTTTGCGATTCTGACTCCCTGCTCAGCCTCCCTGATCGCCAGGTCATGCAGGCGAATGCTCTTGCTGTGTTGGTCAGCCAGTCGGAACATTTCGTCCAGGCTTAGCGTAAGGGGCTGGGCCGGCAAATTTGAAAATAAAAGAACAATACAATTTACAACTAATAATCTCATACCTGTTTGTCTCTGCATACTAATCTCTATTGAATCGAAAACCTGTTTTCCCGCTTTCGGGAATTTCCGGTCCGCAGGCTGCATAAAGGCCTGTCTGTGAATGCGGACGGAACAAAAATGGTGTTATCCTTGTTTTGACTTTGCAAAGTTACGCTTTCTGTCTGGTACGGATTTTGCAGATTACGCAATAAGCTTACCATATTCTGCCAAACCGACACGGAAGAAGGTGAGTAAGGAAATATTTATTATCAACCTAAAGAATGTTTTTTATATGCACAAGTCAGGACAAAAAGACTTCATGGTTTTCATGTCCTCGGTGATCATCCGTCTGCGTAACATGGAGCGGATGGGCACCCTGCATGTCTACCAAAGCACCCAGAACCGGATAGCCGATTTCATGGGTGACCGTTCTCTTTCCTTTGAGGAAATCAATCCTTTGTGGCTTCAGGCTTTCCAGGCCTATCTTTTGGGGCGTGGACTGAACTGGAATACCATTTCCACCTACATGCGCGTCATCCGGGCCGTGTATTACCGTGCCGTAGATGAAGGAGAAGCTCCTTTCCAGCCGCGGCTGTTCCGCGGGGTCTATACCGGCACGCGGGTCAATGTGAAACGGGCTCTGAGTGAACGTACTCTGCGCAGTCTGCAGACCCCCATATCCTCTTCGCCGGATCTGGACTACACCCGTTGCCTGTTTCTGCTGCTTTTTATGTTGCGGGGGATTCCTTTTGTCGATATCGCCTACATGCGCCGTTGCGACCTGAAGGAATCCAAGCTGACGTACCGCCGTCGCAAGACAGGTACCTGGATGAATGTTCACATCGAACCCGAAGCCCAGCGGCTTATTGCCCGTCTGCAAAGCAAGAACCCCGATTCCTTCTATCTCTTTCCGTTTGTCACGGCAGAAGGTGAGGAAGGCTACCGTCAGTACGGCAATGCTCTCCGCCGTTTCAATTATCAGTTGAAGAAACTCTCACGCATGGTGTCAGGCTGTCCGTCTCTGAGCAGCTATTCGGCCCGTCACAGCTGGGCTACGGTTGCCAATTACCGGAACTTCCAGCCGGAGCTGATCAGCAATGCCATGGGGCACTCATCCGTGAAGGTGACAGAGACTTATTTTATGAAACATTCGGATGAAAAAATTGATGAAATGAACAGAAGTATTCTTACTTATCTGTTTGTTTAAGAAGATGTTATGCGTCCGTTACTTTGTAGGTAACGGGTTTTTCATTTTTGTTAAGACAAATGTCGGGGAATTTTATAAGAAAAACAAACATAAATATATTTTTAACAACCGAATAGTATAATTTTTAACAAAATTAATTTTTTGAGCCTTATGAGAGGACAGGTATTCCGACGGATCAGGTACGGACATAAGGCTTCATTCCACAAAGGTGACGCAAACCCCTGCGGAAACATGCTTCATGTCCCTTTCCGAAGATCAGGCCGATAAAGTATTCTATAAAAGGTTAAAAAGTGAATAAGAAAGGCGGCTGCCGTTACCTACAAAGTAACGGAGAAAAACCTGTTGAAAATGTCATGCTAAAAATGGGAAACATGAAGCGAATTCTAATCTTCTTAATGCTGCTTGTCAGCATTTCTTTGTCCGCGCAAGATGTGGCAGTCAAGACCAATCTTCTTTATGACGCGACGACCACCATCAATCTGGGTGCAGAAATAGGTGTGGCTCCTAAATGGACGGTTGATTTGTCAGCCAATTACAACGGTTGGACCTTTAATGACAACAAGAAGTGGAAACACTGGATGGCACAGCCGGAAGTCCGGTACTGGTTCTGTGAACGTTTCAACGGTCACTTCCTTGGTGCCCACCTGCTGGGCGGTCAGTATAACTGGGGTGGTCTGGATCTTCCTCTGGGAATCTTTGACGACCTGAAGGAGCACCGCTATGAAGGCTGGTATGTCGGGGGTGGTGTCGTTTATGGTTATCAGTGGCTGCTGGGCAAGCGCTGGAGCATCGAAGCCGCTCTGGGCGTGGGCTATGTACGTGCTGATTACGACCGCTATAAATGTCCTCACTGCGGCGAATGGCAGGAATCCGGCAAAAAGAATTACTTTGGCGTGACTAAGGCGGCCATCTCATTGATTTACATAATAAAATGATGGAGGAACGTTTGATGAAGAAACATATTATTTCTCTTGCTATACTGCTGGCATCCGGAATTTCCGTGTTTGGCCAGAATACCACTTATCTGAGTGAGATCCGGATAACAGACCGTCAGGTTGTGAAGACTTCCGACCGTCAGGTCAATGTGAAGATGGAAGTCAGCCTTGACGAACTGGATATCAAGCGTCAGCATTCGCTCCGCGTGGTTCCGGTTATCCTTTCCGCCGACGGGACACAGGAACGGGAACTTCCTCCTTTTGTCATCAACGGAAAAGTCCGTGACAAGGTGCAGCAGCGTATGGAAACCCTTGACGGTGTTTCTGCCAATCCCGATGCCGTTGTGACAGTCCGTAGAAAAAACGGTTCCTCCCAGGTGCTTGCCTATGATGCTTCGGTTCCCTTCCAGCGCTGGATGATCGGAGGCAATATCCAGCTGCGGGGTTATGTTACCGGCTGCGCCCTTTGTGATGACGGAGATGAAACCGCAACGGCAGGCGATATCCTGCCCGAAATGACACCGGAGTATTACAGCCCTGTGATGAAACCGAAGGAAGAGATCGTTAAGCGCCGTTCCGAAACGCGGAGTGCCCGTGTGCAGTTCCGTCAGAACAGTTCGAATATCCGTCCGGATTACAAGAATAACCGTGCCGAACTGGATTCCGTCCGTCAGTCCATTCTGCTGGTCAAGGACAACAACGACCTGACCATTACCGGTATCTATGTGACAGGTTACGCTTCTCCCGAAGGTTCATTCGACTATAACATGACGTTGTCCGAACGCCGTGCGAAGTCCTTTACCGAATATATCAAGGAAGACCTGAAAGGCATTGATCCTTCCGTATACCATGTGGACTGGAAGGGTGAAGACTGGGCAGGCCTGCGTGAAGAGGTTCAGAAGCATCCCAAACTGCTGAAGATTGATGAGGTGCTGAACATCATCGACAACTGCGGTGACGACAAGGATGCCTGCGAAGAACAGATCAAGGGACTGGTGCCACCTGAAATCTACCAGCGTCTGCTGAATGAAATGTACGGTCCGATCCGTCGCAACGAATATCGGGTGGAATATAATGTGCGTCACTTCAGTCTGGAAGAAGGCAGACAGATGATCAAGACCCGTCCGGACCTGATGAGCGTAAGCGAGATCCAGCAGGTTGCCGACAGTTATGGCAAAGGCAGTCCGGAATATGTGGATTGTCTGATGTGTGGAGCCAAGGCTTATCCGAATGATGTGACCGCAGTCAACAATGCAGCACTGGCCCTGATGGAGGCCGACCGTACGGACGAAGCCATCCGTCTGCTGGACAATGCACCGGAGGAAGGCGAACTGCTGAACCTGAAGGGAGTTGCCTATTCCAGGAAGGGTGACTATGAGCAGGCAGAGAAAGCATTTTCGGCAGCACAGGCCAAAGGATATACGCCTGCCGGTGAGAACCTTACACAGTTGAAGAAATATGCAGAATATATGGCTGAATAAATAGAGACTAAAATAGAAGTGTTTAATTTTAAAATTTATTGTTATGAAAATTTCAAAGAGTTTATTTCTGGCATTTGCGGGCCTGGGTTTGTTCGCATGCTCTAATGAAGATGTAACAGAAAATGGTGTACAGGGTGGAGCTGATGTGACTGTGACTGTAAATCCTCAGGGATTGTCAAGAGGTAGCAGAGCTATAGATCCATCTAATCCTATTAATGGTGTTAATGGAGATGAGCAAGATGTAGATATTAACTCTATTGTTGTTAAATTGACTGCTGGGGTAGGATCTAATGAACAGAAGTTCACTAGTATGAGTGAATTAACGAATGGTACAGTAACATTTAATGGTGTGCGTAATCCGAGTAAGATTGAAGTGTTTATTAATGGTGGAAAAGCTGAAGATTGGACTTTGGCTGAATTCTATCAGGGAAATCATGTGGGATTGGCTGCACCGATGTATGGATCTGCTGATGGAAATGAGTTTGAGACTACAACCTCTGCTGAAGGTAAAACAGTTTATAATGTGACTGTCACCCCAAAGCATGAAACTGCATTATTAGAGTTCTCTGGTATATCTCACAAAGATGATGGTGAAGGTTGTATTTTTAATGCCATTAATTTTGAAGGCTTGTTCTTAAATCATGTGAAATTGGCAGAAAATGGTCAGTATATGGGGGATGATAATTTGACTAAAGTTGAAAGTTTCTATGATGTTCAGCAGCTTGGTTATCTTATCCCTACTTATAGTGTAATTGCGGATGCAGATATGAACTTCCTTACCCCTTTAAAAGTATGGCCTGCTGAAGGAAAGTGCTATTCATATAATATCTTCCCTCAAGCAAGTCTTGACTTGCCTGTTTTAACTCTTTGCTTTAAAGATATTGCAGTGAAAGACGGACAAGTTTGGGCAAATGCTGATAATAAAGGTTATGCAACTGTAAAAACTTATAAGTTAAGTTCTACAGAAGAACTGACTGAACAGCAGTTGGAAGAAATGGGCGCAACGAAAACAGATCCTGTAATCAAAAAATTTGCCGCTGGTTATGTCTATAAATTTACAGGTCTGGAAGTAGCAGATGAGAATATCGGTACAACAATTGAAGGAGGTGAAGACGCATCTTTGGTTGCTACTATTAAAGTAATTCCTTGGACTATCACTGAAGGTACAGTAGAATGGAATTAATTTTTTAGCTATAAATATTAATCTGGTGGGGAACTTTTCCCACCAGATTAATTCGAACATACAGAAATAAAAAACCTTAATAAAGAATGATGAAATCAATAAGATATATATTAATGGCGCTGGTCGCTACCGTCCTGACGACCGGCTGTATTAAAGATGATCTGGATGACTGCGATAACGTAACCATTTACTTCCAGTATCTCGCCGACGGCGATAAGGACGTATTATACCAGTATATGAGCAAGGTGGACCTGTATGTTTTTGATTCAAATGGACATATACTGGGAGTCGGCTCATATAATCAGGACGAGTTAACCAAATTCGAGGCTGTACCGTCGTTTAAACTTCGTCCGGGACAGCGTTATAAAGTTGTGGCTGTAGGTAATGCTTATGACCACACAGAAGTGGTAAATTATGCTACTGAAACAGATTTTGCAAATATCTATCTTCAGGATCCGGCATGGAGTGATCCGGATATACCTGTAACCAGTCATGATTATAATTACTTAGGGCAGAAAGAGTTTGTAATGCCTGATCAGGAAGGAGTGATGTATCGTGATACAGTAACTCTTTACAGTTCACATGTGAAGGTGGACGTGGAAATTCATGGACTTCCGGCTCCGGATGCTTCACGTCAGGATGCAGGAGTTCCTTACCAGCTGAGTTTCGAGAATTCGAATGCTCAGGTTTCTTTTGAAAATGAAATCAACTTAGACGAAAAAGGTACTATTTATCCCGATTTGGTTTATGATAGTGAGAATCAATGTTATCGTACACAGGACTTAGCTTTATTCCGTATGGACGCTGATGGAGAACTGAGCTCTGATTGTTGTGAACATATATTGGTTTTGACTGATAAGAATACGGGGCAGGAACTTATTCGTGGAAATCTATATAATTATCTGGTACGTAATGCAGATGCCATTGATGTTACCAAACAGGAGGCAGAACTTCCCATTGCGATTGAGTTTAATGGAGTGAATGCTGAGATCAAACTTCCTGATTGGGTGATTGTAGATGGTAAACCTGAATGGAATTAACCTTAAGGAGGAATGCTTATGAAAAAATTAGGAAGGTATTTAGGTGCAATTGGATTATTACTCCTGATAGGAGTAGTTACTTCCTGTATAAAAGATGATATTGCTACAACCGAAACAGGAACAGCTAATATTACGGTGAATATTAGTTCACGTTCCGGTGAGGTTGATAACGATAATAGTGAAGTTTTAGCTAATGAAGATATCAAGACCATCCGTCTGATTTTAGTGCAGAACGGGAAAGTGGTCAGCAACTCAAAGCATAGTTTTACTGCACCCGATGGACAAAAATTGTTGGAGCAGGGTATTCGGATTGTCGGTGTGAATAAAGCCGCTACCGATTTTTATGCGGTAGTAAATGAAGAAAGTACCGGAGAGTCTTTTGATACCGGCTTTGCGGTAGGTGCTCCCTTTTCAGCACAGGCTTTCATGCAGACTGTCCTTCCTGCGAGTGATGCTACGTTCCCTAAAACAGATATAAAAGAGAAAGGACTTCCTATGCAAGGTAAGGCCTCTATAAGTGAAAGTGCTCTGGTGGATAATGTGAGCGTGGTAATACCTGTAGAGCGTGTGGTGGCACGTATAGATTTGAATCTGACAAATAATACAGGAAGTACGCTTGCTATTAATAGCAGCAATTTTGGTGGTTTCTTTCCTTCACAAACTCAATTAGGGGAATTTGCTCCTGGTGATTATAAGAGTTTTAGTTTTGAAGAAACTCAGGAAATACCAGCTACAGCGGGTAACAATACACATAAGTTTACTTATTATCTGTATGAATCTAAGGCTGGTGCAGGTAACTATACCGTGAGCTTGAATGATGGAACAGAATATGGTGCAGTTCCTATTCTGGTAGATGGAAAGCCGGTTACGGAATTGCTGAGAAATCATATCCTGTCTATAACGGGAACAATCAACTCAAGTGGCTGGGAATTGACATGTGAGGTGAATCCTTGGGAGAAAGAGGATATAGATTTGTCCTTTGAAGATAACTTGAGTTATAGTGAAGGGAAATGGACTCAAGATACATATCTTGAAATACTTGATAATAATATTGTTCATTTGTCTCCAGACAAAACTGCAGAACTTACATTTACAATACAAACTCCTAGTGGAGCAAAATGGAGAGCTTCATTGGAAGGCGATGTAAATGCTTTCGAATTTGAAGGACCGAATGAAGGGATTGCGGGTATTGAAGATGAAAATGGACATGTTCCCGTACAAACTATTAAATTAAAAGTGAAAGATCCAGAATTTCAGGGAAGATATGAAGCGCAGTTGCATGTTTTTGCGTATATAGGTAGTAAAGGCTATGAATTGGATTTGACTGAGGGTAGCAATACGTCTACGGGTCCTGTAAATTATTTTACAATACTTCAAGCTCAATAATTATGAAACAAGAAATATTATTTATATGGTCCTTTTTATTGCTTCTTTGTTTGGGAGCATGTCAGAAGGAGGCAGTGTCAGGTGAAGATGTCGCTGCGAATGAGGGTATTACTTTAGAACTTGTAACACGTGCGAATGATAATGTAGAGGCAGGTGATGATCGGTTTAATGAGAATCTTATTACGAAAGCGGATGTGTTCTTTTTTGGGGATGAACAAGGAGTGTGTGTGTACTCTCAAATTGGAGTTACTCCCTCTGGGAATAAGATAAAAGTTAAACTTGATAATTTTGTTGAGGGAAGTTATTATGTGTATGTTATAGCAAATGGTAACTTTATTTATGAAAATAATGGAGTGGGTGCTAAGCTGTCTGCTTTGAAAAGTATGGTTGTTACTACAGACTGGAAGAATTCTCAAATAGAACCAGAAACTTCCTTACTGATGGATGGTGGAAATACTTGTCAAGTTAAAAAGAACGGAACAGGTAGTGTTACCTTGACACGTGCTATGGCGAAAGTGACTTTATCTGTTACGGCAAATGAGATTCATGAAGATGATGGTAGTACTTATGTACCTCAATTGTCTGGTATGTATGTAAGTATGGTCAATATTGTTAAGAAGACTAATCTGAAAGGTGATTATCAGGTTAATAGTTCTGAAGATTATCTTAAGATAGATAAGCGTATTATTCGTAAATATCAGCAAAGTGAGACTGGCGAGTATTATCATGTACCGTTTTATTCTTATCCTAATCCGGAAAAAACAGTTAATCGTGAAGATGCATATCTTATTTTAAAATTGCCATGGAAGAAAGTAGTGGATGAAGGGAGTTATGATGCTGTAGATTATTATTATCAAGTGCCTATAACAGGTAGTGATGCATTGGCATTATGTTCAAGGAACCATTACTATAAACTGAATCTTACGGTTGGTGTGCTGGGAAGTCTTAATCCTCAAGATCCTGTTGAAGTAACGCCTTCGTTCATTATTGAAGACTGGTTTACTGAGGAGTTGACGGCGGAAATGCAAAATTATCGTTATCTGGTGCTTGATGAATACAATTCAGTAATGAACAATGTCAATGAATTACGTATGCCTTATGTCAGCAGTAGCGCAATTGACTTTGATTCACAGAAATCCTCTTATACACGAATTACTCAAGTAAAATATTGGGATTATCATAATGATAAATCTTATGAAGTTATATTGAATGAAAACTATAAAAAAGATACACAAAATCCTAAATCTACCGTTAATTTTGATGATTTCCATTTAGATTTGGGGGATAATAATACTTTAAAATTCACTCATGTTTTAACAGATGAAGATTTTGTTCCTTATATTATTACCATACAAGTTGTTAACCAACAAGGTATAGAAACAAATACATGGACTATTACGCAATATCCAGATATTTATATCGTTGGGGAAAATAATGAAAAATATGGTTCGCAAAATCGTTTTGTAAATGGTTATATGAAGGGGGATAATGATAAAGACCAATCTATCGGAGGTGTGTCGGATTTAAGTGGTACTAATTCTAATCCTAACCAATATACTATTTTTATTACATCTTTTGATGTGGGGTCTTCCTTTGCTATTGGAGATCCTCGTGAAGAAGCGAGTTATGATTTTCAATCATATTTGAAGCCTACTAATTATAAACGGACTTCGTCGGATTATGAAGATGTTATATCGCCTGTTTTTAAGGTTGCATCATCTTGGGGTAAAACTTTTGATATTTCATATGATAAAGCAGTACAGCGATGTGCAGCTTATCAAGAAAATGGTTATCCTGCAGGCCGTTGGAGAATACCGACTAAGGCAGAAGTTGAATTTTGTATATCATTATCTGAGCAAGGCAAAATTCCAAGATTATTTGGTCAGCGGGGTTCGTCTACAGATTATTGGGTATCTTCTGGTTATTATAATACAGATAATGGATATACGCATCAAGAGAGACCTTCGGGCGAACGGTATGTGCGTTGTGTATATGATGTATGGTATTGGAGTGATAAGAAGATTAATGAGGTTTCTTCTTATGATAATAATACTTTCGTTTGGGGTGATAAAGGAAATGATAATTTATATCGATGAAAATTATGAGAAAGTTAAATCTATATATAAGTATTATGATTCTTCTTTTGGTTACTTCATGCCGGGAAGAATTCGTAGAAAGAGGAAAGATTGACTTACAGCAGGATGAATATCTCCTGAATGTTTCAATTCCAGAAGCGTCTACAGTTGTGTCAAGAGTTTTAGATGAACCTTCACAAAGTGCACTTCAGAATTTGCCTTTGTCTGTTCTGGCTTTTGATGAGAACGGTTTTTTCCTCTCTATGCGTAAGGCAGATCCTGTAACTGTTAACGGGGATGGAAAGAGTGGTACGTTTAAGGTGAGTCTTCCACCATCGGATACAAAACGTATTCTACATTTTGTATTGGGAAATGTAGACTATCCTAAGGAGTATGACCGTAGCGATAGTGAGAGTAGTGTGTTTGGTTCTTTGACTGTGAAAGACGGTGTTGATGCTTATTGGCAAAGAATTGAAGTCGATAAAATACAGCAGAATGAAACAAGCTTTGAACAACCGATAAAATTGATTAGAAATTTTGCCAAGATTTCATTGACAGTGAATGATGGTGTGAATGATTTTGAACTGCTGGGATTTACAATAATTAATGAAACTAATGAAGGAACTGTCGCTCCTTATACGGGTAATGACGGGGCTAATGGCAGATTTGCAACGTTTGATCTTGAGCAAGATGTGAAACCGTATGAAAGTTTTACGAGATTAAATAAAGGATATGGTGGCAATGCGCTGGGTGAACGAATAGGTGAGTACGATGAAAAAGACTTTTCTGATTCTAATCCCAAATATGTATATGAGTGTAATCAGGATAAATCTGACAATCCGGCTTATATCTTACTTAAAGCTAACTATGCAGGCAAAGATTACTATTATAAACTGGATATTGTGACCACTGATACTGAAACATTTGTTACCTCATATCTTAATTTATATCGAAACTTTCATTACTCTGTGACGATAAATAAGGTAAATGGTGCAGGTTATTCTACTCCTGATGCTGCTATGGCTGCAGCAGCTTCGAATAACTTATCAGCTTCTGTTGAAGTGAGTGAAGTGAACGAGATAGAGGACGGATTAGGTAATAAGTTGTGGGTGAGTGATGTAGATATCATGTTGGTAACTACTGACATTTATTCAATCAAATATGAGTATACAATTAATAATGGCGAAAATGCAAATGGCCAGGTAAAAGTTTCTACTGTCGGTGATTTGAATACTCAGGCAATAAGTAAATTTGAGAACGATCAGAATGGGAATCTGATTATTTATCCGGCTACTAATTTGCCCTCTGTTATGGAAAAACAGGAATTTATACTTGCTACACCTTCCGGATTGGCCAGAAGGGTGACAGTATATGTGAGAAAACCGTTTGAGTTTTCGGCTGTGGACTGCGATAATTATGTGGCAGAGGAAGTAGGTTCGGAACTGACTTTAGTTGTGCGTCTACCTGAAAATATGCCTACAGCTGTATTTCCTCTTACGTTGGATATTGAACCTGTTAAAAAGTCAATTTATCCTGATACGAAGAAGAATCGTATTCCAGTAGAGGCTGAAGGAACGACTACATTTAATTATGTGGCGACTGTTACTTATAATGATTACCGTAAGAATCCTGCATTTTTCTTCCATTTTAAAACAAATATGGCGAAAAGTGCCACGCAGATAAAAGTGACGAATCCTTATTTCTTGGATTCGAATAATACGGCAGAGTTTAATAATACTTCTTCTAGTGAAATTTTTGGATTCCTTGATTTAAAGTTGTCTTCTGATGGTAATGGTACATTCTCTGCGAATGATAATATTTTTACTTTTACCTAAAATCCGCAAGCAATCTCAATGGCAATCTCAATTGCAGTAAAGAGCTTGAA
>OODF01000193.1_pt1 | contig 50915 bp, 37 predicted proteins | sample 1671431 | NCBI WGS metagenome assembly OODF01 (sample SAMN06348156, study PRJEB24527) | human gut metagenome | biome: human gut; feature: ankylosing spondylitis patient; material: feces | host: Homo sapiens | place: China | collected 2015-10 | reverse complement strand
ACGCGGGACGCGTCGCCCCCATTAGTGTTAGCGTTTGGTGCTTGAGTCCGATCGTCTACGTTTTACCGGACAGTTCCCTTTGCCAGAATGGCAAACAAGTTGAGATAATAACAAAGATGATATTTGAAGTTTGTTATATAGAAGCAATAATTATAGCAATAATTGCCATTAGCATGGCGGCCGTCGCGTTATCCTTGCTCATGTCATTTTAATTATTTATCTTTGCAGAAGATAGGCTGCACCTCGGCATAAAGTTCAAGCAAGCTTGACTTTCTGCTCTCAGTTTGCACTATCTTTGCAGAAGATAGGTTGCACCTCGGCAAAACACTCAAACAAGTTTGGTGTTCTGCTCTCAGTTTGCACTATCCCGGCCCCGTAGCTTAGCTGAATAGAGCGTCAGATTCCGGTTCTGAAGGTCCAGGGTTTGAATCCCTGCGGGGTCACTACACGCCTTTTGTGCGTTACAAGATAATGAGGAGGATCCGTCAAAATGCGATGGACCCTCCTCATTCTTTTTATTTTGAGCACCAGTTTACCAAAAACACACGCAAAGCCTCTACATTGGCATTGGGCAGACAGTCGGTCACGGCAGAGTCTACTGCATGAATAACGCTTGCCGCACCACCCACGGCAGTGGTTAACATCTCCTTGTAGGCAGCAACGTTAGCCCCATGGCACCACCCAGTTGGTGTCGAATGCCTCTTTCACATATTTCTGTTCATGCCCTGCCTCGTTCATGTGGGCCAAGCAAAGGTAAATGGTTTGTCTTTTATTGCGTGGTTGTAATATTTCTTGTGATGGATTATACGCTATAAATCGCACTACTTTTTGTGCAATTTTTGTTGAATACTGCACTACTTTTTGTGCAATTATGGTCAAATGGGGCTTATTGGGGGGATATTGCACAAATAATAGTGCAGTTTCTTGTAAATATTGCACTATTATTTGTGCAGTTATATGTACATTTGCAACAAATAATGTCTCTTATGGAAAGTTTGATAAATAAATACAGATATATCTTGGCACAGACCTCTACAGACTTTATGAGGTATCTGCACGACCAAATTGATTGGAATGCGCGTTTAATAGCAATATTAGGTTCAAGAGGTGTAGGCAAAACCACCATGTTGCTTCAACATATCAAGCTACATGACGACCCGCTTACGAGTCTGTATATATCAGCCGACGACCTGTATTTTACCAATCATCGCCTTACAGATTTGGCACAAACGTTTTTCCAAAACGGAGGTAAGAAGTTGTACATTGACGAAGTGCACAAATACGAGAATTGGTCAACCGAAATCAAAAACATCTATGATTTCTTGCCTCAGCTGCAAATTGTATATACCGGTTCGTCAATACTCGATTTGGAGAAAGGTGGTGGCGATTTGTCACGGCGTAAATTGCAGTACTACCTTCACGGACTTTCATTTCGCGAATACTTGAAAATGAAGTGTCAGGTAGATGTGCCTGTATTCAGTTTGGAGGATGTGCTGCAAGGTAAGGCAACTTTACCCGTGGACTTACGCCCCGTGGCATTGTTTAAGGAATATCTGCGAAATGGATATTATCCGTTTTTCATTGAGCAGAATAGCTTGACAAGACTTGACGCCATTATCAACCAAACTTTAGAGAATGACATTCCCGCATTTGCACACATAAATGTGAGCACAGCGTTAAAAGTGAAGCGTCTGCTCTACATCATAGCTCAAAGTGTGCCTTTCAAACCTAATTTTACCAAACTTGCTGCCGAACTGGACATTAGTCGGAATGTGATTAATGATTTGTTTGTGTACCTTGAAAAATCCAACATGATTACCATGTTGCGCACCGACACACAAGGTGTCAAACTGCTTGGCAAGGTGGACAAGGTGTATCTCAACAACACGAATATTGCTTATGCACTATCAGATAGCACACCTGATAGTGGCAACATTCGCGAAACGGCTTTTTTGATGTCGACACGTGCCACTCTACACACGTTATCATCGTCTGTTTCAGACTTTTATATAGCTCCTTATACTTTTGAGGTAGGGGGCGTAAACAAAACGCGCAAGCAAGTAGCAGGCATCGACAATGCCTATGTTGTAAAAGACGACATAGAGTATAGCGCACTACGCACTTTACCCTTATGGTCTTTTGGACTGTTGTATTGACGGGGCGCGATTTTTGCCTGAAAACCTTTTCCTTATGTATCTTACAGGCAGGGCGACCAGCCCTGCCTCAGCTTATGTAAAAAACCACGGTACTAACCTTATGTTACTTATGTAGCTTATGTTCTTATGTATCCCGCGCTAAGCGGCACAAGGGCGAACAGCCCTTGAGCCTCATAAACAAGAAAGCAATAGCAAAAAACGCTACGGCGTAGCCCTTATGTTCTTGAGGGCACATGGACGCAAGTCCATGCCCGTAAGTCTTGAAGCACTTATGTTCTTATGTCCTTATGTTCTTATGTTTTCGCGTTAGCGACAAATCTCAAAACTCATGGGACGCGTCGCCCCCATTAGTGTTTGCGTTTTGTGCTTGTGTTTTGTGGTAGCGAAACCTTTACCATACTACAAAAACTTTACATGCAGAGTATCTTACATCTTACACTAATACCTTGCAACTCATTGATTATCAATACCTTACTTAGTGTAAGATGCTGCCAATTTTACCTACACACAACCTACACAACCTACACGCTGCCACACGGCACAAGCATGGGAGGACAATATCACAGCATAGGGGAACAGAAAAGTCTGTTGCTCCGACAGATTTCTCTACGTCCCTGTGGCGTATGATCCACCGCACACGATAAAACCGACTGCACGGCAACGGGGTGGGGTGTGTAAGATGTATGCAGGGGAGTGTAAGATACTTTGAAATCATCTTACACTCTTGAAACCCCTGTATATCAACTTATTACGTACAAAAAGTGTAAGATGGCAGTAAAAACACACGCACTCTTTTACATGAGGGATGACGGGGAGGGGGCAAATATTTGTGTACAAATTGTACACTTTTTTTGTGGGGTGCAATGCCTTGGTGTTACCTTTGCAGCACTTAACTTTTATATAAAATCAAATTGTAAGTAGGTGTTCAAAATTATTTTTACATTGAAAGTGCATTATCGGGGTGCAGATGTTTCCTTCGGGTGAGGGAGCATAGCGGGCTATGTGACCGAGGCCGAAGGGAACAGATGCGCCTCGAGAATGTGCTTTCAATGTGAAAATGACACCTACTGACCATATAAAATAATTTTGAACACCTACTTATAGACTACCATGAAACGAATGCTTAACAGAATGCTGCGCTATGCCGATGCCATTGTGAAACGTGGCGTTGACAAACTGATAGACGCTATCGGACATAGCGCGGAACCACAAACTAAAAACGCAGAAACACCCCAGTCGCAAAAACGCATGGGCAACGACACTGACTGCGCACCGCAAGCGACTGGCAGCACCACAAACTGCGGTCTGGCCGAACAAACCATCACCCTGATGGACGAACTGTGCGACATGCGCTATAATGTGCTTGACTGCACGCCCGAAGTGCAACAGTGTGACCAGGCGGACAAAGGGTTCGTGCCCGTGAGCAAGCAGGGCTCCCAGCCCGGCCTCAGCTTATGTGGAAAATCACGGCGCCAGCCTTATGTTACTTATGCAGCTTATGTACTTATGTCTACCGCGCTAAGCGGCACAAGGGCGAACAGCCCTTAAAAGAGCAAAACAAGGCTTGCTTTTTTGCCTGCGCCACCCTGCATCACCCATCTTTATTACGTAATTCTTTGATTTTCAATATGCGCTATTCAATGGCACAAAAGAGTGATGAAGTCAGGAAAAACAATGAGGGAGGGTGCACCAGTTTGATGCGCCCTCCCTCATAGTGGATACTTTGAATAGTTGTGTTGTGCTTTATGCCATAGCCTCCTTAATGCAGCCTACAATGTAGTGCACATCATCGTCGGTGACCCAGGGGCCGGCGGGCAGGCAGAAGCCCACCTTGAATATGGCCTCCTCAATGCCGTTGGTGTAAACCTCGGCATCGGCATAGACAGGCTGCTTGTGCATGGGTTTCCACACAGGACGGCACTCCACTTTTTTCTGCAACATGAACACACGCAAAGCCTCAACATTGGCATTGGGCTGACAGTCGGTCACGGCAGAGTCTACTGCATGAATAACGCCTGCCGCACCGCCCACGGCTGTGGTTATCACCTCTTTGTAGGCAGCATCTTGCCCCTTGATGCGCACATCGGCATCGAGCGTGGCGGCACAGAGCCAGTAGTTGGCATCGTAGCGCGGGTCGGCCGGCTGCTTGTGCATGTGCACACCTGGCACGTCCTTAAACAGTTCTTCATACAGGGCCTGCACGTGCTTATGGTGCGCTATGTGGTCGTTGAGCACGGTCATCTGTCCGCGGCCTATGCCTGCGCACACATTGCTCATGCGGTAGTTGTAGCCAATGGCAGTGTGTTGGTAGTAGGGGTAGGCATCGCGGGCCTGTGTGGCATACCACATAATGTCGTTGGCCTCATCGGCATTGCGGCAAATCAGTGCACCGCCCCCCGAGGTGGTAATCATCTTGTTGCCGTTGAACGACAGCACGCCGTAACGGCCGAATGTGCCAAGCACCTGCCCGTTGTAGCGCGAGCCCATGCCCTCGGCGGCGTCCTCCACCACGGGTATGCCGTAACGGTTGGCAATGTCCATTATCTCGTCAATGCGGTAGGGCATGCCGTAAAGTGCCACGGGCACAATGGCCTTGGGCAGTTTGCCAGTCTTTTGTTGGCGGTCGATGATGGCCTTTTCGAGTAGGGCGGGGTCCATGTTCCAGGTTTCGCCCTCGGAACCTACAAACACGGGCTTGGCGCCAAGATAGGTGACGGGGTGGCTCGAGGCGCAGAATGTGAAACTCTGCACCAGCACCTCGTCGCCGGCCTTCACCCCGCAGCCAATCAGGGCCAGATGTACGGCTGCCGTGCCCGCGCTCAGGCACACCACTTTGCGGTTGAGCGGTGTTGTGCCATTGCTCTTGCTGTTGGCAAACGCCTCCAAATCGTGTTCGAAGGCATTCACGTTAGGTCCCATGGGCACCACCCAGTTGGTGTCGAATGCCTCTTTCACATATTTCTGTTCAAGCCCTGCCTCGCTCATGTGGGCCAGGCAGAGGTAAATGGTTTGTCTTTCTGTATCCATAGTAATATTTGTTAATCCGTCCTTACACCATCTCGCCTGCAAACTTCACCTTGAAGCCTAACACGGTGGCAAATATCATTTCGATATCTTTGCAGAAGGAGTAGTGTCTGTAATAATAGCAGTTGAGGCGCACCTTGTCGGGATAGATAATGGTGTCGTTGTATTCGGTGGCAATCTCCTGCATGGGGCGCGTGTCACCCTCGGCCTGGCACTTGGCCACGTAGGCCGAAATCATTTCGTCCTCCAGCCGGTACTTCAACGTGGCTGGCCCCGTAATGCCCGGACGCAACTTTAGCACATCTCTGTCGGCACCTTGCAGCTTGTCGGCGTACCCGGGTACATCGGGCCTTGGGCCGACGAACGACATGTTGCCAATGAGCACGTCCCACAGTTCGGGCAGTTCGTCAATTTTGTAGTGGCGCAATTTAGCCCCGAACGGAGTGATGCGGCTGTCGCCGGCCACGCTCACCGACGAGCCGTTGTGGTTGACCGTCATGGAACGGAACTTGTGGCAAGTGAACAGCCGTCCGTCCTTGCCCACACGTTTCTGGCAAAAGAATGCCGGGCCGCCTGGCATTTTTATGCGTATAAGGATTGCCACGATGGGGAACACCCACCAAATTAAAAGCAGCCCCACCAATGAGGCTGCTATGTCGAAGAGTCGTTTGGATAGCATGTAGATTGTCTTTATTATAAGTATTATTTATCCCAAATGCTTCTTGCATTTTTGTTTATCTTTGTCCTATAGTAGGATTTTGCAAGAAGTATAAAGTGTAAATATATATTTTCATTATATACCAGTTTATATTTCCATCGGTTCTTCCAAAATCTTTTTATTTTTTCGACAACTGTATTGGGAATTTTATTTCCATAGTTTAAGATGTTGGATAGTACTCGTTCTTCAAGTTGATGGTTCCTTTCCCACTTAGGCAAACAGTCTCTGGGTACTCCCAATTTGTCTATAACGATTCCGTTTATACAGCATAGGAATTTGAAAAAGCCAGTTTCTTTGGCTTTTAATTTAACCATATTCCAATCCACGTTTTTCCCTTCGTGCATTACAAAGGTCGCCCAATCACATAATTGTCGCAAATTGGTTTCATCATGGCAGAAGTGTCCTGCGATGTGGTATGATAGAAATAAAGCATTCATGTTGACAGTAGGAACATAACACGTAATATTTCCTATATCAATAGATTCTGCTTTTTTTGCTTCTTCCTCAAAATAATATTCTAAAGATAGTGTATTAGGGTGAATTGCCGTATTGATTATAGATGCATGGTTTTCTACCATTATGCCCTCAAATGTAAAAGTGCTATGTTTATCTTCATTCTGTTTACTTTTGATACCATATTTCTTTTCAATTAATCTGTCAGCTTTGCCACCATCACCAAACATGTAGATGTCGATATCACTGCAAATACGATGTCGTGGATTGGGATAATTCATGGAAAGGCCATACCCTTTCAAAAGTAATATTCGCATCCCCTCTTCATTGTAAATTTCTGCAAGTCGTTCTATAACATCTCTTTGTCTATTATATATTTTCTCTGTCTGCATTACAGAAGAAACCCATTGTAGTTTGATCTGTTTAGGTATGTTTTGTAAACAAGAATGTTCTAATCCCGTAGCGGACATGCCGTCAACACAAATAGCGGCTACTCCATGTTTTATAGAAAGTGTATAGAGTTTTTTCCAGTCTACATCTTGATTAGACATTGTAGCATCATTGCCTAACCCTAATGCTACAAGTTTCCAAAGGTCGTTTTCTATTGTTTTCATTTGTTGTTGAAAGGCAGCTTAAGCAATCCCATTAATGAACCGCAGCCATACGATACATGTAATACGATAAAACTCGTTAGCAAATAAAAGAAATTCAATTTCTTGCTAATAGCAAGTTTAGCACTCACACCACCCAATACTAACAGATATACGCTCAGTGCCAAAGCTGAAATACAAAATGCAGGCCACCATATCAGACCAACAATTGTGGGTATGGTAAATGATAGGACGAACAATAATGGTACGAAGTGCCGAATGGATAAAGAACGTAACTCTTTAGTGTAATAAACCGTTAGAATATTCCATTTGCCATTGCCATAATTGTTCTTTGCCAGTTTTTTATAGGTTTCGCGTGCAAGATAGGTGCAGAAAGTATCTGGAATGATTATAATCTTTCCTCCACCACGTATAATGCGTTTATTTAGTTCTATATCTTGGTTACGCACCAATCGTATATCGTACATACCATACCTATCAAAGACACTACGTTTCCAACAGCCAAAAGGTACTGTCTCAACTTCCTGTGCTTTCGTTATGCCTGTACGGAAAGTGGAATTACCCACGCCAAATTTATTACTTAAAATTTCACGAATAGCAAGTGTTTTTGGCGTCTTATTTAATACGTCAGTACGGCATACAGCTCCAACGTTATCCGCATCATACAGTTTCAGAGCTTTAACTAAAGCTGAAAAATAGTTTTTCTCATAGGTTGCATGAGCATCTAATCGCATGATGACGTCACCCTTAGCTTCTTTTATACCTAAATTCATAGCCCAGGGAGCAATGCGATGAGTATTCTCAATCATTCGAATGAACGGATACGTTGCAATATATTCTGTTGCAATTTCGCGTGTGCGATCCTCGCTCATACCGTCCACCAAGATTATCTCCAAATCATTTTTAGGATAATCCTGCTTAAGCATACTATCTATACATTTTGCTATGTATTTTTCTTCGTTATAAATTGGTACTATTACGGATAGCATAAAATCTCTTTTCAGTTTTTATTTGTATGTTATAGGAATGGCTCTTTTATTTATTACGATGCGCTAATGTTTTATGTTCGGAAATAAATACTTTATAGTGTTCAAAGATTGATGCAAACTGAGAGTTATTTTGATGACCTTGACAATTGGTATGTGTCAAAGCACTGCCTCTATGAAAATATTGGTAAAGATCATCAAAAGAGTAGTTCTTCTTTGATTTTAGTATAAACCGCTTAATTGTTCCAGCCCTTAATCCGTTGAACCAAAACCATATATCATCTGCCAATGGACATAATTGCATAAATAAATCTTCACGCATCACATCTGAATGTAATGAACCATGTGGATAATATATACCACCAACTCCAATGGGAAATACTAAATTCCCCGATTTGTAATCTTTATATGATTCCCATTTTTCATAGTGCGATGGATAACCATTTTCTATAATAGGTTTACTTGCGTTAAGACAAATAATATCTTTGGGATATCGTTTATGTTCTTCAACCAATGCTTGAACCGTATCCGCCGAATACATCATATCATCATCAACGGTTAAGATATCTTGATTAGGATAAAATTTAAGAGTTGGAATAAGTTTCTTATATGAACGAATATCTTTATAATACATTATCTCTAACCCCTTTGACTTAAGTAGTAGAAGTTTTGCAGGAAGCTTTTCATCTGACCATTCATTCTCGGCAAGCCAAAGTATTATACGTTTGGGTTGAATGTTTTGGCGCAATAGCGAACAGATTGTGTAATAAACCACACATTTTTCAACACGTCTTCCGTAACTTGTTAAGGAGACAATTACATTTGCTTGATTGTTATCGCCCAAAGAAGGTATATTTAATAGACTTAAATCGAAGCAGTATTTTAATATATATCCCCAAAGACAACGTACTAATATTAGTATTTTGTTCATAATTATTTTAATCTTGACTTTATAACCTTGGCAGGTACACCTCCAGCCACAGAATAGGGAGGAATGCTTTTAGTTACTACTGCTCCTGCACCAATGATGCTTCCTTTTCCAATCGTAACACCAGGAAGTATGATGACGTTGAATCCAATCCAGCAATCATCTTCGATTATAACCTTTCTGGGGGGGTAATATCCTTGATAAATCATGTGTTGATTTACATCATCATGTTTATGATTGCTCGTTATAATGATGACATTTGGTCCCATCATCACATCTTCACCAATTTCTAAGGGCCCCCTGATTTTACAGTTAATGCCCAGATTAGAATTCGTGCCAATTCTAATTCCATTTCCTGTGCCGAAATCAGCACCTTTCTCTACATTAATATTCTTGCCATGGGCGTCAAAAAGTTTACCTGCACACCAACTTCTCATTTTTCGTACAAAATTGCGAATAGGTAAATTGTTGTCAGTCGCAGGAAAATGCTTAAGAATACCATAGTAGAACAACAAAAAAACATATTTCATGAAACTATTTCCTTTATTATTTTTTCAGGTTCAACAGAATTAAAATAGTTGAGTGCTCCACTCTTGTAATGTTCATAGTTGCCGAAAATTTTGTTTATGGTTGCTACTATAGCTTCTGCTGTTATTGGATAATTGATACATTCACCACAACCATATTCCATATAAGTATATTTTAGGGCAGGTATGTCATTAGATATCATGGGAATGCCAAACTTTGCATATTCAAAAATTTTATTAGGAGCACAATAAATAGGGTTTATAGTGTAGGCGACAGAACCCATACGAGGAAAATATGAGAGTATGCCTATTGATGCAAGTTTAGTTACAAGCAAATGATATGGGGGACGGACGAAGGGTATAAAGAGAATGCGGTCGGATTCGTATTTTTTCTTCAGTTCATCAAACATCTCACTTCCTCGTCCCATCGCAATAAAAACATATTCGTCGCTTAATTTTTTAATGGCTTCACAGAATTCTTCCAAGCGGCGTTCCTTGTCAAGAAATATTCCTTGATACAAAATAACCTTTTTGTTTTTGACCTTTTCTAATACTTCATCGTAAAGAGGCTTAATATCTTTCGGTATCGTTTTCAAAACATTCTCATCAATAACCATCTTGTTTGGTAAGACAATGGGTAATTCATTCAACTGAAACAACCCTTTTGTGATATGTGCTCTATTGTATTCGCAGCAAACGATTTTTTTCGCTTTAGCAAAAGTCCTCGATGGATTATATAAGGGATTCAATAATCTGTATTTCCAATTTATCGAAGGCTCTACATATTCATAAAAATGAAGAATGCATGGATACTTCTCCACAACCTTATTTAAGAGGCAAATGGTTTCTGCCTGCATAATCCAAACTCGGTCATTTGATGTGATATTAGAATCTGTCAAATACTTCTCAACTTGTTTGCGGTATTTTAATTGTGAAGTAAATTTTGTCAACAATCCGGCTTTGCCATTATATTTTAATGTGGGCCAAAACTCGATGCCTTCATCTTCATATTTTTTCTTTGATTCTGTGTCAGAATATACGCCTATGTGAATGACTTTGTATCCCAGCTTAGGCAATACATTCAAAATTGTCAGAACTGGAGGGTAATTGATAATGTCCTCCTTGAGAATTATAAAAACACGTTTCATTTATTTCTTCGTTTTTTGTAATGATGGAATGTTAAAACAAGATGCGAGCAAAATATATAAGAACATCTTAGGAGTATTCAGCATATGTTCCATAAAGAATATGGCAATCATGACAATAAGTATACATTGCCCCGTATTGTCCTTTTGTTTGTAGATGTGTATTATGTAATTAAAGAATAATATTAATCCTACAACGCCCCCCGACACTAATAGGGCCTGAATGCCATTCATGTATGAACCATCATACCTACACCCAGGTATATACACGGCTTTACTTACGGCTTCCATGCCAGCAGCACTGATTCCCAATATTTGATTGATTATATCCATTGCTCCATAAATAAAATATCCTCTCCAAATGCGTATAAACCCAGACTGAGCACCATAAGGATCAACCTCCATTGAGAATTCAGAAGAACGATCCATTATATAACTAATCAATTCGCTATCTTTATAAACAGTTGTTATAAAACCAACAATTATAATAGTAGCAAACGTAACAAGTATTCTTTGGTACATTTTCAGAATACCGCTTTTCAAGAAGAAGAAACAGAATATGACGAGCAACGAAACAAAACCGATACCAGCTTTTAGCCATATAATGACAAAAAGCATGAGAAGTACTTCTTTCAGTCCTTTTTTCTCTTTAATGTAATTAGATAGGATTATGCAAAAATAGGGAATTATATATTGTACAAAATGAGAAGGTTCCAAGAAAAAAGAAGAAGATCTGTCCATTTCTGCTCGCGATAGGGCAAAAGACATCTCGTCTGAACCTTGATAATACATTTCAAGAAAAGGAATGTATAAAGTAGGTCGTATTCCTGTTGTATTGTAGGATATTTCTTGAACTATAAAAAATGCAACAGCTATATATACTAAGTATCGATAATACTTGAGAACGTAATTTTTGTTTGCATCTGGTAAGAGTAAACCAAGATACAATGTAGACAAAATTAACGTGACTGGAATTAACGCTTGTAGATAGTTTCCTGGTATTCCACATACAAATCCTGCAATTGGAGGAACAATCCACATGTATGCGAGAAACAAAACATAGCTTTTCTCTAAATGTAAGCGGAAGCCTCCCAAAATAGCTAATATGGTAGCTAATATACCAACAACCTCAGGTAGTTCATGACCTGCCAATCGATATGGCGACATGAAATACATAAAGACGCATAAAAACGGAATTACTCTTTTCATCATTGTATTGTTTTGATTATAACATATATAATGACATAAAAGCATGGAGAGATTGTAACATACCTGATCAATCTTTGTTTTAATGTTAGCTTATTTGTCGATATTATTTTCATATTTGGCAGAAATACATCTCTTACCCATTTATAATCAACAAAACTACATTTTGCTTGTGCCATATATTTTAAGGTCCTAATGTAGTTTGTCATAAAAATGGCTTCTGCTACAGAACGATATTCATTATTGTGAGTAGCATTGCAAATATTGTCATGATATTTTTTTGCTTGTAAAGCATAATATGTGATTTCTTTGTATGGAACCACTCTTTGAGTTAGTGATTCCTCATCACATATTCGGTATCTATATCCTTCACCCATTGAATAGTGAGCGCAACTTATAAAAAACACGTAAGCCAGAGAAAATAAATGGTCTTCTCCGTATGAGGTGTTTGTATCGAACCTAATGTCATTATTAGTAATAATACTCCTTTTGAATAGCTTAAAACATGGCGAATTGATAATGTTATTTTCCTCAGAGTAGGCAAGTATACTAAGGATTCCTTTTCCTTTGCAATTTGCAAAATTGTGTCTATCAATGACTTTCCCTTTTTGGATCCGCACATATCCTTGCATATAGAGATCTGCTTCAACTTTATCTAATTCGAAATTTTCCAAATAAGTAGGTAATATAGTATCATCACTATCCACAAAGCAAATCCATTCTCCTACAGCATGTTCAATGCCATAATTCCGTGCAGAACTAACGCCTCCATTTTCTTTATGATAAACTATTATTCGAGGGTCTTTTCCTGCATAATAGTCACAAATCTCACCGCTTTTATCTGGCGAACCATCGTCCACTAATAGAAGTTCAAAGTCGGTATATGTTTGGCTAAGGATACTCTCAATACATTCACCGACGTATTTTTCCGCCTTATAAACTGGTACTATTACTGAGATCTTTGGCATTTCTATTCTAAGGATTTTTGTAAAAATAATAAAAGACGGGGGCAAGTGTTTTACGTGTTAATTTGCACTTGATATATGACTCATACTATATAATGCGTGAGTCTATTCTTGTACTTCACCCCCCAAAAGAACAATCTGTTATGTATCGGAAACGCACACACAGGCAAACACACATACGAGAACCGCACGAACTCCTTGATGCCTACCAAACAACTTTTGACACGCCTACCATAAGATAAAACGGCCAAAATTTGCCGATAGCAAACAATGTCGCGTGAGCAGCCATTCAAACGTGCGATGTTACAAAGATTTTCAAAAATGGTATAAGTCTTAAGACAGGCATAAGGCGACTTGATCCCTTTTTCCAATACAAACTGTACACTCTCTTGCAATATTGTTCGCAGGGCCTTTACCTTACGCCTCTGTGCTTCTGCACACATGGTAATTGACCCCTCACGTATCTTGTAAATGTAGCTTTCTTTATTTACCACATACATACTGCGGGCAAGGCATGCCAACTGAAAACTCCAAAGCTCATCTTCATGCAGTAGTCCCTCCTTAAATAATAATTGATTACTCCTTAAGAATTCTGCATTACACAATTTGCCACACGCCATCATGTACCATTCTCCCCGATAATAGGATTTTATTATATCTTCGCCATGCAACGCTGCGCCATCGTGTAATGTAACCGATGGATAGCTCTTGGCACTACCTGTTATTTTATAACCACCTATCACAAAATCATACGCAGTGTCATTGAGCGGTGCTGCCAGCAATTCCAAACAATTATCTGTCAGTTCGTCATCACTGTCCAAAAAATACAGATAATCACCTGTGGCACTGGCAATGCCCGTATTGCGCGCTGCTGACAGACCACGGTTGCATTCGTGGTGCAACACCTTAAAATCTATCTTGCCATTATAGTCATTCAGCACGCTATTTACCACCTCCATGCTGTTGTCTGTTCCGCAATCGTCAATAATCAGACACTCTATCAAGCCCTGATAACTTTGGCGCATCACTGACCGCAGGCAATCTGTGATGTAGGGAGCTACATTATAAACGGGTATTATTACCGATATCTTAATACGTTCCATTGTAACTTTGTAAGTAACACTGTTATTGCCCAAAAGCGTCCACTCCATCACAATCACTCAGCCAGGCTTTGTAAAACGAGCTGAGTTTACCATAGCTATTGTCTATGAAATGCACCCGCTTGCCAAGCAACACCGACAGTATCATCACATGAAGCCGGGTGGTATATATCTCCTTGTATTGGCTTACAAACTGCACGCCCCGACGCGTCATGCTTTTACGGAATAAATGAAGTCCCAGACATCTTTCCAGCCAGCCTGCCAAAGGCTGTATCAAAGGCAAGCATCGTTTTGTACGATTGTTAAGTGCAATACTCTTATAAAACAATCTTTCGCCCAATGTGGGTTTGCTGTCCATTGTCGGCCAGTCCCTCACCTCCACATTGGGCACCTCTATTTTCACATCTCTGTCGCCCAGCTCTTTATCCTTTCGTTTGAGCCACAACACCTTGTCCGTCTCGGGCACGCGCCATTGTGCAAGATAATTCGTCGATATGCAAAATGCCATATCTGGCACGAGTAAGGCAGGGTTATTAAAATGCTCCCGTGCTATTTTCAACGAAGTTTCATCCCTTACACAAATGGTAAGTTTCCTCAGCCGTGCCATGCGGGCTGCATCAAGGCGCATAACCTCAGCATCGTTATAAAAGATTGTATTAGGCAATATCACTATGGGATTGTCTGGATAACATTCTATGGTGTTCATCACGCTATCCCAAGCCTTTCGCCACACATCGCCAAAGTAGCCTCCGCCTGTTATCAATATGACGGTATCTTTACTTAAAGGCTTGCACTCATACTCGTCCCAGCCACAAGTACCAATACATTTGTATGGTATTGACTTCAAAAACTCCAATTCGCCCTCCCATATCAAGGTGTCGCCTATATTTGAGTAGTACGGCAACCCCCAAAGCACATAGTCATTCGTGATGAGAGGAGATATCTTATTTTCTATTATTGAGCGTAATTGATTGACTTTTTCCAAATTCTTCATTCTTGTCTGTTATTATCGCAAAAGGGTAAAAGTGCCATCTTTTACATAATTATTCTTATAATTCCTGTCCGTAAACAACACACCTTTCCCCCAGCAACTTAAATCGTAATAACTACCATAACTCTTGCAACCTAACAAATACATAACAGCTCCAGAGGCACAAAAATAATTCGATTGGAATGATCTGTTTTCCGTCCCCAAATCCCAAACAGAATATGAGGTGCAGCCCAAATTAAATGAAATGGTGTTTTTGTGCACATCTGCCACATTGCCTCCGTGGGAATATCCATATTCACAATTTAACCGTATTACATGAGTGCCATCATGTGCAGTCGAAGCATTGTTGCTTTCATACGCATTTTTCTCACCATTGTGAAAAGCTTTGCACTCAACCTCTACTACATGAGGCGAATTTGTGGAACCATCTGGGGCTGAGTGATAAGAAAAGCCATCTAAGCCATTGTATGAAGCCTCACACTTATATAAATAATGCGTTCCGCCTTGAATACGTAACCCACCCAATGATTGAGCCTTTCCTATATCCTCATTATCAACCAATGACTTATTGAATTTGCAATTTATGTATGTACAAACATCATTAGGATTGTCTATATATGTCCTCAAACTGCCTCTGCTACCATTTATAAACTCTATATTACGAATGAATACATTACCTTTTATAACCATTGGTGGACAGTGTACATTGTCTACAACTACATCTCCCTCTCCTATGAGGTTTACATTTACGAGAGAAACATCACTGCAGAAATTTTCACCTGCTCGATATACACCGCTGGTCATTATAATCGTCCGAGCCCTTGTATGCAAAGCTGATTCTATAGTTCTTTTAGCTTCGGCCCGAGAACTTCCACTATTTCCATCCCTACCATTAACCGAAACATATACAGTATCAAGCCCTTTCAAGTAATTTTTATTAAAATCATAGGACGTATAAAAGCCAGAAGAACTTTTGAAAATTGGGATTTGTGCTCTAAATTCATCTTCAAAACAATATACAGGAATCTTATTTTGCGTCGTTTCCCCGTAAATTTGATTTAATGACTTCGGCAAATCTCTTAGACACCACCATTCTATCAAAGATTCATGGAAGCATGCTAACAAAATCGCCAAAGCGGACAATAATACTATCGGGGGGGGGGTAAAATTCTCTTATTCATTACGGTCTGAAAGTACGTTTTAACTTATTCAAAACACGATCTTTAAGTCTGTCTATAGGATTCAGCATTTGAGTAAGTCGAGAATCTAATTCATTACTATCTTCCAACTTTTCATCAAAGAAACTGCGCAATTCTGGCTGTAGCCAAGTTCCACCATCATTCTTTTTTCTATCGCGTAAGTAACCATAATGCACGTCGTTCAAATGTGGAATAAGTCCCATACTTAACATTGCATGACCATTATAGCAATGAGCAAGCGGACACTTACCAACGGCCTTATGCGGGAATGGTTTTTCTGGATTCTCAAAGACATTTCCCAAATTTACATATCCATAACAGCCCGTTGCATCTCCCGTAGTCAAATCTATGTAAGCAGACCATGCACCTGCGTAGCAATAGCCGGTTTGCTTCTTTCCAAATATTGTTTTCTTAAACTCCCAAAATGTCGATCCAAAAGGTTCCCATGTCCTGTTATACTCCTCCTCACTCATTTTTGTTAGATAGTCAATATTTGAAGTTCTGTCATCACGCAAAATTGTCAATTGAGGCAAAGCGCCAAAGTTTTTCATAGAATAATCCTTAACCTCGTCAAGATAAGGGATCAGCTCATCAGAAGGTGCCAATTCTATATTGGCCGAGGCACCGGCTTCCCAAATCTTATGGACATTCTCAGCAAAACGTTCGAGCCAGCCCTTGCGCTTTAATTCCAAATAATGGAAAGAGCACTTAAATTCCAGACGTTTCAGGAGTTCCTTATCCCATGACAAGAACTTGTCAAGTACATTCGAAACCGTCAGGTTTGTCACTACCTCTGCGTAATGTCCTTCTTCAACAAGAGCCTTCACATACAGATCCAAATTCTTTGTAAGGAGGGTTTCACCGTCTGCACAAAAATTCATAAAGCATGGGCCGCCAAGACGCTTCATCGAAAGTGCATTAGCAACTTCCGATGGAGCATACTTGAATTCGGGCTGTATGCCCTGAAAATGTACCGGACGTTGGGCTATATAACAATAGTGACAACGAAAGTTGCAAATCGACATAGGAATTCTGAATAACAATATTTTCTTCATTATTTTCTTCTGCTTATAAGTTGTTTAATTCTTTTTCTTTCTTCCGCATTCAAGAGCAAAAAGCACTCTGAAAGAGCCGCAAGCACTCCAACGAGTACAACATCTATGATAAACGACAACCAACCTGATATTGTACAGACCTTCAAAATGGCTAAAGCTATGATTGTGTTAACGGCACAGCATATCAACGTCAAAAAAGTTTCTTTATAAAATGTAGTACAAGAAACGCCTAACAAACGCGACACATATGGAAGCACCACACATAATTGACGTAAGATGGCAAGTACAGAACTTGTACCCACAATAATATACATATTATACTGGGGGTACAATTTAAGTCCACAATAAACAATAATGATGTTTACAACTCCCATTGCCACAAACGTTAAAGAATTCACTTTCAAATGATTGGAAGCCGTGAAAACATTATACAATATCTGTGTCCCAGCAACTACTATAAAAGTCATGCACCCAAGTACAGACAATAGAGTTAATATATAAGGGTCCAAAGTTGGTTGCCACAACCTATAAAATTGTACACCCAAGCAACAAAATGTTACAATTGGAACAGACACTATTACTATTGATATTCTGATGGCAACACGTAGTTCTTTCATTATACTACCCATATCACCCTTTGCCCAACTTTGTGTTATTGATGGGGAAAAATTATTGTTTATCGTCGTAGCCAATTGTATAATAGCAGATGGTATTGTCTTTGATACTGCAACTAACCCCATTGCAAAAGGTGATACGAATAAATTAGCCAATAATAAATCGAACCCCGTTTGTAACAAATGACCACACTGATTTACAGAATTCCATACGCCAGAAGAAAGCATATCCTTAACAGCCCTCCATGAAAAGTCTTTTTTATCAAAATGAATATCAGGCAGTAAGCGATTTTGATAATATACGTAAGCAGGTATTAAAAATATGGATAACATCAATGCCACGAAAGAAACATAAAAGATTTTCACTGGCAGTAAGCTAAATACCGCGAACAATAACACGGCATTGCAAATAGTACGAATGCAGTTCAATATATTACTATAGTAAATGGCATTCTTCACATACATTGAAATACTATATAAAGAAGAAATAAGACCTACAAAGAAATTCGCAAATATGCAACCGAACAACAATTTGACGTCAAGTACGTCCACATTGTCTATAACAATAACATGCTCTAACCTCAAGGATACTATTACAGATATTGGCAGCAACAAAGCAATCAATCCGATATTGGCTACATATACAGACGAATAATAGCCACGAGCTTTATCTATATTGCCTTGATGATACGCTACCGATACAAAACGTGAAGCCATCGAATTAAATGCAGTTGTTAACAACGAAGCGTACATCACAAAATTTGCTGCAAGTTGTGTGTAACCATTTGCTTCTGCCCCCAAAGCTTTTACAATAAAAGGCGATAAAAAGAAACTTGTTGCAAACTGTACTATTACAGTAAATATCCCTGTAATAAGATTAAGTATCGTATAAAATTTATTAGACATTGCTTTATGATAAGTGCTGTATATCTTTTTCTGCAATCATAATAAGAATGGGGGATATTAACCCAATCCCCCAAAGGGAAAAGCATTTAGCCTACGCTTTCAATAGGTTGAAGAACCATCTCGTCTTCTTTCACAGGCATATTGAGTCTACGAAGAACCTCAACATAAGGAGATCCCATGTTGACTAACTCCACCCGTGAATTATCTGAACTATATCTAAATGCCATAAACTTCTAATTGTAGTCAGACATATAGACGGCCACTACGAAAATGGCAACAATACGGCTCTTCTTTGAGAGCCACTAATTAAATAATTTGATCATATGATAAAATTAAATTAGTAACAATCAAATTCCGCCTGTGTAACCTTATAGAACAAGCAGAAAAAACTATAACATTTACCTTGTACTTATTTTCTCCACCACCCTCTCAGCCCACTTCAAGTTCACCGCATTCTCATCGCCAGCCTTGGCGCGCTTGTATATCCATACTACCTCGGCACCAGTTTCCTGGGCGTAAGCCTTGATCACGTCGTGCGTGCCACCGCGCGAACGAGCAGCGGTGATGGCGATGTCGCATGGGTGGGACTTGAAGTATGATACGTTGGCGCGTAACTTGGCGGCATTGTCACCTTTGGTGGCAAAGGCTATGATGAGGTCGTTGTAATGGCAAATGGTCTGCGCGTCGCTGGTGGTGTATGATATGGGCTCGCCGTTGAGTATGTCAATGACCATGCGCAAGGTGCGCGTCTTGCCAAGATTGCCATGACCGTAAAGCACGATAATCTTGTGGGGGCATGATTATTGTACTGATTGAGAACTTATATCATTCGCAAAAAAATGAGTAACAAACCGATAGATGTCTAAAGCCAAGGCCCTTACGAACTTTTATCTGTTGCTTTTGTTTTGGAGTCCTCCTATATATCTAAAACTCCGCATTCCACCACTTTGCAGGATTATTATCCACTAATTTTCGCTGATACCCCTGCTTAAATAGGCACAATAACAAAAGCAACGCATTACGTTTCTCACTTAAGGTTGCAATTCGTTTCAAATTATGATAAAACGTACCTTTTTTGATTATTACACAACAGGTCGAAATCTTTTTTACTTTTGATGTCAATATGGCTTGCTCAACATCTGTCAAATCGCATTTGGATTTCATTACAGCTATTGTGTGAGACTGAATCCATTTTTATTTTATCATACAGTCGCGGATTTGAGGTGTTACAGCCCACCATTATTTAAGATTTTGACTATCCGCTCGCATGCCTGTCCATCTCCGTAAGGGTTGACAGCCTTTGACATTTTGTTATATGCATCAGCATCGTCAAGCAGTGTGCTTACTTCATCAATAATTCTGTTATAGTCCGTACCTACAAGATGAACTGTGCCGCTTGATAAAGCCTCAGGACGTTCTGTCGTATCGCGCATAACAAGTACTGGCTTGCCAAGGCCTGGAGCCTCTTCCTGTATACCACCTGAGTCGGTAAGTACGATCGCGGACTTCTCCATTAGATATACGAATTCCAAATATTCCAGTGGCTCAATGAAGAACATATTACCAAGATTGCTCAAATTATCACCAAATACTTCATGGATAGGTTTGCGCACATTCGGATTTAGATGCATAGGATAAACGAAATCTACATCTGGATATTTACTTTTAAGGTCGCGTATGGCTGTAACCATGTGTATAAACCCCGTGCCAAAGTTCTCACGTCGATGCCCTGTAATAAGCACAAGTCTTTTGCCATTTTTAAGCCTTGTGATGTCGTATCCAGCTGTTGCGAGTTTTTCTGTTTGTTTTGCCGCAAGTGCCTTGTCACCCTTCAATTTTTCCACAACCATATGAAGTGCATCAATAACGGTATTCCCAGTAACATATATTTTGCCTTGTATCTTTTCCTCTATAAGATTTTTCTCTGACAAAGGAGTCGGTGAGAAATTATAAGTTGCGATACGTCCTGTTATCTGACGGTTCATCTCCTCTGGCCACGGGCTATATATATTATGAGTGCGGAGTCCTGCTTCAACATGGCCAACAGGGATTTGCTGATAGAAGGCCGCAAGCGCTGCTGCTGTAGATGTGGTTGTGTCACCATGCACTAATACAACATCAGGTTTACACTCTTTGAAAACATCACGCATACCAGTAAGAACACGTGCTGTGACGTCCGTAAGGTCTTGTCCCTGCTTCATGATGTTTAGGTCATAGTCAGGCTTCACGCCAAAGATGCTCAATACTTGATCGAGCATTTCACGATGCTGCCCGGTCACGCATACCACAGTGTTGAATTTATCCGTGTACTTCTGGAACTCCTTTACAAGAGGACACATCTTTATTGCTTCAGGCCTTGTGCCAAAGACCAACATTATTGTTTTCATGCTCATTATATTTTCCTGTTACGACATCCTAAAAGTGCCGTGTCTAATTATAATGGTTATTCTTTAGTAGCCGTTGGCGGCATCGAACCACAAGCATATAAACTTTACACCAGTACAACGGCTTTCCAATAGTATTAAATATGCTCCTCTACTCCTCGGAAGTGTACATTTAATTCATGTAGGTGTTCCAAAAGAGTGCCGAGCGGGGTACCTTCTGTCATTTTTGCGAAGGCATTGACATCTTTGGGGAAGCATTTACCACCATAGCCAAATTTGCCATCAGGGCCTGGCACGTAGGTGTGTGTGTCGTTGATATAGCCAGAGAGGAGTATGCCCGTATGTACTTTGCGCCAATCAGCTCCCATCTGTTCGCAATATTCGCGGCAAGCATTGAAGTATGTCACCTTGTATGCACCAAATACATTGTGCATATATTTTGTCAATTCTGCCTCTAAGGGTGTCATAACAGTGAATTTCTTGCCAACAAAAATTTTGGTAAGTAGTTCGTGTGCACCCGTGAACACCATGGTCTGTTTTCTAAAGTCCTCAAGGAACGTACGTTCTGTTAAGAACTCTGGCATATAACATACTTGATGCTTTGTTTCATGAGAAAGTCGCTCACTCGTACCTGGGAGAATTGTGGTTCTTACAAAGACTGGTACGTTTGGCAAATTTGTTATCAGCTCTTTCATCAGAGACAAATCCTGTGTACCGTCATCTTCGGTCGGTACATGAATTTGTAGGAAAGCTATGTCTATGTTGCTTAGGTCATCATTGTACCCCTTGGGAGGGTCGCTAATGAATAGTTTGCAGTCTGGATTGTTATGTTCTAACCAATTCTTTAGGGCGCCACCGACAAAGCCGCACCCAATAATTCCAACGTTGATCATATTAAAATGTTTTTATAATGTTGCCTTTATGTTTCGAACGATCCTTTATAAGGATGAAGCATCTATGATGAATGTAAGCGAATACAAAATTTGGTTATATTAAAATGCTGCTAAGGGAAAGCATACTTATATGCAGATAACAGTTGCTGTTAGGCGCGTGATTGAGTAAAACGTAGCCTGTCACACAGCCAACCGAAGGCCGTGGCAGGGGGTGCTACGACCTGTTAATAACCCATTGACGGAATTCTTGGTTAACAAGTAGGCAAGTAGACTGGTTAACAAGTAGACAAGTTGATAAGCTTAAAAGAATTTGGCAAACTTACCTGTTAACCCGTTAACCTGTCAACTTGTTTACACGTCAACGCATTAAATAGAAAGGAATAAATGTGTGTGTTGAAAAAAGTATGCTTGGTTAGGCTGGGTATGAAAAAGAACAGAATGATGAAACATTCTGTGTGTGAAGCTTCTTTTTGGAAAAAAGGCGAATGGCCTTAAGAGTCTTGTAATGCCAGCACCCAATACCCGCATCGGTTAACCAGCTCGTCGTATTCCGCCTCGCGGAGTTGGCGGGTGGGGCTGTTGGCGGGCAACTGCGCTATAAGGGCGCTGATGGCCTGCATGACGCGGGACGTGGCTGCGGTGACGGGCTCGAGTTCGGTGCTGAAACGGGGGAGGAGTGGCGCGTAATAATAGTCAGACTCCTCTACCATGAAGTGAAGCATCTCGTAGACCTCGGCAGGGTCAATTTTGCCCTGTGCCGTGTCGGCAAGCAGCTGCTGGCGCAGCAGGTCGATGCTCTCGGCTTGGGCTGCTGCCTCGTGCTGCGTGCGCACGGGGTGAAAGTAATGGTCGATAAAGGCGTTGCGCTCGTGCAGGGCACGGGGATAGCGTGCGGCGCCCTCATGGCGTGTAGCGGCCTCGTGCTTGTCCACCTCCTCAAAGCGTTCGGCGTGCACCCCCGACAGAGCTATGCTCATGCCGCCAACCTGCATTACCAGACGGCGGTCGCGTGAAATGCGTATGACGTAGCCCTCAATGCCTGCAAAGGGGCCTGAGGTGATGCGCAGCAGGGTGCGGTTTTGGGCATAATAATGAAAGGGGTGGAGCAGAAAACGAATGCGCTCGGGGTCGGCTTGGGCTATGCGCATGAAGGGTGTCATCTGGCTGTGGGGTATGATGGCCACACGGCCGTTGCTGCAGTCCTTGCACAGGTGGTAGGGCGGCAGGTTGTTGTCGAGGTAGAGCTGGGTGTCGGCCGGGGTGCCTTGCAAAAACACAAGGCCGCTCACCGTGGGTACCGACAGGGAGCGGGCGCCTCCAGTGCCGTCTTTGTGGCGCGGCACGTATTTAATGCTTTTGTGTATGAAGTAGGGGCGTCCGTCGTGGCGCAGTTGTTCCTCAACAGCCCGCACCCGTTGGTTGTGTACAAAAATATAGCACCAACCTGTGGCCGGTGCATTGTCGTGGTGGAGTGGTGAACTCGATTTGGTGTACGATTTTATTGCCGGACCTGCCTGCGGGGCTGGTTCGGCGTGCTGTTTGCCTTGCAATGTGCGCGTTTTGCCATCAAGACGGCAATAGTGCGTTTGCGGGGCGGCAGAAAGAGAATTCGTACTATCCAGTGTCATAAACTCTCTTCTACATTATGTTGTCAGCTGTGGCTGGGCAGAGATTGGCTGCATGTGCAATCTCTGTAGTCCTATACGTATAGGCCCTGTCACTTGCCACTGGCGTTAACGCTTGGTGCGCAGCAGCCAGTTTTGCAACATTATTGTTCATAGTCTGCTTGCCATTTTGGGTATGAATGATTGGCAAATATCTCTATCAGTTCGTGTATGTTTTCTATTATAAACACGACCTATGGCACAAAGGTAGTGTTTTTCTTGCAATTAGGACACTTTTACACTGCAAATATTCTGCTTGTATACGCTTTATGTCTGTATTGGCACAATTAAGGTGTTCGGAAATAGTTGATTATCAGGTGTATTGCGAAAACGTGCCTGTTTTATAATGTTAAAGTTATAATGATAAGATGCTTAAAAACCTTGGCAGACTTACCTGTAAACCCGTCAACCTGGTCAACTTGTTTACTAATTCCACAGCTTTTCTGTATCCCACGTTAGCGGCCCAAGAGCGGAGAACTCTTAAAGGTTCGTTACACCAAAAATAGGGTGAGTCTGAAAAAACGTCATAAAAATTTGGGCAAACGCCCCCTTTCACCTTAACTTTACAAAACCAAAAGGCCCCATGCTGCTTAACAGCAAGATCTTGCCGCTTAACAGCAAGAGCGTGGGGCGTAGTAAACATATATATATGCGCCAATTCAAAGATATACGTATTGCTGTGGCTGGCACAGGCTACGTGGGCCTGAGCATAGCCACCTTGCTGTCGCAGCACCATCACGTGACAGCCGTTGACGTGGTACCTGAAAAGGTGGAAAAACTCAACCGCCACATCTCGCCCATACAGGACGACTACATCGAAAAGTATCTGGCCGAAAAGCCGCTCAACCTCACCGCCACCCTCGACGGCCGTGCAGCCTATGCCGACGCCGACTTTGTGGTGATAGCCGCCCCTACCAACTACGACCCTGTAAAGAACTATTTCGACACCAGCCATGTGGAGGAGGTTATCGACCTCGTGCTTGAGGTCAACCCCCAGGCCGTGATGGTAATAAAGAGCACCATACCCGTGGGCTACACCCGCAGCCTCTACCTCAAGTATGCGCAGCGGGGCGTCAAGCAGTTCAACCTGCTCTTCTCGCCCGAATTCCTGCGCGAGAGCAAGGCCCTCTACGACAATCTCTATCCCAGCCGCATCATCGTGGGCTACCCCAAGATAATTGACACCCCCGAGTTTGAGGCCGAAAACCGCGCCATCGAGTCGGTGACCGATGTCGAGGCCATGCACCAGGCCGCCCGCACCTTTGCCGCCCTGTTGCAGGAGGGGGCCATAAAGGAGGACATCGACACCCTGTTTATGGGCATGAAGGAGGCCGAGGCTGTCAAACTCTTTGCCAACACCTATCTGGCCCTGCGCGTGTCATACTTCAACGAGCTCGACACCTATGCCGAGATGAAGGGTCTCGACTCGCGTGCCATCATCGAGGGCGTGGGTCTCGACCCCCGCATCGGCACGCACTACAACAATCCCTCGTTTGGCTACGGCGGCTACTGCCTGCCAAAGGACACCAAGCAGCTCCTTGCCAACTACCAGGACGTGCCCGAAAACCTCATCGAGGCCATTGTCGAGAGCAACCGCACCCGTAAGGACTACATAGCCGACGCCGTGCTGCACAAGGCCGGCTGGTACGACTATTCAAGCCGCAACCAGTATGGCACCGACCCTGCTTCGTGCACTATTGGTGTGTACCGTCTGACCATGAAGTCGAACTCCGACAACTTCCGCCAGTCGGCCATACAGGGCATCATGAAGCGTATCAAGGCCAAGGGTGCCGAGGTCATCATCTACGAGCCCACGCTCAACGATGGCACCACCTTCTTTGGCTCACGTGTGGTCAACGACCTGGCAGCCTTCAAGGCGCAGAGCCACGCCATCATAGCCAACCGCTACGACAGTTGCCTCGACGATGTGAAGGGCAAGGTGTACACACGCGACCTGTTTAGAAGGGATTGAGATACAAACTCAGAACTCTTTAATATTTTGTAGTCAACATACTTCTCCACCCGAGTGGCGGCAAGCGCAGAGCGATACTGCGGTGGAGAACTTCATTTTTCTCGTATTCAGATACGGTGTCTGTCGCCAACAAAATAGCACCTTCGCAGCGTGCTGATTTTAAGAAATTAGCTATCGGCTTGCAAATATCTTTGAGAAATATTATCTTTGTGAAAGATATTTGTTAAAGCTATGATACTTAAGGAGTTTGTTGATAGAGAAAAAGATAAAAACCGCTTGCAATCGGCCCTCAAACGCGCAGATTGCCAGTTCATTGTAGTGTATGGTCGTCGCCGAATAGGCAAATCGGCCTTGATAAAAAATGTACTACGTGCAGACAGGGACCTATACTTCCTAAGCGATCAAACATCAGAGCAAAATCAACGGCAGCTGTTTGCCGGTGTTATAGCCACATATATAGAGGGTTTCGACAAGTTACAGTATCCTGATTGGGAAACATTGCTACGTGCGATGAACAACCAGTTGAAGGGTAGGCTCACAATATGTTTGGACGAGTTTCCCTATATGGTAAAGAGTTGTCCTTCTTTGCCATCGGTATTGCAAAAGTTGTTGAACTTACGCATATTGAAGTTCGATTTAATATTGTGCGGTTCGTCACAGCAACTGATGTACGATTGTGTGTTTGACAAAAAATCCCCACTTTATGGTTTGGCAGACGAGGTAATAAAGCTTGCCCCCATTCCAGCTCGTTATGTGATGGATGTGTTCGATTGTGATGCAGAACAAGCCATAACCGAATACGCCATTTGGGGTGGAATACCACGTTATTGGGAGTTGCGCAAGGATTATGCCACTTGTAAGCAAGCCATACAGGCTTTACTGCTCGACACACAAGGCATTTTGTCTGAAGAACCACAACGTTTACTGCGTGACGATATGCGCGACACAGTTCAAACCGCTACCCTGCTTTCTATTATAGGCAATGGTGTCAGCAAAATGTCTGAGATTGCATCACGAGCAGGAAAGAACGCCAATGAAATTACAGAACCTCTAAAAAAGTTGCGTGATCTTGGCTATGTCAGACGTGAGGTGCCGTTCGATGAAAATGAGCGTAACAGTAAAAAAGGACTATATTACGTTGAAGATAATCTGTTCAAGTTCTTTTATCGTTTCGTAGCCCCTTATGCTTCGCTGTTAGAGTTTGGAGCAGTTGATGCCGTGTGGCGTGTTATCGAATTGCAAATGACATCGTTTGTAGGTGAGTGTTGGGAAAATCTCTGTCGCAAATATGTCAGTGGCAATGTGGTTGAAGGCATTCTTTATGATAAAGCATCCCGTTGGTGGGGAAAGGTTTTTACTGATGATTGTCCAGAGGGCGAGATGGTAGAATTAGACGTGGTTACGCAATCGTTTGACAAAAAGCACATTCTGATTGGGGAATGTAAGTGGACGGGCACAGAAGATGCCGACAGACTCAATGCCCGGTTGCAATCCATAGCAAAGGCTCTGCCATTTGCCAAACGTAAACAGATACATATAGTGTTCTTTACGAGAGTTGAGCCCTTACATGCAGAAGGCAAAACCATCTTTTTGCCCAAGGATATATTGAGCTAAGAGCAATGCTCTTTATCACCCCCAAATTATCTCCACCCGAGTGGCGGCAGGCGCAGAGCGATACTGCGGTGGAGAACTTCATTTAATAGCAATACAACGCATGGCTTTCGAGCATATAATATAATGTAACGGCTTGAAAGCACTTATCCCATTAGTTAAACACTTATTTTATTTGAGCATACCACCTCGGCCCTCGTGCAGGGCTGGGGAGGGTGCGTTGTGCGGATCTTTTTGCAGTCGTGCGGCCATAGCATTTTATGTTTTTGCCCTTACAGGCAGAGTGTTCAAAATCGGCATCAAAAGCGAGACCGTTTTGGGGTATTCTATCCGTTGTTTCTGTTGTCCGGTATAACGTAAACATGCGAACGGACTCAAACACTAACCCAAGCACCAAACGCTACCACCAAACGCTACCTCTAATGGGGGCGACGCGTCTCGAGGCTGCTGAAAAATGCCCGACGCGAGACGCGTCGCCCCCATTAGAGCGCAATTTCTTGGCATAACAGTTCTTCCCATAGCTTCAAATCCGCTTTTTAACCTGTCAATCTGATAGAAAACGCTACCTCTAATGGGGGCGACGCGTCTCGCGTCGGGAACTAAGGCAAAGGCTCACAAACAGGCATGTAATTAGTGCTGTTTGTGAGCCTTTATTTAGTGTATGCACATTGCAATTTTCCCGACGCGGGACGCGTCGCCCCCATTAGTGCTTGCGTTTGGTGCTTGCGTTTGGTGCTTGCGTTTGGTGCTTGCGTTTGGTGCTTGTGTTTAGTGCTTGTGTTTAGTGGTAGCGTTTCGCGCTTGGGGCCGTTCGCATATTTACGTTTCAGCGGACTGCAATAATTTGTTTTACCCACCACCATGTTGATGGCGACTACTTTTGGTCTTGCTCGTCCAGCACCTCGTAGCGTGAGTGCTTGCTTACATATTCGGGCACGATTTGTTTCATTTTGCGCACGGTGTCCATGTCGTTGTAGCGGGCGGCAATGTCGCGCAACTCCTCAAGCTCGCGCTCAGCCTCGTCGTACTCGTAGTTGTGCACCATGGCAATGCGTATTTTGGGGTGGAACGACGGCAGCGTGTTCTCATTCTCGTTGAGCACCTCCTCGTAGAGTTTCTCGCCCTCGCGCAGACCCGTGTACTTTATCTCCACATTGGTGGCACCGCTCAGCTTTATCATGCGCTGTGCCAGGTCGGCAATGCGTACAGGTTCGCCCATGTCGAACACAAATATCTCGCCGCCCTTGCCGTGTGTGCCAGCCTCGAGCACCAGTTTGCAAGCCTCGGGTATGAGCATGAAGTAACGTATGATTTTGGGGTGCGTCACCGTGAGCGGTCCGCCGGCAGCCAACTGCTTGCGGAAGAGGGGAATGACCGAACCATTCGAGCCGAGCACATTGCCAAAGCGTGTGGTGACAAATTGAGTGACACCCTTTATTTTGCCGTCCTTGATGGCCTTGTCAAGGCTCTGCACGTATATTTCGCAAATGCGCTTTGAGCAGCCCATTACGTTGGTAGGGTTCACAGCCTTGTCTGTCGAGATCATGACAAACTTTTTCACACCATATTTCACGCTCAAGTCGGCTATCACCTTGGTGCCCCACACGTTGTTCTGCACGCTCTCGCTGGGGTTGTCCTCCATCATGGGCACATGCTTGTAGGCTGCTGCGTGGAACACGTAGTCGGGGCGGAATTGGTTGAAGATCTCCTCCATGCGGTCCTCCTTGCAGATGCTTGTTACCACGGTGTGTGCCACCAAGTCGGGGTATTTGTTCTTCATCATCAGGCGTATGTCGTGTTGTGGCGTTTCTGCCTGGTCGATGAGCATCATTTCGGCAGGTTTGTACACGGCTATTTGTCGTACCATTTCAGAGCCTATGCTGCCTGCCGAGCCAGTGATGAGCACCTTTTTGCCGCTGAGCAGTGCGCCCACGCTCTCCATGTCCACCTGTATTTCGTCGCGTGGCAGGAGGTCCTCGATGCTCACCTCGCACACCTGCACATTGCCCTTGGAGTCCTTGTGCTTGTTCCATTCGCGTGCGTTTTGCGTGATGTATATCTTAACACCAGCGTTAATGAGCAGGTCTTGCAGCTGTTTGTTGTTGACAAAGTCGTCGTGTTTGAGCGGACTGATGAGCACCGCTTTGATTTGCTTGTTGCGTATGACAGCTGGCAGGTTGTTGTGCACGGAGTAGATGCGCTTGCCCATGAGGCGGGTGCGCATGTCCTTGTCGTCATCGCTGATGTATCCCTCTATCAGGAATTGCACGGGTTTGTTGTTGCGTGCGTTATTTGTCAGGGCAATGGCGCCCTCGCGTGTACCATATATGAGTGTGCTCTTGGCCGATTTGCTTACCAGTGCGCTTTCGTATAGCAGTTTAATCAGTATGCGCGACATGCACAGCAGCGACAGTGTGCCGATGTACACCACCAGGGTCATGCGTCCGGTAATGGCGTAGAAAGTGCTTTCGAGCGCATAGTAGCACACTGCAAAGTTGAAAGCCAGTGCCAGCACCAGCGACAGTGTTTGTGCATACATCACCTTGAGCAGGTCGATGAACTGCGAGTAGCGCAGAATGCCCGAGTAGGTGTGGAAGGCACGGAACCCGATGAGGTTGAACAGTGCAAATATCAGGAAGGTGTGCAGCAGCGTGCTCCAATGGGCCATCATCTCGCTTGCGGGGTGTCGCAGCCACATGACAAACAGTCCGCCAAAGAAGCAAGCGGCCAAGTCGAACAATATGATGCACCAATAGGGCAGGGCATTGCGTCCGAAGTACCAGTTGAATATCTTGTTGACTATTTTCATAATTAGAGAGTACTTTCTCTTTCTATAGTTTTTTCAATTATATATAAAGTTCGTGTATGTGCGCCGGTTGTGTGGTTCCATACATATAGGTCGGCCGGCTGTTTGTTTGGTGTGTCATAGTTGTGACATTTAATGGTTTTGTGCAATCGTGTAAAAGCTATCCAGCACGCAGCACATTGTTTCAAAAATTCTCCAAAGCCTTTGTTTGCTCGACTCGTGCTGTATACTATGTATTGGCACAAGTGGCAAGTGATTGCAAATTTACAAATAATTAGTTTGTGAACAAGTGTGAGAGGATAAATTTGTGAAAGAAAAAGTGCAATTAGTGTGGTAATGTGACACGCCGTACCATTGCTTGTTTGTTGCTTGGTGTGTTGGCCGCTAACGCGGGAAACATAAGGACATAAGGACATAAGATATAGCGTTTGTGCTTGCCGCTTGCCGCTTACCGCGGGAACATAAGAACATAAGTTTGCATAAGATACACATAAGGCCGCTGCGCGGCTGACGGCCACGGACTATCGTCCGGGTGGCCTCAAGAAACATAAGGGCTGGCGCCGTAGCGTGGCTTGGTTGGCAGCTAACGCGGAAAACAGAAGAACATAAGGACATAAGATATAGCGTTTGTGCTTGCCGCTTACCGCGGGAATATAAGAACATAAGTTTGCATAAGATACACATAAGGCCGCTGCGCGGCTGACGGCCACGGACTATCGTCCGGGTGGCCTCAATAGACATAAGGGCTGGCGCCGTAGCGTGGATTGGTTAGCCGCTAACGCGGGAACATAAGAATATTACCGCATTAGCATATTGGTACAATATTACCATATTGTTTTTTTGGTTCTTTCCTACATCTTACACTTTTTGGGTATAACAGATTGAAAATCATGCTGTTGCGCAGTGTAGGTTGTATGGGTTTTTACCTGCACTACTGTCTGCACAAGCGGTTGTTTGCACAAGGTGAAAAAAGCGGTACGTACCAGAATTTTAGTGGGTTGTGGCAGGTCGTTTTGGGGGTTGTATGAGCGCGTTTTATCGTTTACGGGAGGGCGGAATTTCTGTTGCTCTGACAGAAATTCCGCCCTCCCGTTAGCGTTGCGCGTAGTGGTTGTGGCGCGATTGTGTGGTAGTATGTACCTGCGTGCAGATGGTGTGTAAGCAGCGTGCAGGCAAGTGCAGGCATGGTGTAATAGTGCAGGCTTTTTTTGATGGATCCTACACGGCTGAAACGTTTGAAAATCAAGGGGTGTTTTGCCAAAAGTGTAAGATGCAGGCAAAACGGCAAATAGTAAATTGTATGTAATGGCGCTTGCATAAATTTGTCTGCACTCGCCTCAATATTCGTTTGCGCTCACGCCACCCATGTTACAACCGTTCCAGGGCCTTCCGTGCACACTCATAGCCCTCCTCATACAGGGCGTTAAGTTTGTCCGTATTGTTTTCAAGACGCCCCACCTCGACAGGGCGTTGCGGCCTGATGGACAATATGCGGCCCTCGTCCTCGAGTCGCTCCACCAGTTCGAGCTGGGCATTATATATGGCATGGCGCTTGCTCAGCAACAGACGCAGGCGCGGGAAGCGTCGGTAAATGTATTTCGGAATTTTGATGTCGCGACTCGTTTCGCGGTAGCCGCGGTTGCGTGTGAGCACTACCACGTTGAAATCGTGACCCGTGTTGATGGCGCGCTCCACTGGTATGGAGTCGGCAATGCCACCGTCGAGCATGGGCTGGTGGTTAATCCACACAATGGGGCAGACATAAGGCAGCGACGACGAAGCCTTGGCAATGTTGAGCAGACGGTCGGGGTCGGTGCGCTCCGTAAGGTAGCATGCCTTGCCCGTCAGGCAGTTGGTGGTGACCATCTCAAATGTCATGGGATTGGCAAAACAGGCATCGTAGTCGAAAGGCAATATCTCGTTGGGCAAGGTGTCGTACAGAAACTTGCGGTCGAGAATGCAGTGCTGTGTCCACAAATACTTCATGCCAATGTAGCGGTGCTTTTCAAGCATGTCGATATTCGTCACCTTGGCACGTCCGCGCTGCCGGCTCAGATACGACAGACCATTGCACGCTCCCGCCGAAACGCCCACGCCATAATTAAAGGTGATATTATTGTCGAGAAAATAGTCAAGCACGCCGTCGGTAAACACGCCACGCATGCCTCCGCCCTCAAGCACTAGTCCGGTATTTGTGTCAAATGTCATGGTTTTGTAGCTTAAAACACACTATTTATTATTTATTTAGGGCAAAGATACGCGATTGTGAAAGAAAAGCAGTACTTTTGCCCATATAAATAAAGTGAAAGCGTGCCATTACGACACACCATGTCACACATTATAATTAAAAACCGGTGGCGGATTTTTGGGTTGACAAGTCGACTGGTTGACGGGTTGACAAGTAAGTAGGTTATACGCTTTACTGAAGTTTAGATTTCAGCCCGCCCTTACTAAGTTCTAAACTTCAGTAAAGTGTATAACATACTTACCTGCCAACTTGTTAAGCAGTTACCCCGTTAACCAAGAACCCCGTCATCGCGCAATAATATAAGGAACAAGCAATATGTTATTTTCAAAAGAGACCTACGTGGAACGCCGCCGCAAGTTGCGCGAGCTGGTAGGCAGCGGCCTGATTGTGCTGTTTGGCAATAACGACAGCCCCAATAACTATCCCTCAAACGTGTACAAGTTCCGTCAGGACAGTGCATTCCTCTACTTCTTTGGCCAGCACCGCAATGGGCTTGTGGGCGTGATAGATGCCGACTCGGGCAACGAAGTGCTGATAGGCGACGACATCGACATCGACGACATTGTGTGGTATGGTTCAGTCACCTCGGTGGCCCAAATGGCCGAGGAATGTGGCGTGGGCGCCTCAGCCCCTATGACACGTTTGGCCCAGATGGTAGAACACGCTGTGACCGACGGCCGCAAGGTGCACTACCTGCCGCCCTACCGTCACGACACCATGATACAGATAATGGACTTGCTCGGCACCCACCCCTCGCAGCAGCGTGAGGGCGCTTCGCTCAGCTTGATAAAGGCGGTTGTCAAACTGCGCTCTATCAAGAGTGAGGAGGAGATTGCGGAACTTGAACGTGCCTCGGTCATTGGCTACAAGATGCACACTACTGCCATGCGCCTGGCGCGTCCGGGTGTGACGGAGCAGTACATTGGCGGTGTGCTCGACGGCATTGCCTCAAGCTATGGCGCACAGGTGTCGTTTCCGAGCATTGTGTCGATGCATGGCGAAATATTGCATGGTTACCCCTCGCCCCGCGCACTCGAGGCCGGACGCTTGCTGCTGGTTGATGCCGGTGCCGAAACCAATGAGAATTATTGCTCAGATCACACCCGCACCACCCCTATCAGCGGCAAGTTTACCACCAAGCAAAAGGAGATATACGACATTGTGGCCGACTGTCACGACCTGGCCTTGAGCCATGCCCGTCCTGGTGTGCGCTGGTGGGACGTGCACATGGCAGTGTGCGCCCTTATGACCGACCGCCTCAAGGAACTCGGCCTGATGAAGGGCGACACCGAGGAGGCTGTGCGTGCCGGTGCCCATGCCTTGTTCCTGCCCCACGGCCTTGGCCACATGATGGGCATGGACGTGCACGACATGGAGGGTCTCGGACAGGTGTATGTAGGTTTTGACGACGAGACACGTCCCTCGAGCCAGTTTGGCACCAACGCCCTGCGCTTTGGCCGCCGCCTTGAGGCCGGACACGTGGTGACCGACGAACCGGGCATCTACTTTATACCCGACCTCATTGACGATTGGCAGAAGAAGGGCATCAACGCCCAATACCTCAACTTTGACAAGATTAACGCATACCGCGACTTTGGCGGCATTCGCATCGAGGACGATGTGCTTATCACTCCCGATGGCTGCCGTTTCCTTGGCAAGGACCGCATTCCGTACCACACGGCTGATGTGGAGCGCTATGTTGAGGAACACCGCGAGGAGAGTCCGGTGATATATTGAATTTACTTATCAAACAAATAACACAAACCAACAAGTAATGAAGAAGACTATCCTTATTGCAGTAGCTGCACTCTGCCTGCTGCCAGGAAGCCTCGCAGCACGCAAGAAAGCGTCTGCGACAAAGAAAGCCGACGAGATCACTTTTACCACAATCAAGGCTAACCCTATCACTTCTATTAAAGACCAGAACCAGAGCGGTACTTGCTGGGCCTACTCTTCGCTGGGCTTTTTCGAGGCCGAACTCTTGCGCATGGGCAAGGGCACACACGACCTTTGCGAGTCGTTCCTCGTATATAACACATATATGGACCGTGCCGACAAGGCTGTGCGCACACACGGCGATGTGAGTTTCTCACAGGGCGGTTCGTTCTACGATGCCGTTTATTGTATGAAGAACTATGGTATGGTGCCGCAGTCGGCCATGCCTGCTCCTGGCACGCTCTATGGCGACAGCCTCTTCAACTTCAACCAGCTCGATGCTGTGACCAGCGCTTATGTGGGTGCCATTGCTAAGGGTAAGCAGAACAAGATTTCGCTCTCTTGGAAGAAGGACCTCTCAAACATTTACAAGAATTACTTTGGCGAACTGCCTACCGAGGTGAAGGCTGAGGACGGCAAAACTTATACGCCGAAGACTTATGTGACAGATTATCTCGGCCTTAACATGGACGACTATGTGTCACTCACTTCGTACAATCACCACCCCTTCTACAGCAAGTTTATCCTCGAAATTCAGGATAACTGGCGTTGGGCCGAAAGCTATAACTTGCCTCTCGACGAGTTTATGCAGGTGATGGACAGCGCTGTGGTTAACGGCTACACCTTTGCATGGGGTGCCGACGTAACTGAGGAGTACTTTGGCCGTCGCAATGGCAAGGACTACGCTTATGTGCCCAAGGACCTCAAGGTGCGCGACCTCACTGGTTCGGACGCAGCCCGCTGGGGTGGCACTATCGGTACTAACAATGTACAGGTGCCCTCAAACGACGAGTTGACTATCACACAGGATCTCCGTCAGCAGGGTTACGACAATTGGGAAACTACCGACGACCACGGCATGGTTATCTATGGTTTGGCCAAGGATAACAAGGGCCGCGAGTACTTTATGGTTAAGAACTCATGGGGCGACTATGGTAAATACCATGGCATGTTCTATGCCTCAAAGGCTTATGTGGCTTACAAGACTATGAATATTCTTGTCAATAAGAAGGCTATCCCTGCCGCTATTGCCAAGAAGTTGGGTTTGTAATAGGGCTATAATATGTTAACGAATCTAACTCGCTCTAAATTGGACTTTGATTGAAAATCAAGAAGTTGGGCGTTTGCCTATATTATACAGGTAACAATATGGAAACGAGTGGACTTCTGCTCGTTTCTGTATTTTGCAATATGCATCCAAAAACAAACAACAGGTATTCGGATATAGTTTATCCGAATACCTGTTGCCATAACGTTTTATTGCTGACGATGATTCTGACATCGGCTTTCATGTACTGTTGCAATATTGGGGTATTTTGTCCCTGTGTGCTCACAGTGGCTGTAGCCATAAAATAGTTGCCATCTTCCCTATGTATGAGTTTGGCATTATGGCTTATGATGTTGCAGTTATAAGATGCATTGTCGTTGCCATCGAAAGAAACATGAGTTGTCCTTGGCTCATCGAAAAGACGCAAATACTTAAAAAATCTTAAAACATTCTTTATCCCAGATTAAATATCGTATCTTTGCAACCGAAAGATTACTTATAAAAAATAAGTACTTTCGAAGAAAAAACTCTTTAATATTTAGACTTACTGACATAGAGCTGTCATAGAAGACGCTATCTTTGTATCAAAAAGTATTCAACTTAATATTATAAAATATGAAAAGATTATTTTTATGCTCATCATTTGCTGATGTTACTAATCTATTTGTCGATTGTGCCAAAGAAGATTTGCAAGGGAAAATTATAGCTTTTATACCAACTGCAAGCCTTACAGAACCAATACGATTCTATGTAAAAAAGGGGAAAAAGGCTTTAGAAGAAGCAGGAATGATTGTTGAAGAAGTCGAGATTACCCAACTGTCCAAAGAGGAAATATCTTCTATATTACATAAATGCGATTATATCTACATAACAGGTGGAAATACATTTTTCCTTTTGCAAGAGTTAAAAAGAAAAGGTGTTGATAAAATTATATCTAAACAAGTGAAATTGGGTAAACTGTATATTGGGGAATCTGCCGGAGCAATAATAGCCTCTCCCGATGCAGAATATATGAGAAGTGTGAATTTTGATCCAATAGAAAAGGCTCCTGAATTGAAAGACTGTACTTCTTTAGATTTGGTCGATTTTTATACGATTCCCCATTATGGAAATTTTCCATTCAAGAAAAAAGGTGAAAAGATAGTTCAACTATATAATGAGAAGTTGCAGCTTATTCCTATAAGTAATAAACAAGCTGTTATTATTGAAGATTCAAATATTCAAATTAAAGATGCAAAATGAATAGAATAGACCGTATTTCTGCTATATTGATTCAGTTACAATCGCACTCGTTAGTGAAAGCACAGCAAATTTCAGAACGTTTTGTAGCATAGACGAGATGCCAAGAAAGCATATCAAAGCAGAATGCAGCAACAAGAACGGTTGGCAATTCGTTACCTCAAAATCGGACAATCCTCCCAATGTCCTTATTATAAAGGGATAAAGATTATATTCCAAAATTACACTAAATAAATGAGAGGGGAATGTATTAAGTTTATTTCCCTCTCATTTAGTTTAGTTAGTTTCCTGAAACTTTATTTTGAGCTTTTCATAGCACGTTTTATGCGATTTGATTCTTGCAAAAGCTTATTGGCTATACCAACTGTTTACGTTCCAACCTCTCTTATTCTCCTTTGGCTGCTTTAGAGCTTTATGTTAGGTGTGGGACGCCGTAGTGTTACGAGTAGTAACGCTACGGCGTCAGTTTGTTTGCACATTTGCAAGCATAGATAGCTTGCATGGCCGCTAATGCGGAAAAGATAAGGACAAAAGGACAGGAGGCGTAGCGTGTAGCCGCTAACGCGGAAAACAAAAGAACATAAGGACAGAAGGACATAAGGCCGCTGCGCGGCTGAAGGCCACGGACTGACGTCCGCGTGGTCTCAAGGGACATAAGGGCTGACGCCGTAGTGGGTCTTGCTCGTTGATGTGCAGACGCCTTGGCGTTGTTTGTTAGTTGTTAAACGCATGTGTTGGCCGCGTTAGTGGCAAATAGGTATACGGTAAAGAATAGCGTGAGGTTCTCTGCATCATTATTCGATGTGCGACAAAGCACGGCGTTAAACGCCGCATATTTTGCGACGTTTTTATGGAAAAATCACCGCAATATTTATTAGCACAAATAAATTCTTGCTTAGCCGCTTACCGCGGGAACATAAGAACACAAGTTTACATAAGGATACAAAGCCGTAGCGAGTGCGTCCGTGCTTTAACAAACATTGTTACCACATTGTTACTGATTTATAGGCGTTTGCTGTCCTTTTGTGCCAAATAATGCTTAACTTTGCACGCTTGGTAAGGCGCATGTGCGCCAACTACACATTTCGATCAATCAAAACAGAAGAAGTATATATCACACTACGATGAACAAGAAGTTGTTTTTTGCCGCAGCCATGGCCTTGATGTGCGCCAATGCCTCGGCACAGCAAGTGAAAGTGTATGACACTGGCCGCAAATGGAACCAGGAGTTTGATGCGCTCATTCAAGGACAAAACATCAAGCGTGTGGCAGCACGTGGCTTGCAAGCTGTTACCCCCGACAGCCTGCTGCGCATCAACGTGAGCACTGCTGAAAATGCTGCCGGTGACGTGGCCGACTTTATAAAGCAGGCCGGCTACGAGGCTGAGGCTGCTACCGACCAGCTGGTAGTGGCCAACATTCCCGCAAGTTTCATTCCCACGCTCGCTGCGCAGCGTGACGTGCTCTATGTTAACAAAACGCGCCAGTTGCGTGCCTTGATGAACAATGTGCGCCCCGAGACGGGTGTGACCAAGTTGCAAGAAGGCACGGGTCTCGACACCCCCTACGATGGCACCGGTGTGCTGATAGGCGTGATAGACCAAGGTTTTGAATACAAACATGTAGCCTTTGCCGGCCGCAGCAAAAAGTGGGGTAGCTCCACCGCCAGCGGTGCATTGTCGGGCAATGCCCCTGCAGCCGACAATACCGACGAAGTGGGACACGCCACACACGTGACCAATATAGCTGCGGGCAACAAGGTGGACGGCAGCGACTACTATGGCGTGGCCACCGGCTCAGAATTGCTCATGATGAAGTCGGACTTCAACGACGGCACTGTGCTGTTGCAAGCCGCAGCCATCAAGAAGTATGCCGAAGAAAATGGCATGCCTTGGGTGCTCAACATGAGTTTCGGTTCGAACCTGGGGCCGCACGACGGCTCTACCGACTATGACCAAAACATGGACAAGCTCTGTGGAAAGGGTGCCATTATGGTGGCAGCCATGGGCAACAGCGGTGGCGAGAAAATGCACTGCACCTATACCTTTGAGTCGGACAGCACCATATATATATATATGAAGCCCGAAAGCGGCAACACCAATCAAGCTGTGGTGTCGGAAGTGTGGGGCAATAGCAACAGCGGTGAGAAGAACCTCACCATCACCCCCGTGCTTGTGTCGGGCAGCACCATGTACACCCCGACTTCGGCCCAGCTGCGTCAGGCAGGCTTTACCACCACGGGCGGCATCAACCCCTACAACAACCGCCAGTATTACTCATTGGCAGGTGTTGTTACCGATTTGGCATCAGCTGTATCGGCCAGGAACGGCAGTCTGTTGTGGAAAGTTACAGGTAAAAAAGGCGAAACCATTCACGCATGGGTTGAGCCAGATCAATATCCTTGCTCCTTTACGCGCAAGACATTCACCATCACCAAGCCCACACCAGTAAGCTTTACTACGCTTGCTGGCGATGACAATTACATTGTGGGCGAAGGTGCAGCCTCTGTGCCCCAGGCCATAGCCGTCGCTTCGTACAACGCTGCAAGCAGTTGGACCTCGTTGAACGGTAATAGCTATAACTATACAGCCTCTATTGGCACAGCCAAGGCCATGAGCTACTTCTCGAGCAAAGGCCCGTGGCTGGGCAAGGCCAACAAGCCTACCATTGCCGCTCCTGGTGGTTGCATCACCTCAGCCTATTCTAAGAAGTCGCAGAATTTCAGTGCCGCGAAGGCAGAACTGGTGCAGGATGTCAAGGTGAATGGTCAGCACTATTACTATGGTGTGATGAACGGTACTTCAATGGCCACCCCGGTTGTGACGGGTATCATAGCCTTGTGGTTGCAGGCCAACCCCGATTTGACCCCGGCCGACATTGTGCGCATCATGCAAAAAACTGGTCGTCACGACAGCTACACTGGCAGTCGCAATCCCGACGAGTGGAGTCCCTCATGGGGTTATGGCAAGATTGACGCCTACGAGGGTTTGAAGGAGGCCATCAATTTGCGCACAGCCATTAACGAGACGATGAACACTGCCGCTCCGGTAACTCTGAAAAAGGACAATGACTGCTGGAAGGTGCTCTTCAACAACGATGAGTCGTATGCCGACATCCAGGTAGTGTCGTTGGGCGGTCAGACTGTCAGCCATGCTCACCTTAATGCCCCCCGTCACGGACAGGAGCACGTTGTGAGTTTGCAGGGCCTGACACCGGGTGTCTATATCTTCCGCATCAACACTACTGCCAGCGGTTTGACACGCAAGGTGGTGGTGAGATAATGTGTTAATGAGATAATGTGCTGACGCCTTAGTATTGCTATAAATATATAACAACGCTAAGGCGTCAGCACATTAGCATAACAGCATATCAGCTCGCGTAAGCGGGCATATTTTTCATTTTATTCATTCTATATTATGTACAACTCAACCAAGAAAGCGCAAGTTGCTACGTTCAGCCAATTCAGCCGCAAGGGCTGGAGCCTGTTCAGTTGCCTGCACCGCGAGGTGCGCATCGGTGTGTTGGGCGTAGCCACTTTGGCCAGCGCCACACCACGACTCATGGCCGCCACTCCGGCACAAGCCGAAGGCAGCATGCAGACAGGCATTGCCACCCACGCCGACACCCTGGCACTGGGCGAGGCCAACGTATCAGCCTCACGCGCTCCAATGGCCGCCAATGTGGCCGCACGACAAGTGTTGACGTTGACGCACGACGACCTCGCGGCAGCGGGTGTGCGCACCATCAACGACGTTCTCAAACTCTCAGCAGGCGTAGATGTCCGGCAACGCGGAGGGTTTGGTATTCAAACGGACATCAGCATCGACGGCGGAACGCACGACCAAATCACCATTCTGCTAAATGGCGTTCCCCTTGTTAATCCGCAGACAGGCCACAACGCGGCCGATTTTCCCGTTAATATTTCAGACATTGAGCGCATCGAGATACTCGAGGGCGCTGCATCGCGCGTAATGGGCAGCCAAGCCTTTAGCGGCGCCATCAATGTGGTGACACGTGGCACGAGCGCCACCACGCCCCACCTCGACGCCATGGTAGAGGGCGGCAGCTACGGCACCGTGCGCGGCGAGGCCCGCACCGCCTGGCAGTGGGGCCAGGGTTGGAGCGGCACCGCAAGCGGCAGTTATCAGCGCAGCGATGGGGCCACAGCCAATAGCGCCTTTAAGGGCGGCAAGGGCTTTGGCACACTCAACTATGATGGTTCCGACTTCAGCTTTAACCTGCAAGCCGGTGCCACAGCCAACGATTTTGGCGCCAACACCTTTTATTCGGCAGCCTATCCCAACCAGTGGGAGGCTACACGCCGCTACCTTATATCGGCACGGGCCGAAAGCAAGGGGCGCGTGCACCTTGTGCCACAGGTGTCGTGGGTGCGCAGCCTCGACCATTTCCAGCTCATCAAGGGCAGCACCACGGGCGAGAATTTTCACCGTGGCGATGTGTTTACCGCAGCCATTAACGCCTGGACACAGTGGGCCCTTGGCCGCACAGCTTTTGGGGCAGAAGTGCGCAACGAAAACATTTACAGCACCAATCTGGGCCGCGACCTGCAGCCCGGGCAATATATCGGCATAAAGCACGAGGACGGACGTTCGTACACCAAAAAGGACGACCGCACCAACCTGTCGTACTTTGCCGAACACAACTTTATGTGGCGACAAGTCACCCTGTCGCTTGGCGTGATGGCCGAGCGCAACAATGCCATCGACCACAAGTTCCGCTTCTATCCCGGCATCGACCTCAGCTACCGTCCCACCAATGCGTGGCGCCTCTTTGCCTCGTGGAACAAGTCGCTGCGCCTGCCGTCGTTTACCGACCTGTGGTATAAAAGTCCCACACAGGAGGGCAATGTCGGACTCAAGCCCGAGGAGTGTTCAGCCTTCCGCATAGGGGCCGACTTTATACACCGCATTGTCACACTGCGTTTCAACGCCCGCTACCAGCGTGGCACGCACATGATAGACTGGGTGATGCGCTCGGCAGAAGATAGCAAGTATTACGCCACCTCATTCTCGCTCGACAACTATGGCGTTGGGGCCGATGCGCGCATTTCGCTCAGCGAGTGGTGGGGCAAGCGTCAGCCGTTTGAGTGGCTCACACTGTCGTATGCCTGGACTACGCAGCACCGTCGTGCGGGCGAACCTTACTTCAAGTCGAACTACGCCATGGAGTATTTGCGCCACAAATTTGTGGCACATCTGCACCACCGCATCGTGTCGCGCCTTAGTGCCGACTGGACTGTGCGTGTGCAGCAGCGCGAGGGTGCCTATCTGGTGTATCAGGCTGCCAAGCCTACCGCCGACCTGCGTCCTTACGGCACACATGCCCTGCTCGACTGCAAATTGCAGTGGACTGCCCCACGCTACACGCTCTTTGCCGACTTGAATAACTTGACCAACCACCACTACTACGACCTGGCCAATGTGCGCCAGCCCGGCTTTATTGTCATGGCCGGCGTAAAGTTTAATCTGTGGTGAGGCGGGTTGACAGGTTAACAGGTTAACTTTGTTGACGGGTTGACGGGATAGTTTGCCGTATTTACAGCCCCTTGTCTTGAATAAGGGCACGACGGACAAACTTGCTCGTTAGCCCGTCAACTTTGGCAACCAAGTGTTTTTTAACACGATGTATCATGTCAGGGCACAACTATTGCTTACCTTTGTAATAGTTAAACGTATAACCAATTAACCATTAAGTATTATGCTAAGCAATAAAATGGAAGAAGCGCTCAATGCGCAAATCAACGCAGAGTTTTGGTCGGCATACCTTTACCTGTCAATGTCAGCCTGGTGTGCACGCGAAGGGAAACCCGGCATGGCACATTGGTTCGAAGTACAATTCCAGGAGGAGCAGGACCACGCCCGCATCTTGTTCAACTACGTGCTGCAGCGTGGCGGCAGGGTAGAGCTCCAACCCATTGCTGAGGTGCCAACCAAATGGCAGTCGGAACTCGACGTGTTCGAGGCCACACTCAAGCACGAGCAGCACGTGACAAGTCTTATCAACAACCTCTACGCCCTCACTCACCAGGAAAACGACTATGCCACACAGAGCATGCTCAAGTGGTTTGTAGACGAACAAGTGGAAGAGGAGGAGAATGCCACCAACATCATCGACAACCTCAAGATGCTCAACGGCAATGGCTATGGCATCTTTATGATGGACAAAGATTTGGCCGCCCGCGTCTATACACAGGCCGCCCCATTGGCCGGCAAGGCATAAATGTACGCGTTGGCGGAATTGGTAAACGGGTTGACAGGTAAGTTAGTTAAGTTATTAAGTATCTCATCTTTCAGACCTTAATAGTGCAGAGCATACTTACCCGTAAACCCGTTAACCCATTACCGCGTTACCCAAGAATTTATATTGCCCATGTCCAACGGACTTAAAATAATCATAGGCTACATCATGCTCACCGCAGCGCTCTGTGCTACGGTGGGTTTTGTTGTAAAATCGGCACGCTCGGTGTATGACATTTCACACGCCGAGCAAACCGTCATGTTGCAGCGCCGGGCCACCGACCACCTGCTCACCAGTCTGCTCAACGCTGGCACACAAGCCGAAACGGCCACCTTGCAGTATGCCGACAACCGTGAACTCAAACGCTACTTGCAGGCCAATGCCGAAACCGACTCGGCACTGCTGCGCGTAAAGCGGCTCTGCACTGACACCACCCAACGGCTGCGGCTTGACACACTGCAGGCGCTGATAAACTATCGCTGCAGCAGTACGCTCGACCTGATAGATGCCTTGCGCAAGGAAAATAAGCAAGGCTCCCCGCTGCAACAGCAAATCAAGGCGCTGAAACACAGTGAAAAGCCCGTGCAGATGCAGGTGGAAGTGCCCGTGGTTGAACGGGGAGAGCAAATCGTGATAGAGCGTCGTAAAAAAGGCTTTTTCCGTCGTTTGGGCGATGCCTTCCGCCGTGCCAAGGACGACACGGTGCACACGTCCGTTACGCAGAACGAACACGTGCGCCACGACACCACACGCACCAACGTCAATCTGGGCGACACCCTGGCCGGCATACTCAGCACCCTGCACAACGACATGGCCAACAAGTCGGCCGCGCAGCAGCACCGCATCTACAAAAAGTCTGACAAACTGCGCAACGCATCGGCCCAACTGTCGGCACAGATATCGCGCACCATCGACAATTTTACCGCCAGCCAGCAGCAACAACTCAAGCAAGCCACGCTGCACGAACAGGCACGCCGCACGGGGGCCGCGTGGCAGTTGGGCATGCTGGCCCTTGCCACCACCTTGCTGTCGGCCATACTCTTTGTGTGGCTGTGGCGCGACATGAAGCGGGCCAACCGCTATCGCAAGGCCCTTGAGCTGGCCAAAACAAAGGCCGAAACGCTGATGCAGCGGCGCGAGCAGCTGCTGCTCACCATATCGCACGACATCAAGGCCCCCATCAACACCATATTGGGCTATCTGCACATGCTCACCCCGGCGGCAGCCAACGCGCGCTCCTACGAGGCCATCGGCGCATCGGCCACGCACCTGAAGCGTCTTGTGACCGACCTGCTCGATTATCACAAACTCGAGGCCGGGGGCATTGTGCTGACGTGCGACACCATCAATGTATATACCTATATAGATAATATAGTGCGCGCTTTCACCCCGCTGGCACAAGCCAAGCAGCTCGCTTTCAATGCCAATGTGCAAGTGCCGTCCACACTCAGCATCAGTACCGATGCCTACCGCCTGCGGCAAATTGTCGAGAACTTGCTGAGCAATGCCATCAAATACACCCAACAGGGCAGTGTGAGCCTTGATGCACATTACGACGCTACCGCCCACCAGCTCACCCTCAGCGTGAGCGACACGGGCTGCGGTATGACACGGTACGACCTTGACCGCATATTCGAACCCTTCACACGTGTAAAGGGGAGTGAGGGGCAAGAGGGCACAGGACTCGGACTCAGCATCACGCAGCGCCTTATGGCCTTGCTCAATGCCCACCTTGGCGTAACCAGCCATGTGGGACAAGGGTCGCGCTTTACGCTTACCCTGCCTTGTAGCGAGGTGGCGCCAGCGGTTGCTGCTCCGCAGTCTGACGCCGCACCGGCCACGGTGCCTGCAGCCAGTGCCAAAGCCTTAGTGGCCATTATCGACGACGACAACCTGCAGTTGCAACTGGCCGAAGCCATGTTGCACAATGTGTTGCCCGACGGCAGTATCAATGCCTTTACCACCCCCGACGCACTCTTTGCCTGGCTCGACGAGGGCCACCAGCCGCAATGGCTGTTTACCGACATCGAAATGCCGGGCATGACAGGCTACGAACTGGCCGGGCACCTGCGCACCCAACTGCCACAATGGCACACGCCCATAGTGGCCATGACGTCGCACATCATGCTGCCTGTGAGCCATTTCAAGCAAAGGGGCTTTGCCGATGTGCTGTTCAAACCCTTCAACCAAAACGACCTGCAGCGTGTGTTCGGTGCGCAACCAGCGGCCCAACCGTCAGCTTTGTCACACCATCACGACAACGCGGACGGCAATGAAGGCGCCGTGCCGACTGATGCGCTGGCAGCCCCGTCGTTGCAATGGCCGGCCTTTGTAGCCCCGCTCCTGGCCTTTGCCGAGGGCGATGCTGAGGCCGAAGCAGCCATTGTCAAGCAATTCAGCACCGACTGCCACACACACCTTGAGCGCATTGCGGCAGCCAACGCACAGCACGACAAGGCTGCTTTGTGCCAGGTGGCGCACAAAATGCTGCCCACATTCACGCTCATTGGCTCGCCTGTTGTAACTTTGCTGCACAAACTTGACACGCAGCGCGCACAACCCGCATGGCAGCCCGACGACTCAGAGGCCGCCACACAGATGATGACGGAACTGCAGCGGCTGATTGACACCCTTGAGGGGTAACAGAAGAACGACGCTTTTTTTGAAATGAATAAATCTGATTTAGCTAACATATCGCTGCTGATGGTTGAGGACGACCTCACCTTCAGCACCATGCTGTCAACATGGCTGCGCAAAAAAGGTTTTGAGGTGTGCACCGCATCGAGTGTGGGGGCGGCCATCAAACTGTTGCGGCAGCCCGAGGGTAATGCGCCGCAACTGGTGCTGTCGGACCTGCGCATGCCCGACCACGACGGACTTTATCTGTTGCGGTGGTTGCGCACGCAAGGCATGAACACGCCCTTTATCATCATGACAAGTTATGCCGATGTGCAAAATGCTGTTGAGGCCATGAAGTTGGGGGCAAACGACTACATTAGCAAACCGGTGCAGCCCGACTTGCTGTTGCAAAAGATAGGTGATGCGCTTTCGGCCCATGCGCAATGCCACACCGAGGGCGCAGCGCCACAGCCCCCGGTGGTGGGTCAGTCAAGTGTCCCTGCCGCTTCTTCACAGCCGGCTCCCCACGCCACCGGCCACACCGCCACACCGCCAAGGCACCCGGGCATTGAGGGACATTCGTCGCCCGCCCGCGAGCTATACCGTTTGGCAGCACTCGTGGCGCCCACTCCCATGTCGGTGCTCATTATCGGTGCCAGTGGCACGGGCAAGGAGCATGTGGCACACCGCATTCATGAGTTGAGCAACCGTGCCAATGCCCCATTCGTGGCGCTCGACTGCGGGTCGCTCACCAAGGAACTGGCTGCCTCCGAACTTTTTGGACATAAAAAAGGTGCCTTTACCGGTGCCACGGCCGACAAGGTGGGGGCGTTTGAGCAGGCTTCGGGCGGTACGCTCTTTCTCGACGAAATAGGTAATCTCAGCTACGACGTACAGGTGCAGCTGTTGCGCGCCCTGCAAGAAAGGCGCATACGTGCTGTGGGCGGCAACGAAGAGCGCTCCATCGACATCAGACTGGTGTGCGCCACCAACGAAAATCTGCCCAAGGCCATTGCCGACGGGCTGTTTCGTGAGGACCTCTACCACCGCATCAACGAGTTTACGCTGCACATTCCGCTGCTGCGTGAGCGCGGCACCGACATTGTAGAGTTTGCCAACTACTTTTTGGCACAGGCCAACACGGAGTTGCACCGCCACATCACGGGTTTCACGCCCGAGGCTGAGGCTGCCCTGATGGCATACCCCTGGCCGGGCAATCTGCGCGAGATGCGCAATGTCATTGTGCGTGCCGCACTGTTGGCCGAGCAATCGTTGGTCATCACGCCCTTGCTGCTCAATCTGCCGGGAGCCGGTGCGTCCCAAGCGGCCACACCGGGCGCCTCGTTGGCCATCAAGCCCTCGCCCGACGAGGAGTTGGCACGTATCAACCAGGCTTTGCAGCAAACGGGCGGCAACAAAAGCCGGGCTGCGCAACTGTTGGGCATTGACCGCAAAACGCTTTACAACAAGCTGAAGGGGAATAGGTAGTTGATCGAATAACGCAAGCACTAAACGCAGGCACCAAACGCAAGCTCTAATGGGGGCGACGCGTCTCGCGTCGGGGATAGTGCAGTTGTTGTTTAGTGAGGGGGCTTTCCTTTTTATTTTCCCGACGCGAGACGCGTCGCCCCCATTAGAGCTGGCGTTTGGTGTTAGCGTTTAGTGCTAGCGTTGCCTCTCGCCTTTGATACAGATTCAGAACGCCCTCCATTCTCGGGTAGATGCCCCCATGTGTGGCATGTCATTCTACACAATAAGTGTGGAAAGTTTCCACACATTCCACACACAATTCCCCACTTTCTACACTACCACTTATATTGGCACGTGTGCAATAACATGTGATAATCAGTGCTTTTATGCCACTTGTGAGTTTTTGGCACGCACCTTGCGCTTTATATGGGCAGAAACAACATTACTCACAACAACAAAAACGAACAAGTTATGAAAAAGTTCACAGTTTCTGCCATCGTGGCAATGGGAGCCGTAGTGCTCAGCAGCGCAGCATTCGCTGGTACAACAAGTTACAACAGCCGTGGCTTTGTATCAAACTCATCATCGGCCGACACCGTGGTACCCACCGACACCGTAGTGCCCGAAAACCAAACTCCCGAACAGAAGGACACCACTGCCAAGCAGGAGGCTCCCGTCCTGTTCAGCCTGGTCGACACAGTAGTGCCTGCCGACACCCTCACTCCGGCAAAGAATGACGAACCTGCCAAGCAGGACACTCCCGTCAAGGAGGAAACCACCCCGGTTGAATAACCCTGTGCCCCACCAACCCAGGCTACAATAAAAAACAATTCAGACTTAGTATATATAATCGTGTAGTGCAACAGATAATAGTGCCTCGAGTTGGTGCCACGCCTCGCGAATGTGCAAATGCTTTAGCAGCCTGCACATTCGCGAGGCTTTTTTTGTTTGTTCAGGCAGGCACATGAGTCATACTTACCTGTGCTCCTTATCGCCCTGTCCTCCCGCCTCTCTGTTAACTTGTCTGTCTGTCCTCTTGTTCCCCCGTCTTACCTGTCCCCTCCGTTTATTTTGTTACCCAAATATCGTTTCAGTGTCATGAAAAGGGCCTTTCTGTCCCCCATTTTCCACGAATTATTAACACTGAAGTCACTTTTCTGAATATATTAACATACTTTTACCCCCCCGTTTGGAATATTCACTTTACGGCCGTATATTTGCCACGTGAACGAGAGATGTATTTAAGTTTTGCTACCTAATATTTAACAACTTGACGTCTCTGCACGTTACACACAGTTCCAACTGGCTAAAAATTACTTTAACTTAATATTTATCTAACATGAAGAAAATTACTTTCATGCTGTCGTTGCTCATGTCTATGGGAGCAATGACAACTTCTGCCCAAGTACTTCAGCGTGCGGGGTGGACGGTAACCGTGTCAGGCGAGAATGCTAACGATGGCGGTGGAAAAGCCGCTATTATTGATGGCAATAATTCCACTTATTGGCATTCACGCTATGATAACAATGGTACAGGTGATGCCACCAAAAGTCTTCCTCAGTTCTTTGTAATAGATTTGGGTAAAGAAACTTCTTTTAAGTCCATTGGCTATGTCCCACGTCCTGGTCTCCAAAATGGTACAGCTGCTACTTTCAAACTCTATGTAAGCAATACGGAATTTGAGAGCGTAAGCGATAGCAAGAATGCAGCCAGCATTGTCAATGCGCTGGGGAATCCCGCCATGACTGGTACATTTACTTATGCTAATGGCGAAGGACAAACTGTTAAAACGGCTTCTTCTGAAACAGAATTGACAGGTCGTTACGTGATGTTTGTTATCACTGGAGGCAAGGATAATAATAGCTTTGCATCGTGTGCAGAGTTCTATTTGTCAAAGGACGCAAGTATCGCTGCCAAGAGCATTACATACCACTACAAGGTAGATGGCACGGAAATGGCTACAAAAACGGCTGAGGTCGTTATTCCTGAAGAACAAGTACCCAATTTGGGCATTCTTACTAATGGCGCAGTGAACAAAGTTGACGATAGCAATTATGAAGTGACTTGTACCTCGAATATTCCGTTCACTGCTGCAGAAAGCTATGATGCTACAACTGCCAAGTGGTACGTCATAGATATGCACAACAACCAAGGAAACTTGTTGTGGAAGGGTAATGCAGACAACAGCATTGCTATTGAAACCATAGGTAAGACTACGACTCCATCATTGTCAGATAACTACCAATGGACTTTCGTGGGCAACTTAACTGATGGTTATAAACTTTATAACAAGGCTACTAACAAGGCTGCTGCTTTTAGTGGAGACGCTTTGGCGCTTAGCGAGACAGGTGATGCGTTCAAAATTGTTGCCTCTACAGCGGCAAACAAAGCTAATGGTTTCTGCTTCTACAAGACTGAAGGCAACTACCTTAACCACCAGGGTTCAGGTGTTAAGACATGGACAAAAACCGATGAAGGCTCAACCATGCACGTACAAGCACCGGAGAGCTATCCTTTGGCTTACGCACAGACATTCGCCAACTATAACGACGAGGGTGCGCCCGAGGGTGCCATCGGTACAAACACTTACTTGGCTGTTGCTGAGAACTTGAATACTTTCAAGGCTGCCTATACAGCTGCAAGTGCAGAGGGTGCCACTGCTGAGCAAATTAAGGCACTCGAAGAGCAGAATGCCAAGGTGGCTGCTGGCAATACCTCTACTATGGAGGTAGGTAAGTATTACCGTTTGTATAATAAAAAGCACAACAAATACGCTTGCCTCAATAATAATCCTGCACAGGTAACAAGCAAACTTAGCGGTACTGTTAATAGCAAGGGTGCATCATCTGTTTTCTATATTGAAAATGCAGAAGCCGGATCTGGTCGCTATCGCATCAAGGTGGGTGGTCTTACCTTGGGCAGGGCATCAATGAGCACAAACATAGCGCTCGGCGATGACAATTACGGAAGCAAAGGTGGTTATGTCATCTCGCACATAGGTAAAACATTCTTGTTCTTTGATCAAGTAACAGGTACTAATTACAGCTATATACACGGTGGAGACAATGGTGAACGCATGGTTGGTTGGGAAGCAAACAGTGATGCCAGCCAGTGGTACGTTATCCCCGCTACCGATGTAGAAATTGACATGACTGCTCAGGGTGACAAGAAGTATGCTTCGGCTTACTTGCCCTTCGGTGTAAGCAATGTAGCTGATGCTACTGCCTACACTGGTGCACTCAACGCAGAGAAGAATGCCATCGACATGACTGCTACTACTTCAGTACCTGCCAACACTGGTTTCGTACTCGTTGGTACTGCCGAAAAGGCTACTCTTACTATCGGTAAGGCAACTGCTATTGCAGGTGAGAATGTTTTGACTGGTACTAACACTGGTATCGCATTTGCTGAGGCTACACCTAAGGCCAACTACCTCGTATTTGGTGTAAACGCTGATAAGGTAGGTTTCTACACTCCGGGCAATGTAACCGCTATTCCTGCCAACAAGGCTTACATCAATGCAAGCGCTCTCAGTGCTTCTGCTATTGCCCTCAACTTTGGCAATACTGTAACTGGCATCAACGCTGCTACTATCAACAATGGTGAGAACAATGCCCCCATCTACGACCTTAGCGGTCGCCGTGTATGGGCTCCTGTTAAGGGCGGTCTCTACATTCAGAATGGCAAGAAACTTGTCAAGTAAGCAATACCCAATCATCAACATTTAACCAAACAAGTTACACAATTATGAAAATGACATATAGCAAGCCTCAAGCTCAGGTTATCAACCTCTATGCCGAGGACACTATGCTGGCTGGATCTGAAAGATTTGTCGTAGACGGTACCAAAGATACTGACGTTGTAATGTCTGACCAAAAGGGTTGGAGCAGCGACAGCTGGTCTGCCGACGAGGACTAATCCACATGGCATAATATGCTTTAAGGCGGAGAACTTTTCCGCTTTTAATCCACTTGCAAGGAAGTAGGTAGCCTTGCAGGTAAGAAATTATCAATCGTAATTTCTTTCATTTGGTGAGCCGCCCGGAATGCTTTTCCGGGCGGCTTTTTAGATATAGCGCTTGTCAGTAGCGCTTGTTGGTAGCGTTTCGTGTTTGAAGAAACGCAAACTCTAATGGGGGCGACGCGTCTCGCGTCGGGTATAGTGCAGCTGTTGTTTAGTGGGTT
>OODF01000174.1_pt1 | contig 54710 bp, 41 predicted proteins | sample 1671431 | NCBI WGS metagenome assembly OODF01 (sample SAMN06348156, study PRJEB24527) | human gut metagenome | biome: human gut; feature: ankylosing spondylitis patient; material: feces | host: Homo sapiens | place: China | collected 2015-10 | reverse complement strand
GGTGGATACTGACGGGGTAGGCATCTACGACGAAACTGCCGGAGGAGTTGCCTAAAGTGATAAGTCCGTAGGTTTGCTGCAGGTAACAGAGACCCAGTCCGACAAGGATGCCGATTAAAGCCCCGAAGCCGGATATCATGCGTCCTTCAAACAGGAAGATACGGATAATCTGGTTGTCTTTGGCTCCTAAGTTGCGCAGGGTACGCACGTCTTCTTTCTTGTCTATAATCAGCATGGAGATGGAACCGATGATGTTGAAGCTGGCTACTAAAAGGATAAACGTAAGAAACAGGTAGGCGATGAGCTTTTCCACTTCCATGATGCGGAACACGTCTTCCTGTTGTTCGTAGCGGTCTTTTACCGTAAATCCGTTACCTAATATTTTTTGGATGTCGACTTGTGCCTGACGGATGTCCACACCATCCTGAAGTTGCAATTCTATGGCGGAAACACGTCTCTGTTGCCCGAACAAATCCCGGGCAAAACGTAGAGAGGTAAGGATGTAACCGGCATCGTATTTGGCCTGTTTCACGGCAAAAACCACGCCGGGTGAGTATAATTCGCTTTGTGTGAAGCTTTCCGTAGGATTGGACAGGTTAACCCGCTCTCCCTTTTGGGGGGCGTAAACCTTTAAAGGGGTGTCGAAACTGGCTCCCAGTCCTAATTGCGCAGCCAGTTGTATGCCCAATACGCCGAATTCCAGTACATCGGCATGTAAAGTAAACGTACCGTCTCCATAAAGCAGTTTGTTCAGGTCTGCCATTTGGGCGAAGTTGTCGTCTACACCTTTGATGGTGACCATGGCTTGGTGGTCACCGCAAATGACAAGTGCATGGTCTTCCAACGTTTCCGTGTAGATTTTGATTCCCGGATAGGTTTTTAGGGCTGTGAGTCTCGGGTCGTCTGCGGCCATGGTCTTCCCTTGGGATGGCGTGACCTTCAGCTGTGGGTCGATGGCGGTGAAAAATGAGGCGACAAGGTCTTGGAACCCGTTGAATACGGACATCGTACAGACCAATGCCATGGTGGCCAGGGCTACACCGCATACCGAAATCGCAGAAATGATGTTGATGGCATGGTGCGATTTCTTGGAAAACAGGTATCGTCGTGCGATGTAGAACGGGAAGTTCATTCTTTCAGCAGCTTGTCGATGTTTTCGATATAGTCCAAGGAGTCATCTACGAAGAATTTCAATTCGGGGATGATGCGTAACTGATGGCGTACCCGTGTCCCCAGTTCGTAACGGATGGCTTTCATGTTGCCGTTGATGTTCTTTATGATTTCTTCGCTTTGCCGGCTCGGAAATATGCTCAGGTACACGCGGCAGATGCTGAGGTCCGGACTGATGCGGCAGGCACTTACCGAAACCAATACTCCTTTCATCGCCTTGGTTTGCAACATGAATATTTCGCTGAGTTCCTTTTGTATCAGCCGGGAGATTTTGTTTTGTCTGGTTGTTTCCATATTTTTTATTTTATTTTTTGCGGATGAGGGTCAACCCGTCACGTAAAGGCAGGATGACTTTCTCCACACGTGGGTCTGTGGCTATACGGTCGTTAAAGGCGGTGATTCCCCTTGTCTGTGCGTCCTTATGGGGGGGAGGTTCTAATACGTGGCCGTCCCACAAGGTGTTGTCGGCCAAGATATACCCTCCCGGTTCGAGGCGTGGGAGAATCATTTCGTAGTAGTCCGTGTAGCGTCGCTTGTCACCGTCTACGAAAGCCATGTCGAACGTGAGTCCCATTTCCGGGACTCGTTCCAAGGCATCGCCGATGATGAACTCTATTTGTGAGGCGTATGGGGAGTTCTCAATCCATGGTCGGGTGAAATCCTCCTGTTCGTCATTGATTTCAAAGGTGTACAAGCGGCCGTCCGGTTCAAGGCCTTCTGCCATGCAGAGGGCTGAATAGCCACTGTAAGTCCCGATTTCCAGAATACGCTGCGGACGTATCATGCGGACCAGCATTTTGAGCAAACGTCCTTGCAAATGTCCGGAAGCCATGCGGGGACGCAGCAGTTTTACATGCGTGTCCCGATACAAGGCTTTCAGATATTCGCTTTCCTCGTCGATATGTTCGAGGATATATTGGTCCAACCGGTCCGTTTCCTGCATATTCGGTAGATATTAGAGATAGCGTGTCCGATTGGGCAGTACGTACTCCATGGCGTGTTCCAATACGTCGCCTACTACGTTGATTTCAAGGAAAGAAGTCTTCGTGCCTTGCTTTCCGCCGCTCAGGTATGCCACCATTTCGTTTTCGGAGAGCACGCCGTCTTTGAGCAGCTTCTGAAGGGCGGCGAAGTAATATGCTTGCCCGTTGGCCTTTTCCGGCATAAAGATGGCTTCCACTCCGTAGGACAGTGCGAGATGGCGCATGGTCTTTTCCTTGTAGCAGACGGCCAATACCGGATATTTGCCGCGGTAGGCTGCCAAAGACCGTGCGGTTAGTCCGCTGAAACTATCGGTAATGATGGCACGGATGGGCATCAAGTTCGTGGCACGTACAGCCGACTTGGCCAAGAATGAAGTTACGTCTGCCTTTTCCGGCGTGAGCGGTATTTGTATGTCGTTTTCCTCCAGTTTGTCTTTTTCAGCTTGTGCTGCAATAGTGGCCATCGTGCGTACGGCCTCTACCGGATATTTGCCGTAAGCCGTTTCGCCGCTCAACATCAAGGCATCTGTACGGTAGTAGATGGCATTGGCGATGTCCGTTACTTCTGCCCGTGTCGGACGTGGGTTGTTGATCATCGTATGGAGCATTTGTGTGGCTACGATAACCGGCTTTTTGGCCAGGATACACTTCTTAATCAAGATACGCTGTATGCCTGGGATGCGTTCCTGAGGTACTTCGATGCCCAAATCTCCCCGGGCAACCATGATGCCGTCTGCCTCTTCCAGAATTTCATCGATGTTATCCACGCCTTCCTGATTCTCGATTTTTGCGATAATTTTGATGTCGCTGCCGTATGCGTTCAGAATTTCGCGGATGTCCAAAACGTCCTGCTTGTTGCGGACGAAAGAATGGGCGATGAAATCTATGTCTTTTTCGATGGCATAAAGGATGTTGTTACGGTCTTTTTCTGTGAGGGATGGCAGATTGATGCGTACACCCGGCACGTTCACGCTTTTGCGACTGGCCAGTGTCGCATCGTTGCATACTTCGCAATACAAAGCTTCTTCATCCTTATCCGTTACTTTCAGTTCAAGGTCTCCATCGTCTATCAATATCTTGGCACCTACGGATAAGTCGTTTACGAAGTGCGGATAAGTGACATAAATGCATCCGCGCACGGTTTCCTTGTCCGGGTTTCCTATGATTTTAACTTTGTCGCCGGTCTTATATTCAGTAGTTTCTTCTGCATTCTTCGTAGTTCTCACTTCCGGCCCTTTGGTATCCATTAATATGCCGATGCGGTTGGATACCTCACGAACGTTGGAAATCAGTTTCTCGAAACCTTCCCGGCTAGCGTGGGCTGTATTCATGCGTACCACGTTCATACCGGCATTGAAAAGGTCGCGAATAAAATCCACATCGCAGCGCAAGTCTGATATGGAAGCGACGATCTTCGTCTTTTTCAACATCATAATCTTTATACCTTTTAAATTTTAATACCTATACTTTTTTATTGTGCCTTTCCTGCGCGTAGCAGTGCTTCGACCGCCAGTCTGTAAGAGTCAAGGCCAAAACCGCAAATAACACCTAAGCAAGCACATGAAATCATGGATATGTGGCGGAACTCTTCCCGTTTGTGCACATTGCTGATGTGCACTTCGACAACCGGGGCGGAAATAGCCCTGATGGCATCTTGCAGGGCAATGGACGTATGCGTGTAGGCACCGGCATTCAGGATGATGCCTGTGTCTTCAAATCCAACTTCGTGGATTTTATCGATCATCTTCCCCTCGATGTTGCTTTGATAGTAATCAATGGTCAAATCGGGATAGGCCATGCGCAGCTTCTCTAAATAACTTTCAAAGGATTCTGCGCCGTATATGCTAGGTTCTCGTTTACCCAACAAGTTGATATTTGGCCCGTTTATGATTTGTATTCTCATCTTTTTCTATAATTTTGTAGAAAACGTGCCGCAAAAATACAAAAAAAGAATGGAATACAGCGAAAAAACGTCTTATAATAGAGGTGGGGATGTCTCGAAAGTGCTGCTACGAAGATATTACCAGTATTTGAAGTTGGAAAGAGGGCTTTCAGAAAATACGTTGGATGCTTATACCGAAGATTTAAGGAAGCTTTTGGACTTTTTTTCAGATGAGGAACTGGATTTCAGGGCTGTCTCTCTGGATGATTTGCATCAGTTTATGGCAGAATTGGCAGACGTGGGAATCAGCCCCCGTTCTATGGCGCGTATCTTGTCCGGAATCCGTTCATTCTACCGTTTCCTGTATGTGGAGAAAGAAATCGAGCAGGATCCGACGGAACTGCTTGAATCTCCGAAAATAGGGCGACGTTTACCGGAGGTCCTGACCGTGGCAGAAATAGATGCTATGATCGAGGGCATTGATTTGAGTCAACCGGAGGGACAACGGAACCGTGCCATTCTGGAGATGCTTTACAGTTGTGGCTTGCGGGTAAGTGAGTTATGCGGGCTTCGGATTTCCGATTTGTTTTTGGAAGAGGGCTTCATCAGGGTGAAGGGCAAAGGGGAGAAGGAACGTTTGGTTCCCATTTCCGGCCGTGCCGTACACGAATTGGAGAATTGGTTCCTTTGCAGGAATCTTATCCGTATCAAGCCTGGACATGAGGATTTTGTGTTTTTGAGTTTGAGGAGGGGGACTGCCTTGTCGCGGATTACTATTTTTTATTGGGTCAAAGAACTGGCAGTTGCAGCCGGAATCCAGAAGACGATAAGTCCCCATACTTTCCGCCATTCTTTTGCTACCCATTTGTTGGAGGGGGGCGCGAACTTGAGGGTCATACAGGCTATGTTGGGGCATGAGAGCATTTCCACGACAGAAATTTATACCCATATCGACAGAAGCCGTTTGCGGCGGGAAATCATGGAACATCATCCGCGGAATATTCGTGACGATTCTTCAAAATAAAGGCGGAAGTGGGTTGAATATGGTATAATACGCATTTTTTTTGCAATATTTTAAAGTTAAAAATAACACGGTCTATTAAAGATTTGTATCTTTGCAGCCGGAACTATTAATTAAAACAGTGTTAGTATGCGTAAAAATTATTATTTAGTCATGTCGTTGGCTGCCGTTGCGGCTCTTTCGTCATGCAAGAAGTTAGGCGAACTTTCTGCCGACAACTTTACGGTGACTCCGACTCCGTTGGAGGCGATTGCCGGTCAGGTGCCTGCCACTATCGACGGTAAATTCCCCGAGAAGTATATGAAGAAGAAAGCCGTGGTAACGGTGACTCCGGTATTGAAGTACGAAGGCGGCGAGGCTAAAGGACAGAGTGCTACGTTCCAAGGCGAAAAAGTACAAGGTAACGACCAGACTATCGCTTACAAGGCAGGCGGCACTTATACGATGAAGTCTATATTTGACTTTGTTCCGGCTATGCAGCAGTCCGATCTTTACCTGCAGTTCGATGCGAAGGTAGGCAAGAAGACGGTGTCTGTTCCTGAAGTGAAAGTGGGTTACGGGGTTATTGCCACATCTCAGTTGTTGCAGAATACCTTGGCTTCTGTGAAACCGTCTTTGGCTGCAGATGCTTATCAGCGCATTATCAAAGAAAAGCAGGAAGCTAACATTAAGTTCTTGATTCAGCAAGCCAAGTTGCGCGATTCTGAATTGAATTCTGAAAACATGAAAGAATTCATCGCAATGATGAAAGAAATCAATGACGCCAAAGAAACGCGTGCATTGAACAATATCGAGATTTCGGCTTATGCTTCTCCCGATGGAGCCCTTGATTTGAACACCCGTTTGGCTGAACAGCGTCAGGACAATTCTGAAAAGTTCCTCCAAAAGAAAATGAAAGCCAATGAGGTGACTGCCGAAGTGGATACGAAGTATACTGCTGAGGACTGGGATGGTTTCCAGGAATTGGTTTCACAGAGCAATATCCAGGATAAGGAAGTTATCTTGCGTGTACTTTCTATGTATAAGGATCCCGAGGAACGTGAAGCGCAGATTAAGAACATGTCTGCCGTATTCAAGGAATTGGCCGAGACGATTCTTCCTGAATTGCGTCGTGCACGTTTGACGATGAATTATGAAATCATCGGTCGTAGCGACGAGCAGATTGTGGCACAATTCGGTAGCGATGCCTCGAAGTTAAGCGTGGAAGAATTGCTTTATGGTGCAAACTTGGCTTCTGTATCCAATAAGGAAGCTTGGTACCAAAAGACTTCACAACTTTATCCCAACGATTACCGTGCATACAACAACCTCGGTATGTTGGCATACCAGAAAGGAGATTTGAGTGCAGCTGAAAACTATTTCAACAAGGCCAAGTCTTTGAAGGGCGATGCCGGTGAAGTGAACGCTAACTTGGCGTTGATTGCTTTAAGCAAAGGTAATGTGAAGGATGCCGAAACGTATATGGGCAAGGCTTCCGGTGCTGAAGGTTTCAACGAAGCCAATGCTGCATTGAATATTGCTAAGGGATCTTACCAACAGGCTGCTAGTGCTGCGAATGGCGTGAAGTCAAATACAGCAGCTTTGGCTCAGATTCTGAATAAGGATTATGCTGCTGCCAAGTCTACATTGAACGGCGTAGCTAATAAGGATGCTTATACTTCATATCTGTTGGCTATCGTTGCTGCCCGCACAAATGACGCAGCTGGTGTAAACACGAATTTGAAGGATGCTGTCAGCAAGGATTCTTCTTTGAAGAGCCGCGCAGTCAAGGATCTTGAATTTGCAGAATACAAATCAGCTGTTGAAAGTTTGTAATCGATGACTTTTTAGATGAAGAGATTTATTCTCTATACATTAGTAGCATTCACCCTGCTCAGTTGTGGAGGATCTGAAGGCCGGTTTCGGCTGAAAGGAGAATTCGAACACCTGCGGCAGGGTGAATTCTATATATATAGCAATGATGGAGGAACCTCAGGATTCGATACCATCAAGATTGAAGATGGACAGTTCGACTATGAAACGGACTTGAGAAACCATGCCATTTATTATCTTTTATACCCCAACTTGTCCGAACAGGTTATTTTCGGTACCTCGGGCGACGTAATTACGCTTAAGGGGGATGCCCGTAACTTGAAAAGCGTGGAGGTGAAGGGGAGTAAGCCGAATGAGGAACTGACGGCTTTTCGTTTGGAGAATAAAGATAAGGGGCTTGTTGGGATAAGGGAAGCTGCTGTGGCTTTTATGACGCATTCGCCTTCATCGCCCGTAAGTGTTTTTTTATTCAAGGAGTATTTTTTGCTTGCTAATGATGTATCGCAAGATGAGGTAAAAAAACACTATCGTGCATTGTGCGAGGCACAGCCCGACAACCTACTGCTTTTAAGTTGGCAGTCTGATATAGAAAACAGGGGGCGACTTTTGAAAAAGGGAAGCTCTTTGCCCGATTTTGTTTTTACTTTGAAAGACGGCAGGAAGGTACAGGCTTCCGATTATCGTGGGAAACCGCTTTTGGTCAATTTTTGGGCTTCGTGGGAAAGCCGTAGCCGGGCTGAAACTTTCCGTATCAGGCGGATGTTGAAAGGAAATTCCGGGAAGATAGAGGCCGTCAGTATTTCGTTGGATGTTAACGATGCGGCCCGAAAGGGAATTGAACGTATGGACAGTGTGTCGTGGACAAGCTATTGTGACTTTCAGGCGTGGAATAGTCCGTTGGTCAAACTGTTCGGCATCCGTTCCATACCTTTCTTTATATTGGTAGGGGCAGACGGTAAAGTGCTTGCTGCCGGAGCTTCTTATGAGAAGGACATAGAGCCGGAAATCAAGAAACTTTTTGAATCGCGATAAACGGGCCGTTATGTTAGTAAAGGTTTATGGTGCATCGGTCCGGGGGCTTTCTGCCATACCCGTAACCATTGAGGTGAATGCCTCAAGGGGGATTAAGTTCTTTTTGGTTGGTTTGCCGGACAATGCGGTAAAAGAGAGCCACGAGCGCATTGTGGCGGCAGTAGAAAACAGTGGATTCCGTTTCCCCTCGAAACAGTTCGTGGTCAATATGGCTCCTGCGGATATCCGTAAGGAGGGAGCGGGATATGACTTGCCCTTGGCCATCGGAATCTTGGCGACGGACGAAAAGGTGAAACTCGAAAAGTTATCCCGCACCATGATGCTTGGTGAGTTGAGCCTTGATGGTAGCTTGCAACCGGTGAAAGGGGCTTTGCTGATAGCCATCAAGGCCCGGGAGATGGGGTTTGAGCATTTGATTGTTCCAGAGCAGAATGTCCGGGAAGCCGCAGTGGTCAACCAACTTAAGGTGTATGGGGCGCGTCATATCAGTGAGGTGGTGCGTTTCTTGAATGATGAGGGAGGTCTTTTGCCTACTGAAGTAGATACACGGGCTGAATTTTATGCCCAACAGACTGAGTTTGATTTCGACTTTGCAGATGTGAAAGGCCAAGAGCATGTGAAACGGGCATTAGAGGTGGCTGCGGCAGGTGGTCATAATGTCATCATGATAGGTCCTCCCGGAAGTGGGAAATCCATGATGGCAAAGCGTTTGCCTTCTATCTTGCCTCCTTTGTCATTGGCTGAAAGTTTGGAAACCACCCAGATACATTCGGTGGCCGGAAAACTGGAGCGTGAAAGTTCGCTCATCGCCCGGCGTCCGTTCCGTTCTCCTCATCATACGATTTCGCAGATTGCCTTGGTGGGAGGAGGGGCGAATCCCCAACCCGGCGAAGTGAGTCTGGCGCATAACGGGGTGCTGTTTTGTGATGAGTTGCCGGAGTTTTCCCGTTCGGTGCTCGAAGTGTTGCGTCAGCCGCTCGAGGACCGGCAAATCAACATATCCCGTGCCAAGTATAGTGTCACTTATCCTTGTTCGTTTATGTTCGTGGCTTCCATGAATCCGTGTCCGTGCGGTTATTACAATCATCCCACGAAGGCTTGTGTCTGCACACCGGGACAGATTCACCGTTACCTGCATAAAATATCTGGGCCGTTGTTGGATCGCATAGACTTGCAGATAGAGATTACTCCTTTGTCGTTTGAAGAACTTTCGCGGACAGCTCCCGGAGAATGCAGTGCCGTGATTCGGGAGCGGGTGGTTCGTGCCCGCCGTATTCAGGAACAGCGTTATGCCGATAGCAAGGGAGTACATTGTAATGCGCAGATGACCTCTCGTCTGTTACGGGAATATGCAGCTCCTGATGAACAGGGGGTGGAGATGTTGCGGGCGGCTATGTCGCGGCTTCAGCTCTCAGCCCGTGCTTATGACCGTATTTTGCGTGTGGCTCGTACAATTGCGGATTTGGACGGGAAGGAAACTGTCGGGCTTCCCCATATAGCTGAAGCCATCGGTTACCGGAATTTGGACCGGGCCGGATGGGGAGAGTAGCTTGCAATTCACCGAAATAGGCAAAACATTCCCTTTTTTGGGGAAACTTCTTAATGCTCTCTCTTTGTATCTTTGCTTTAGTTTGTTTTAACCTATAATTAAAGAAGAGAATGGTAAGTATGAAAGCATGGACACATGGTTTATGGAGTTTGTTGTGTGTTGGAATGGTAGGTGTTGTCCCGGCAAAGGTTGCCGCTGCTTTGCCGCAAGGAAGCGGTAAAGCCGTGAATTTGGCTTTGGGGGCAGAAGCATTTTCCGGCTCTTGCTATGGTGCCGGATATGAGGCCAAGTATGTGACGGATGGCAATTGGGATACGCGTTGGGCATCAGCCGGACTGTCTGGGACGGTATGGCTTACCTTGGACTTGAAAGGGGAAAGGACGTTCAACTGCATTGATGTTTATGAGACAGAAGGTTACAAAGGACGCATAGAGGAGATTGTCATTTCAGTGTCCAATGACGGAATAGGATGGAAACGTTGGCTGAACCGCAGACCGAGTGATGCACGGACAGTGTTGGTTGGTGAAGAGATGACAGCACGTTATGTACAGGTCTCTTTTTTGGAGTGTAGTCCGGAGGGCATCAACGTAGATGAAATCGGTATCTATGACGACCCGCAAGCCGTGGCTACGCCCGAACCGACGGCGTGGAGGGAGGATGCTCTCGGTTGGATTCGTCAACTGCCTTCCCGTGAGGCCAATGTGTACCAACAGCGTAAGGCACATTTGAAGTACGGAATGTTTATCCATTACGGTATGAATACCTTTTTGGGGCAGGAATGGAGCGATGGTTCATCTCCGGCCTCGGCCTACCATCCGGACTTGTCCACGCTCAATCCCGAGGCTTGGGTCAAGGTGGCATACGAAGGCGGTATGAATTTCATTGTGTTGGTTACGAAGCATCATGACGGTTTTGCGTTGTGGAATACGGAAGTCGGTACGTATAACATCAATCATACGGGCCGGAAAGGCGACCGTCGGGACATCGTAAAAGAAGTAGCGGATGCTTGCCGCAAGTATGGAATCAAGTTGGGGCTATATTATTCTGCTTGGGACCGGAACTGGGATGCGAACCATACGCAGGCCTCCACGGGGTTAGACCGTGTACAGTTGGCGCAGGAATATAATGATTTCGCTTTGGCGCAAATCACCGAACTGATGGACGGGCGTTACGGCGAGATTTCGGAATTCTGGATAGACGGGGCGTGGGTGAAGAGCAATAAGGCATGGGAATTCGGCCGGATGTATGACAAGGTGAAGCGTTTGCAGCCTTCCTGTCAGATGGCAGTCAACACTTGTATTCGTTGTGGACGTACCCCGGACCAATACCAAGGCGGAGAAGAAATCTATTATTTCCCTTCCGACTTTCGTTTGCACGACCCGATGTTTACTCGGCGCGGTGCGGATGCTGACCCGAAAGTCTACCGTCGTGAGGGACAGGACTATTATTTGCCTTTCGAATCCACGGTCTGTATGAACAACAGTTGGTTTTGGTCTGAAAAGAATAATGCGGAGAGTGTCATGTCTGCCGATAAAATCAAGGCGGCATACGAACACATGGTGGAACAGGGCAATACCTTGGTGGTCAACCTGGCTCCCGGCAAGGACGGATTGTTGAAAGACTACGACGTGGAAGCGTTGTATGAGGGGGCGCGTGCGTTGGGCATTGCCCGTGGCGATGCCCGTTTGAACCGTGGCAAGGAAGAGAGGGCTGTGCGCATAGATTATGTGACGACCAAGGGGTATGTGGCATTTCCCACCCGTTATCTTTATGGGAAGAAAGGGGTTGGCTTTACCGTCAAGGCCGAAGACTTGTCGCAAGACGGCTATCGCTTCGTAGGAAAAGAGGAAGTCGTAGAGGGTCGTTTCGGCAAGACCAAACGTATAGAGTTTGTGTACGAGGATGTGGCCGGAATCCCGGCAAGCGGTAAGTCGGATGGTTCGCTGTCAGGTTCGTATTCATGTCACATGAATTAGTAGGTATGAAGAAAGTTGTTTTTGTTGTGCTTGCAACATTGTGGTTGTTTGCATGTAAAAAAGAAGACGGTAAAAAGGTAGAGTTTCATGCTCTGCCTGTCAGTTCTATAGTGTCGGATACGTTGGAAATAGATTCGGTGCGCATGAATACCTTTTTTTCCAATCCGACTTCCCTTTTCATCATAGATGATTCGTTGCTGCTCGTATTTGACGATAACAGAAGCGATAAGCTTTGCCATTTTATTCATACGAAAGGGGGTGTGGTTAAAAGTTTCGGCGAGTGGGGACGTGCAAGAGGTGAATTTATCTTGCCGCAAGGATTGTCCTTGTCTAAAGATAAGGAGACTTGTTGCGTGTACGATTATAATACGCAATATACTGTTTGCTTTTCCGTAAAAGAGGCATTGGGTGGAGGCAATCCTGTCCAAGATGTGATAAGAATGGAAGAAGTGGAAAGCGAGCGCCCTGTGGAGCATCGCTTCTATCAGGTCTTGGCTTTGTCTGACAACCGTTTCCTTGGATTTGGTAACCATCCAGAGAATCGGGTTCAAATCTTTAATAAATCAAAGGTGCTTGCCACGTATTCGGATTTTCCGGTTTTGGACGAGAAAGAAGAGAACAACAGGTCTGTTTGGGGTAATTTGGCATCTTTTGGTGTATCTCCGGATGAAAAACATATCGTCATAACCACCGGGATAGGGGCGGCCTTTGAGATATTGTCTTTGAGTGGGGAAAAAATAAGCCATAAGTTGGTGAAAGGCTTCTATACTCCGAAATATTCTATTGCTCAGGGAGCCGTTCCGACTTGTGTCGTCGTATGTCCGGAAACAGTAGTCGGATTTAATGCCCTGCATGTGGCAAATGATTGTTTTTATGCCGTGTTAGCCGGGCCGGAAGAGCGGTACAATGAAATCTTGAAATTTGATTTTGGTGGGGAATGTGTGCATAGATATTGTTTTCCGTCGGATATTGTTTATATAAATTGTATGACGGTCGATAAAGGGCGGCTTTGGGCTTTTGTGGAAAATAAGGACGGGGAAATAAAACTTATACAGACAAGGATATGAAGAATGACGGGCATACCCGTCATTCTTTTTCTTTTTTTCTTGATTTTTATCCGGAAAAGCGTTATTTTCGATGTTTGTATGAATCAACGTTGTGTGCGTCGGATATGGGAGCTTTGTCGTTACGGGATATTTCGTTGTTGCCGGTTTTTGCAGGCGTGAAGCAAGTGGGGCCTTGGTGGAATTTCAAGCATGTCATCAGCCCTTTCTATCGTTTGTATTATGTGGAGAGCGGGGCGGCTCGCGTGTGCGTGGATGATGTGTGGTATGAGTTGCGCTCCGGGCAGTTGTTCCTCATTCCGAAATATGCTTGCCATAGTTATGAATGCACGGGAGGGATGAACCATTACTATATCTGTTTCTTTGATGATTGGGTAGGGAACGGGGTGCCTCGTCCCGACAAGATGGCTTTGCAGGTACAGGCAGAGCCTTATGATTTGGCTTTGATGCGACGGTTCCTGCAGTTGAATCCGTGTATGGAACTTGTCAATGTAGACCCCAAGGTCTATAACCGGGCAGTGTACGATGGGGCAACCTGTCTCTCCCATGCCCGAAAGGAGATGGAGAGTTGTGGCATCCTGATGCAGTTGTTTTCCCGTTTTGTTACGGACGAGTGCCTGGGATATTGCTTGGGAGCGGCAGCCGGTGGCAAGTTCGACGAAATTGTGAACTATATCCACAGCCATTTGGACCGGCATATCCCTTTGGCCGAGTTGGCAGACAGGGCTTGTCTGACGGCGGGGCATTTCTCTAAAGTATTCAAACAGGTGATGGGCACGTCCCCCTGCCTTTATATACAGAACCGGCGTATCAAACGGGCGCAAACCTTGTTGCTGACCACCAATATGACGATAACACAAGTCGCGGAAAGGGTCGGCATTTACAGTCCGGCACAGTTTACCCGTCTGTTTGCCAAGATTGCGGGTTGCAAGCCGAAGGATTACCGGAGCAAGTTGTTGGATTGTTGTTATTAAATGTCCGACATGTGGCACTTGTCGGGACGGTTTGACCTGAAAATAGGAATAATTCCGTAACTTTGTGCCATGAAAACCACGATTAAGCGAAAGCAGGGGGCAAGCTCGCTTGCTTCTGCCGAGCGTGAGTGGTTTATCTAATACCCGACAATGTAGGATATAATTGCTAAAAATATAGAAAATGGAAAAGAAATTCAAGAGAACAACCGTCACGTCGGCTTTGCCATACGCCAACGGTCCGGTGCATATCGGTCATTTGGCAGGGGTGTATGTCCCGGCGGACATTTACGTGCGTTACCTCCGTCTGAAGAAGGAGGACGTGCTTTTCATCGGCGGTTCTGACGAGCATGGCGTGCCCATCACCATCCGGGCCAAGAAGGAGGGCATCACGCCGCAGGACGTGGTAGACCGTTATCATAAAATCATCAAGGACTCCTTCGAGGAATTCGGCATTTCGTTCGATGTGTACGGGCGCACGACGTCCGAAGTGCATTGTGAGACGGCTTCGGAGTTTTTCCGTACCTTGTACGACAAGGGCGAGTTCGTGGAGAAAACTTCTATGCAGTATTACGATGAGGAGGCACATACTTTCCTGGCCGACCGTTACATCACGGGCGAATGCCCCCATTGCCATGCAGAAGGAGCATACGGCGACCAGTGCGAGAAGTGCGGCACGTCGCTGTCTCCCACCGACCTGATCAACCCCAAGAGTGCCATCAGCGGTTCGAAACCGGTGATGCGTGAGACGAAGCATTGGTACCTGCCGTTGGACAAGCACGAGGCATGGTTGCGCCAGTGGATTCTGGAAGACCACAAGGAGTGGCGTAACAACGTGTACGGGCAGTGCAAGAGTTGGCTCGACATGGGTTTGCAGCCCCGTGCCGTGAGCCGTGACTTGGACTGGGGCATCCCCGTGCCGGTGGAAGGTGCCGAGGGCAAGGTGCTTTATGTGTGGTTCGATGCGCCCATCGGCTATATCAGCAATACGAAGGAATTGCTGCCCGATTCGTGGGAGAAATGGTGGAAAGACCCTGAAACCCGTCTGGTGCACTTCATCGGGAAGGACAATATCGTGTTCCATTGTATCGTGTTCCCGGCTATGCTGAAGGCCGAGGGAAGCTATATCCTGCCGGACAACGTGCCGAGCAACGAGTTCCTGAACCTGGAAGGCGACAAGATTTCCACGTCACGGAATTGGGCGGTGTGGTTGCATGAGTACTTGCGCGATTTTCCAGGCAAGCAGGACGTGTTGCGCTATGTGCTGACGGCCAATGCTCCGGAAACGAAAGACAACGATTTCACGTGGAAGGATTTCCAGGCACGCAATAATAACGAACTGGTGGCTGTGTATGGCAATTTTGTGAACCGTGCCTTGCAGCTTACGCAAAAGTATTACGATGGCGTAGTGCCCGTTTGCGGCGAGCTGACGGAGTATGACCGTCAGACGTTGGATGAGTTCAAGGACGTGAAAGCCAAGGTGGAAGAATTGCTCGACGTGTTCAAGTTCCGCGATGCACAGAAAGAAGCGATGAACTTGGCGCGCATCGGTAACAAGTATATTGCTGACAGTGAGCCTTGGAAAGTGGTAAAAAACGATCCGGAACGTGTGAAGACCATCATCTATATCTCTTTGCAACTCACGGCCAATTTGGCTATTGCTTTTGAACCGTTCTTGCCCTTTAGCAGCGAGAAGCTCCGCAAGATGTTGAACATGGAAAGCTTTGAGTGGGACCGGTTGGGACGTACGGACCTCTTGGTGTCCGGTCATCAGTTGGCCAAGCCGGAACTGTTGTTCGAGAAAATAGAAGACGATGTAATCGAAGCACAAGTGCAGAAGCTGCTAGATACGAAAAAAGCCAACGAGGAAGCCAACTATAAGGCCAAGCCCATCCGCGAGAATATCGCATTTGAGGACTTCCAGAAGCTGGACATCCGCGTGGGAACGGTATTGGAATGCACCAAAGTGCCCAAAGCGGACAAACTGTTGTGCTTTAAGATTGCCGACGGGTTGGAAAACCGCACAATCGTAAGCGGTATCTCCAAATTCTACAAGCCCGAGGAACTGGTGGGCAAGCAGGTTTGCTTCATTGCCAACCTTGCTCCCCGTAAACTGAAAGGCATCGAGAGCCAAGGCATGATACTTTCGGCACTGAATTATGACGAGTCGCTGAGTGTCATTACCGTAGACCGTGAGGTGAAGCCCGGTTCAGAGGTTTGCTAACAGAGGTGGCAGGGGCAATGGTATTTGTGTCCTGTATGTACATGATAAAAAGGAGAGGAAACAAGATGTTCCTCTCCTTTTGTTTGTTTTGGGCGTAACGGGGGCTTTCAAGCCCTTATCATTTTACAGTCCTCCGTCTACCATCCAGATTCCTTGCGGATTGTCACGGCGCAAGGCTATGTGACGGATTACAGAATTGCCATCGGAGCGTGTCAACTTGTAGAACACGATGACTCCGTTGTAACCTTTTTTCTCTTTGGCTTCGCTGAAATCTGAAGCCTTGCAGCCTTTTAAGTCTTCGGAGAGTGTGGGAAGTGAGGCCGTGTAATAGTAAAGTGCTTCGCCTGCCATTTGGGGCTTTCCGTCGGTGAGTGCTTTCAGGACTCTTTGTGCGGCTTCCGGGGCGGTCTCGTTCTTTAGCTTTTTCAGGCGTACCGGGGCTTGGATTTCCGGTGCGTGGGCCGGTAGCCAGGTCACTTGTGTCGTGTCGGGGCGTTGTATGAGTTGGGTCGGTGTGAGGTGAAGATTATAGTCAATGCGTTCACTTTTCAGCACAAGCGTCTTTTGTCCATTGCGTTCCCACCATATTTGTATGCTCTTCAGCATCTTGTCTTCTTTTGAGAACACGTTCTCGGTGGTACACCGGTAGCTTGTTTCTTCCCCTTCCATCAAAGTCGCTATGTCGGAACCGTATATCTGGGTATGGGTGACTATGGTGATGGTGGAGTCTGTTTCGGTCGTTTCCATCCGGGCACCTTTGTCATCCAGTAATGCCCTTTTTTGTCGCTCTAACAGAGTTTCGGGGTGGAGCAGCGTGGCGAATCCTTCGGCAAAGTTGGCATCGGGTGTGCCGTATACCCCTGAACCGTTCGTGTCCCACATGTACTGATTCTCGCCGTCCGACATGATGGTGCGTCCGCCTTCTTTTTCAATCCTCCAGAATGTCTTGGCTTCTTGCCGCATGGATTTGATACTGATATGCGTGAATCCGGATTCCGGATTGATGTAGGCGAAGTTCTCTTTCGGAGTGGTACGGGCGTAGATAGACATGGAGAAGCTTTCCGCGTCTCGTGATTTTTGGATGGATTGCTCGAAAACCAAAGGGATGGCAGTGACGGCCTCCGCTTGTGTGGAGAACAGGTTGCTTAGCCCTGTGCCCACACCGGCTAAGAATATGGCTATGGCGGCCGCTACCTGCAGGATTCTGCGTATCAGTTTTTGTTGGGGGGCACCTTGTGGTTGTGAGGGCTGTAACGTGATAACCGGTTTTTGTTTTCCAAACTCCGGTGAATGCTTGGGCGTAAGTAAGTCTACCGTTTGCATGAAGTCTTCGTAATAAGCACGGCACGAAGCGCATTCCTTCATGTGTTGTCTACAAGCTTCTGCAATGGCCGGATCGGTTTGTTTGTCACATAAGTCGGCCATATATTTCTTAAAATCTTCGCATTTCATGATGTTTTGTTTTTTGGGGTTTTTCTACTTTAGGATTTGATTCCTTTTCTGATTTTTTCTATTCCGTACTGGAATCTGGATTTGGCGGTTGTGACCGGTATGTCCAGGATGGCGGCAATGTCCGAGAAACTGTTATTGCCGTGGATACGGAGCCGGATGACTTCGGCTTGTTCCTCCGGGATTCCTGCTAGCAGGGTCGAGATAAGTTGGAACTCTTGTTCGAAGTTTTCGGCTTTTTCTTCACTGACGTGTGTGGCTTGCTCTATCGGCACGAATTGCCGTGTTTGCCGTCGGCGCAACCGGTCGGTGCAGAAATTGGAAAGGCTTCGATAGAGGTAACTGCGCAAGTTTGCCAGGGGATGACCACCTGCATCTTGTTTTTTAGTATGCAGTTGCAGGAAAATGTCTTGTACGGCATCTTCGGCATCGTCTGCGTTTCCTAACCGGTAACAGGCGTATCTCAGCAAATGAGGTCTTTCGCTCTCCATCAATGCGGCTATCTCCCGATGCGGTTTCTTTTCCGGATGGTTGTTTAGGGGTTGTTTCATATTTCATTCATGTTTTTTAGACTGCAATCTGTAATAATGACGCAATAGGGAGATAAAAGACGTAAAAACTGCCTTCTTTTTTAGATATTACCTAATAAAAAAGAAAAAGGCAGTTTTTACACGGAAAAATAGGTCTGCTGTTTAAGGCAGGTTCTTTTTGTCCTCTTCGAGGTCTTGTCGGGGAAGATTGGCTGCCAACAGCAGCCAACCCGCAACACCGGCTACGATGGAGCCGCAAAGAATGCCCAGTTTCGCATCATTGAGGAGTGTACTGCCTTCCATACCTATATTATAGTAGGAAAGGTCGGCAATGAACATGGAGACGGTGAACCCGATGCCCGTCAACATGCAGACGCTGAAAAAGTTTTTCCAGTTGCAGCCCTGGGGTAATTGGACGAATCCCAACTTGACTGCCAGCCAAGAGAACGAGAATACGCCTACGAATTTCCCGATGGCCAATCCTAAAAAGACTGCCAGACCTACTCCGTTGAGCAGGCTGTCCATGCTGATGCCTTCTAAGTTCACTCCTGCATTGGCGAAGGCGAAGACCGGAATTACGAAATAATTGATGGGGTTCTGCAAAGCGTCTTCCAAATCCTGTAAAGGGCTAATCGTACGGTCCGAGGCGTGTTCTATATTTTTAAGCAATATGATTTGTTCGTTGGACAGGATAGTAGTCCCCTTATGATTGGTGGTTGCCTGGTCTATGGGGAAACGGTTGATTTTGTTTCGCAGGTGTTTGACGAAGTGAAGGGCAGAAACTCCGGGGCGTGCCGGGACGAAGAAGGCCACGATTACTCCGGCTATGGTGGCATGGATACCGGAATTCAGTAGGGAGTACCAAACGAATGTCCCGATGACGATGTAGAACATTTTGGACATGACATGACGATGGTTGCCGAAGGCCAAAATCACAAGCAGGAGAGCGGCGTAGGCCAAGTATTGGAAATGCAATTCGGTAGAATAAAAAATGGCAATGACCAAAATGCCGCCCAAGTCATCGGCTACGGCCAAGGTGGCCAGAAATATCTTCAGGCCGATGGGAACCCGTTTGCCGAACATGGAGAGTACCCCCAATGAGAACGCAATGTCAGTAGCCATAGGAATTGCGCTACCCCGTAGCATAAGCGGGTCGTCGGGGCAGGTGAGGACGAAAATCAACACGGGAATAGCCATTCCGCCGCAGGCTCCGATGATGGGGAGCAGGGCTTTCTTCATCGTGGAAAGTTCGCCTACGAGAATTTCCCGTTTGATTTCCAGTCCCACGGAAAAGAAGAACAGTGCCATTAAGAAATCGTTGATGAATTCCAACAAGGTGAGGCATTCCTTCCCGTGGCTGAACAGGTTGAAGTTTCCGATGGAGAAACTGACTGGTTTGTCCCACAAGGCACGGTAGGCATCTCCCCAACCGGAATTGGCCACGACCAGGGCCAAAATTGTAACGATAATCAGAATCAGGCTGGAGTTCACGTATTTCCTGAACATGCTAAGAAAAGTATAATTCCTCATGGCTTTTAGGGATTGGGGGTAAGTGTCGGTTTTAATTTTTGCTATTCCATACGATGGGCGTTCCCGTAGTCGTAATACCCTCGGCTTGGATGCTGAGTACCGTAGGTTTGCTGTTGTTATACAAATTGACGGTAGCCTTTCCTTCCGAGTCGAATTTCACATTGGGCATCCAGTACAAGGTACGGCGATAGTCTTTTGTGTCCGGCAAGGGCTTTTGGCTGTAATCGGGGCTATAGAAGTCTTCGCATACGGCATATCCGTCCAACACATAACGTCGGTCACGGTATGTGGGTTGGTAGCCGTCGTTGGGGAATAGGCGGTAGTCGATGATGACATCCGGTTGGTTGTCCCCTTGGTATTTCGGACTGCCTTGTTCGCGGGGGGCATAATCAGTGTAAATATAAAGCTTGTCTAAGTTCCGGAGGTGCCTGTAAGCCTCCATTTTACCTTCTCCGGCCGTGATGACAGGAGGAATCTCAATCTGCGTGCCGTTGAGCATGCGCTGTGGGGCAACGTTCTTGCGGGTATGCTTCAGGTTTATCGGTTTGCCGTCGTACCGGACTTGCAGGAAATAGTCCCTGTCCATGCCCATGTCACCGATATAGGTCAGGGCGACTTGCTGCGGGAAGGTGACCCAGTTGTGTGTGCCGGTGCTCATGCCATAGTCTGCCGTGAGGTTGAACGCGTCGTAAGCGTCTACTACCAAGGCCGGCTTGCTAAGGTCGAGCTTGCGCAACCCGCCCCGTTTGGTTCGTACCGTTATCGTGGCAAGTTGGCGGTCTGTGAAAGATGTTTGTCCACCTTGGCTTTCGAACCGTTCGTCTGCGTCATAGCGCGGTGCGTCGTGGTAATAGCTGTACGGTTTCGGGAATAAGGGATTGAATCGGTTCAACTTGACAAAATAATCCGGGTAGGCCTCCTCGTTGGTGAAGTCCTTCTTCCTTTTTTCCTTGATGTAGTCTTCTCCTTTGTCTTTGTCCGCAGCCGGGAGGAACAGGATGTATTTGTCATATAATAACGGAGTCTTCATGTAAAACATTCCATTCTCCGTTGTTTGCATCAGGTCCATGGTCTGGTTGCCTTGGATGAATGTGGGCCATACGTTGACTTCTTCTTTCAGGTTGCTCATGATGGAACCTGTGGTGAACGGGTCACGTTGGTTGTCCTGAAACATTTGGGTCATAGGATTGTGGTTCGAGGTGTTGCCGGATTCAAGTCCTTTGTTTTCTTGGTTCTGGTTGTCGGCGGCTTCCATGATGTCTTCTATTGTGCCGTCCCGTTCCACGGAGGTGTCAGGGGCGCGCATGGTTCCGGTTTCGGGCAACCAGTTTTCTTCTTTGACATACGTTCCGTAGGCCAATCGGAAATCTTCTATCCGGTTCACACAACCAGATATGGTTTGGAGCTGTTCCGGCATGTGTTGAAGGGCCATAGGTTCGATACCTGACATGGTTTTCCATGAATAACGTCGCCATCCCTGTACCATCATGAGGAGGTCGAGTGCCTGACGTCGGATACTGTCGTCCGCTTCGAAATAGTAACCCGGGTTCTCGACGAAACCTTTCAATTCGCTTCCCAACAGCATTTCCGTAAGGATGTTGCCGTTGTCGTATGTCAGTTCGTCCGTGGCGTGATCGCGTATTGCCAACGACACATTGGGCGTGCCGGTGGTAGGATTCGTCAGTTGGAGTTGCAGGGAGATGGGCTCGAAAGGTTCGTATTGTGCTTTTACTCCGTCGACGGTTAATTGCGGTGTGTCATATTCGTGGTGGTTAACGAATATCAGGCGGTCGGCGTACACACGTCCTTTCCCGTCGAACAGCGTAAACTGGTTTACTCCCGTAGGGAGTTGGTCGGACGGAATTTCGACGGTAGCTTTTCCGCTGTCGTCAAGCTTGATGTCATAATAGGCTTTCGATACACCGTTGTGCATGATTTGAAGGCCCATGGCCGGTTTCGGGTTCTGGAGGCCGGAGGATTGGATGGAGGCGCTGACGACCTCCCCCTTTTGTACGACAGCCATGGCGCAGCCCTCCTTGGCCGGTTCGGGCAATGCATACATGTAATCATATCCTTCGTATCGGAATACGGCTTTATATTTCTCTCCGGCCGGTATGTCCGGTAAAGTGAATATGCCGCGTCCCCGGTTCATGCTTTTGGCTCGGGCGATTTCCTTCCCGTTCTTATCCTGTACGGATAGCTCGATGTCGATATGTTTTCCTTCTTCCGTGTTGGCTTCGAACGCTACTCTTCCGGTAGTGCCTTCCACGATGTCTCCTCCTTCGGGATAGAAGCGGAGGTCGAGTTTCGGTTTACCTTTTTCGGATTTGAAATATCTTCGCATCGGTCTGAGCGTCATGTCCTTGGTGTAATCTCCGGGAGTTTTTGGATGGTCGAACACCGGGAATACGCGCGAATAAATCTTATCATAGTCCCGGAAAAAATCCTTGGCCATTGATTTAAAGTAGAACATCAGTTCCGTCCACTTGGAATGTGGGTGTTCATATTGCCCGAAGTTCAGCATCCAACGGGTATATGCCCTTAATTCATAATATCCGGCATATAGGGAGTCGGTGAGCGTGAAAGCCCCGTGCCCCGTTCCGTCCGGCATTTCCACCTGTTGCCGTTCTACCAAGTAACCGTCGGGAGTGAGCAGTTCTACATATAATATCTTACTGAGGTCGGTCAAAGTCTGCCGGTCTGAGCGCGTGACGTATGCTTTGTACCATATCGTGTCGCCTACGAAATAGCAGGTGTTGTCGATGTGGAGAAAGACTTTTTCTTGAGGGACGGCCGTCCCGAATTTTTCTACCTTCTGGCTTAAGACCTCCGGTGTGGCGGAGGTTCGCGGAGTATTTCCCCCTTGTCCCCATGCGAAGAGAGAAGAGCAAAATGCGATACCGAGTGCAATGTTACGTCTCATGATATTTCGTTTAGGTTTGCTAAGTACAAAGATAATAATTAAAATCTCCCATCAATAAGTTTTTACCAAGAAATTCTGAGGTGATATCCACCGTTTATTGTTTTTATATCTATCTTTGCCCCAACTAAGATTATTATGAAACTCGATTATACACATAAAGACTCTTATTATGACACTTATTAAATCTATTTCAGGCATACGCGGAACTATCGGCGGCTGTGTAGGCGACACGCTGAATCCGTTGGACATTGTGAAATATACATCTGCATACGCCGCGTTGATTCGCCGGACGGCTACAGTGAAGGGCAATACAATCGTAGTAGGACGGGATGCACGCATTTCCGGCGAGATGGTCAAGAATGTGGTGTGCGGCACACTGATGGGCATGGGGTTCGATGTGGTCAATATCGGACTGGCTTCCACGCCGACCACCGAACTGGCCGTAACGATGGAAGGGGCCTGCGGCGGCATCATCATCACGGCTTCGCATAACCCCCGGATGTGGAACGCCTTGAAACTCCTTAATGAGAAAGGCGAGTTCCTGAACAAAGAAGAGGGGAACGAAGTGTTGCGGTTGGCAGAGGAAGAAGCGTTTGAATATGCAGACGTGGATCATCTGGGGCACTATCGGGAAGACCATACGTATGACCAAAAGCACATCGATTGGGTCAAGAACCTGAGATTAGTGGACGTGGAGGCGATTCGCAAGGCACATTTTCGCGTGGCCATAGACACAGTCAATTCGGTGGGTGGCATCATCCTGCCTCGGTTGTTGGAACAATTGGGAGTGGAGCAGGTCACAGGGCTGTTTACGGAACCGACGGGAGATTTCGGCCATAACCCCGAACCTTTGGAAAAGAACTTGGGCGACATCAAGGCTTTGATGCAAAAAGGCGGTCACGATTTGGCATTCGTGGTAGACCCGGACGTAGACCGTCTGGCCATGTTCTGCGAGGACGGGACGATGTACGGCGAGGAATACACCTTGGTGACGGTGGCAGACTATATTCTGCAGCATACGCCGGGAAACACGGTGTCTAATTTGAGTTCCACCCGTGCCTTGCGCGATGTGACCCGTATGTACGGAGGGGAATACAGCGCGGCTGCGGTTGGCGAGGTGAACGTGGTGGCCAAGATGAAAGAGACCCGTGCCGTGATCGGCGGGGAAGGCAACGGCGGGGTGATTTATCCGGAGGCGCATTACGGGCGCGACGCATTGGTCGGCATCGCCCTCGTGTTGACCTATCTGGCCCGGACGGGAAAGAAAATGTCCGAACTGCGTGCCACTTATCCGTCATACTTCATGGCCAAGAACCGTATCGACCTGACGCCGGAGACGGATGTGGATGCCATTCTGGAGAAAGTAAAAGACATGTATAAGGACGAGGAGGTGAACGACATCGACGGAGTGAAGATTGATTTCCCCGACAAATGGGTGCATTTGCGTAAAAGCAACACAGAGCCGATTATCCGTGTGTATTCCGAGGCAGCCACGCAGGCTGAGGCGGAGGAAATCGGGCGGAAAGTCATGGACGTGGTGTATTCGCTGGTTTGACGGACCTGTTCATCATTAACCTGAGGATATATGAAAAAACTGTTATTGTATGTGTGGGGCTTGCTCTTCTGTCTGGGGGGGCGGGCCGGTGGAGAACGGGAAACGGTGCTGTTGCGGGACGGATGGCGGTTCATCCGTGCGGACAATGAGTCGTTCGGCGGAGTGCAGGTAGACGACGGAAAGTGGAAACGCGTGTCCGTGCCCCACGATTGGGCGATAAGCGGGCCGTTCGATGCGAATAACGACCGCCAGTTCATGGCCATCGAGCAGGACGGACAGAAAGAGGCGCAAAACCAGTCCGGACGTACGGGAGGACTGCCTTTCGTCGGCGTAGGTTGGTACAGGCTGTATTTCGATGTACCCGGTTTTGGGACAGACAAACGCGTGGTGCTGATGTTCGACGGGGCGATGAGCCACGCGCAAGTCTATGTCAACGGAAAGAAGGTGGGGAATTGGCCGTATGGCTATAATTCCTTTTATTTCGACGTGACGGATGCCGTGAATGCAAAAGACAATGTGTTGGCGGTGCGCTTGGAGAATGAACCCGAAAGCTCTCGTTGGTATCCGGGAGCCGGGTTGTACCGGAACGTGCATCTGGTCGTGTCGGGCAAAGTCGGGGTACGTACATGGGGCACGACTGTCACTACGCCGACGGTGCGTGAGGATTTTGCGAAAGTGAAGGTACGTACGGAACTGGAATATCCCGACGGTACGGACTGCAAGGACATCCGTCTGAAAACCGTCCTGCGTGCTCCCGGAGGACAAAAAGTGGCGGAGCGTGAAACCGTCTTGTCGCTGTATGACGAAGGCGTGCTCGAACAGGATTTCGTGGTGGACCGCCCCCTGTTGTGGGATTGCGAACATCCGAACCTCTACCGGGCGGACACGGAGGTGTACTATCAGGGACATTTGAGCGACACCTACCAGACTACGTTCGGCATCCGTACGATTGAAGTCGTCCCCGAAAAAGGCTTCCTGTTGAACGGGAAAAAGTTGGTTTTCCATGGCACGTGCAATCATCACGACTTGGGACCGTTGGGCACGGCGGTGAACATGCAGGCCATCCGTTACCGGCTGAAGATGCTGAAGGATATGGGCAGCAATGCTTACCGTACGTCGCACAACATGCCGTCGCCGGAACTGGTGCAAGCCTGTAACGAGATGGGGATGCTGTTGATGGTGGAGACTTTCGATGAGTGGAAAGCCAAGAAAATGGCCAACGGTTATAACAAGTACTACGACGAGTGGGTGGAACGCGATTTGGTGAATGTGGTGCGTCATTACCGCAACGACCCGGCGGTCGTGATGTGGTGTATCGGCAACGAGGTGCCCGACCAAGGTTCGGTGCAGGGAGCGAAGCTTTGCCGGATGATGCAGGACATCGTGCACCGCGAAGATCCCACGCGGCCCTGCACGCAAGGCATGGACCGTGTGGATGCCGCCATCAAGAGCCACGTGGCGGCCATCATGGACATCCCGGGCTTCAATTACCGTTCCAATCTTTACCAGAAAGCTTATAAGGCATTGCCGCAACGGGTGGTGTTGGGGTCGGAAACGGCTTCTACGGTAAGCTCGCGCGGCGTGTATAAGTTCCCTGTGGAACGTAAGGCCGGGGCGAAATACGACGACCATCAGTCGTCTTCCTACGATGTGGAACATTGCCCGTGGAGCGACTTGCCGGAGGACAACTTTATCCTGTCCGAGGATTTGCCCTACGATATGGGCGAGTTCGTGTGGACAGGCTTCGACTACTTGGGCGAGCCGACGCCGTATTATGACGATTGGCCCAGCCATTCTTCGCTGTTCGGTATCATCGACTTAGCTTACCTGCCCAAGGATCGTTATTACCTTTACCGCAGCCAATGGAACAAGGCAACGGAAACCTTGCACATCCTTCCGCACTGGAACTGGCCGGGGCGTGAAGGCGAGGTGACCCCGGTATTTGTGTACACCAATTACCCTACGGTGGAACTTTTCATCAATGGCAAGAGCCAAGGGAAACGTACGAAAGACACCACCGTCAAGCTCGACGAGACGGAAAACGATGAGGCCCGCCGTGCTTTGGTCCGCCAGAAACGTTACCGGCTGATGTGGATGGACACGCGTTACGAGCCGGGCGAGGTGAAGGCTGTGGCCTACGACGAAAGCGGGCGGAAGTGCGCGGAGCAGGTCGTCCGCACGGCAGGCAAGCCTTACCGTATCGTATTGAAGGCCGACAAGGACACGTTGGACGCGGATTTGCGGGATGAAGACTTGGCTTTTGTCACGGTCAGCGTGGTGGACCGCGAGGGCAACCTCTGTCCCGACGCACAGCATACGGTGAAGTTTTCTGTCCGTGGAGCGGGGTATTACAAGGCCGGAGCCAACGGTAATCCCGTGTGCCTTGAACCGTTCGGTCGGCCGCAAATGCCGGTGTTCAACGGACAGATGACTGCAATCGTGGCGGAAAAAGGACAAGCCGGAGTCCTCCGCCTGAAAGCGGAAGCCAAAGGACTGAAGTCCGCCGAACTGGTCTTGTCTGTCAAGCGGGCGGAATAAGTCCGGAGGGGAGGAGGGAATTCCTTTTTCCTATTCCTGCGCCTTTGGGGTGTAGGTCTCGATGAAATCCTTCTCGAAAGGAAGCGTACGGAGCACGTTCAGGTGAGAACGTGCTTCTTCTTTTTTATGCAAGGCCAGACAAATCCGGATCATCTGTTTGAGCAGGAGTGGAGACGGGCCTTCGGTCTTCAAGTCCGCCTTGCCCAGTTCGTAAGCGATGGGGTATTGTTCCGAAGCGATGCAGTAATCCATCAAAAAATAATTCCGGACGTTTTCGAGGTTACCGTCACGGTTATGCAGGTAAATGGGGCGGCTTGTCGGCGGTAACATGTCTATGGGCACTTTGGGCACATCGTTTTTGTCTTCCATCCGCGAAATGGCGTAGTAAGCCGCCACCGTGCTGTAGGTAAGCCCGGAGCGGGACGCAGTGGTTTGCATGCCCTTCCAGTCCTGCCGTTCCAGTTCGCGCTGCATCCTGGCTGTAGGGCGTACGTAGGGGCGATACCATTCGTTCATACCCACGGCTCCGGCTCCCAAAATGAGGATGAATCCCATGGCTTTCCATTCGTCGAGCGGACGGTTGTAAGCCGGTGGGGTGAACAACCCCGAGAGTTTTTTCCGGCTGAACGAACGTACGAAAACGGCTTGGCAAGCCAGAATGAGGAGGATGCAGAAGGGAATGCCGAGCAGTTTACCTGTTTCCGCCTGATAGTAAATGTCGAAACCGTGGTAAACGACCACATAAATAAAAACGAATGCCGGGATGTATTTCAGGTATCCGAACCGGCCGCGCAACCTGAAGACATACCCGAACAGCCAAGAGATGAGGGTAAGCATGCCCGACAGGAGGGCACCGCCCCAAAAGGGCGAATGGAACGCTTGGAGCAAGGCACGCCCGATAATCCACAACGAACCGTAAGAGGTTTCCCATAGCGGGCGCATGGCTCCTTGGGCTGTACTGAAGAAACTGTGTTGTTGGGCGATGTAAAGCACGTCGCCGTAATAAATACCGAAAAACATCCAGAAGCCGAAAAAGAACAGTTTCAGGGCGTCCGGCCACGCTGTCATTACACGTGAAGTACGGTTTTCCGGTGAAGGGTTTTGCTGTCTGTTCATAGTCGTATGGGGTTAAAGGGTTAATTTATGCAACCAGTATCCGGCCTTTTCTTTGATTTCCGTTTGTTGCTTTTCCAACTCTTGGATGATACCGCATTGTTGTACGGTGCCCCGGACGGCCAACGCGTCGTCCACGGCGGTTTCCTCGCCGCCGTCGATACCGAAACCGGCAAGGGAACCTGTCGAGATGTCCTTTGTGGCATCGGCTATGATCTGCCGGTTGAGTGTCGTGGCGGCGGTTTCCCATTTCCGGATGACGGGCAGGCAGAGCGACGGGATAAAGTCCTTGCCATAGTTATCGGGGTATATCTCGTGCAAGAGGTTCCACGTCCAAGCCCAGGCGAAGTCGTCATACCGGTCGTGGATAAGCCGGAGCCGTTCTCCCAATTTTTCTATGCAGTCGAGTTGTCTTGTGGCGATGATTCTGGTAATGTCGTTGATTTCGCTTATAGGTGCCAACATGCCGCCGATGTCTCCCCAACGGTCGCTGCATGCCGCATGGGGATGCAGGGCTTCGCATAGCCCGTCCGAGGGCATGCCCTCATGCGCCTCTAATTGCCGGATCAGTTGTTCGCCCAAGTAACGGTCTAAGGCCAACCGGTACCATTCTATGCCTTGCTTCACTGATTTCTCTTTGAGGCGCAGGCCGTTCCATGCGATTTTCTTCGCACCTTCCCCGAAATGTCCGGCCAGTCCTTCCAAAGTGTGTATGGCCTGCCATACCCGTCCCATCGTATAAGGGGAAAAAGCTTCAAAGGAGACCGCGTCGGTTCGAGGTGCATGTAAGGAGCGCCCGTCGCGTGCAGGCCATTTCCCGATGTCGCGCAGCGTTCCTACTCCACGAAGGGTAATGCCGGGGAGTACGTAATAAGCGTTCCCTTGTTCCACGAGGTAGGAGAAGGGCCATTCGTGACTGTCCGTTCCGGGGGGACAATGCCCCATGACCAACGAAAACGCTCCGATATGCGCGGGCCACGAGATGTGGCATCCCGAGGCCGTCTTGCAGCCTCGTTCCAATACACCGTGGTGCCGGGGGCCGAGCTTGTAGGCGTGGTTGCTCTGGTTGGTGCCCGAACCGGCGTTCATGAACGAGAACATGCCGCCTATCAACAGCGTGGACTTGTGGTGCGTCACCGTATAGGGACCGGCCAGTATGGCACATGCCTCACCCTGCTCCGCCTGGCAGTTGCAAGCGAAATAGGTGTCTGTGGCAGAAAAGCCGTGCCCGATGGTGGACGCTTGTCCTACATGGCAACGGGTGAGCGTCGCGCCGTCGGCGACGTGGCAACCGGTTTGCAGGATGAAATCGCGGGCGATGACCAAGTCGCCCACGAAGGCAGGGGCGTCCGGATGGCTGCATATCGTGCCGTTTTCCAACCGGACGGCACCTTCCAGACGGCTGCAAGGCCCGATTTTCACGTTGCGGATCAGGCCGCAGCGGAGTATCCGTGTGCCTTCGCCTATCTTGCCTCGGTCGCAGGTCTGCCGTGCGGCGTAGTCCGAAACCAACCGGCGGAGGTTTTGCGTAAACCGGGCATCGTGGCGGTACATGGCCTGCATGTACGCTTCCTGTGCCGACAGGCGGTCGTGAATGAGGATGTCCCGTCCTCCGCTTTCGCTCATGACATGGAGTTCCGTACCGTTGCCGAAGGCAGACGGGCCGGTCATGGCAATGGTGTCCGTATGGAGGATGATGCAGCCCGGGGCGATGTCGTAATGGGCGATATACCCATGGACGTGGGCTATCAGACAGTCGTCGCCCACGGTGGTACAGTGCAGCGTGGCATGGCGGATACCCGTATGGAACGTGATTCCGCCCGGCAGCGTGACGTTCTTTTGGAAATTCCCGATACGGTTGGAACCGGAAAAATGCACGTGCGCCAGATGGCGAAGGTCGATATCCGGATGGACTTCAATCAGTTGCCAATCCTCGGCCGTGCAGCCTTGCAGTTCCAGTTGCCGGATTTCGGCGGGAAGCAGTTGCCGGTATGCTGTGTCGGTATGCGTCTGGAGTTTCATGTCTTTTTCTATGTTGGTTTATTCGAGTTCCTGTTTGGAGGTATAAAGAAACGTTTTTTTTTTGAAAGTCAGTGAGGTTTGCCTTATTTTTTTGCAAGATACCCTGGATGGGGAGGGCTGCGAAGTGCATACCGTGGGTGGGCGTGCCGGGTTTTGGAAACAGGGCTTTGTCAAATGAAATCCGACTTCAAAGAGCGTGCGGATTTACCTTGCGGAGAATGGTTTTTCGTTCTGCGCCAAATGAAAAATCATTCTCAGGAGAATGAAAAATTGTTTGGCGCAGATTGGAATATCGTTCTCCTATCGTTCTTATCTTATTGAAAACAAGTGGATTATAGAAAGTGCGCCGAGGCGAGTAAGATGGGACTGTAGTGTCCTGGTTTTTCAAGTCTTCACCGTAGGGCATAAAAAAAGGGTCAGCGCTCTGACCCAACCTTTGTTAACCTTAAATCTAATACTATGAAAAACACGATGCAAAGGTAGGGAGTTTCGGCTTTCCGGCAAAATATCCGGCTTTTAATATCGAAAAAATGGCTTTTTCTTGATTTATATCAATACGGAGTGCTTTTTTGTGCTAACTTTGTCGGGCAAGAACAAATATATGGTACAAGAATGCTTTGTAGACAATGGGTTTGGTTGAAAAGGTTCAGGCATCGTCGCGGATACGGGGTGCACTCTCCCTTTGCGTTCGACTTCCTGACGTATGTGGTGTATGAGCGTGGGGAATATTACGCCTATCGGGAGTTGAAGAAACGCTATCCCGTGTTTTGCCTCTTTGGGGGCTTTCACCGGTTGAAATGCCGCAAGTTCCTTTTTCGCCTGTCCAACTATGTGCATCCGTCGTTAATCCGGATATACGGGCATTTGGAAGAGGCGGAAACGGCTTACTTGGCAGAGGGATGCCGTTCGGCTGCGGTATGCCGGGATGCGTTTTGGAAAGTGAGGGTGCAGGAGAACGGAGGTTTCGTGCGGCAGAAGGAACTGATGGTCGTGGGTAGGGGGATTGCTCCCCGGCATTGGACGGCTGTGGTTTCGCGTCCGTTGACAAGGTGTTCGGTGTGCCTCCTTTTCGGCATACGGGCATCAAAAGCGGCTTTGCGGGCGTGGAACGATGTGAAACGTTTGCCGGAAATCGTAGTGACTTTCGATCTTTATGACTATGGTCTTGTGTTTTATGACCGTTCCAAGCAACGGCAAGATTATATCGTGAATTTTTAAATATACGGAAGAATGAAGAAAAGTAAAGTATATACCCGTACGGGCGACGGGGGAATGACCAGCTTGAGCGGGGGCGTGCGGGTGCCGAAGACGGATGTCCGCGTGGAAGCGTACGGGACTGTGGACGAGTTGAATGCCCACATCGGCGAGTTGATTACTTATTTGGAAGGTGAGGAAGACCGCAAGTTCCTGACAGGTATCCAATGTGACTTGTTCACGATAGGGGCCTATCTGGCTACGGAGCCCTCACGTGCGGAAAAGTTTGGCCGGGAGGTGGTAACGGGAGAAGACGTGGCGCGCCTGGAGCAAGCCATAGATGAGGCGGAAGACGGACTTCCCGGTTGGCGTGGTTTCGTGCTTCCCGGTGGATCCAGGGGGGCGGCCGTATGCCATGTTTGCCGCACCGTGTGCCGCAGGGCGGAACGGCGTATTTTGGAACTGTCCGGAAGTGCGCCGGTGATGCCGGAGGTTTGTGCGTATGTTAACCGCTTGTCCGATTATTTGTTTGTGTTGTCCCGTAAAATGCTATTTATAGAGGGGAAAGATGAAATTGTGTGGAAGAAACGTTGATGGTATCGAAAATATTATTATTTTTGCGCACAAAATAGAAAAACGAAGTTGTTATAAATATTAAGGACTATGTATTGGACACTGGAATTGGCTTCAAAGTTAGAAGATGCGCCATGGCCTGCCACCAAGGATGAACTGATTGATTATGCGATGCGTTCTGGCGCCCCGTTGGAAGTGATCGAGAACCTGCAAGAGATAGAGGATGAAGGCGAAATATATGAGACGATAGAAGATGTGTGGCCTGATTATCCTACGAAAGAGGATTTTCTTTTCAACGAGGACGAGTATTGATGTGCGTCGGTAGGGGAAAGACGGAAAGGCCTGAAGTGATTACTGGAGCGGGTGTACGTGTGCATCCGCTCCATTGTTTTACTTGAAACCGCGATTTTCGTGCGATGTCGGACAATAAAAAGAAAAAGATTCTGTTTCCTTAAAGTATAACAGTTGTAGAAACGGTGAAGACAAAGGGAAAACTGATAGGGCTTATTTTGGTATTGAGCTTGTTGCCCCAGTGGGCCACGGCTCAGTACGACCCGTCTTTTGTCAACTATTGGGCCATGGCACCTTTTTATAATCCCGCAGCGACGGGCCAGGCTCCCGTGCTGAACTTCCAAGGGGCGTACAGCATGCAGATGGCCGGCTTTGAAAACGCCCCTGCCGTAATGTATGCCTATGTGGATTTGCCGTTGTTCTTCATCAGCGCGAAGCACGGTGCCGGAGTGGGGTTCACCAACGACCAGATAGGCCTGTTCAAACACCAGAAGTTTTTTCTGCAATATGCTTACCACCAACCTTTATGGGGAGGCCGGCTGAGTGGAGGTATCCATTTGTCCATGCTCAGTGAGACGTTCGATGGGGGAGGGTTGGATTTGGGAGAGTCCGGAGACCCCGCTTTTCCTACAGCTGAGGCCAACGGGGCCGGTTTCGATATGAATTTCGGCATCCAGTATGCCCGTAAGTCATGGTACGCCGGTTTTGCCATGATGCATTGTACTTCGCCGACCATCACCTTGGGAGAGGAAAAAGTGAACGAATTTAAGGTCTCTCCTTCTTATTATTTGACGGGTGGGTACAATATACGGCTTAAAAGTCCGTTATATACCATACATACGACCGCCATGCTGCGTTCCGATGCCGTAGGTTTCCGTGCGGACATGACGGGGCGCATCGCTTATCATGGCAGCAAGCATGAGTTGTACGGCGGAGTGTCGTATAGCCCGACGAATTCGGTCAGTTTTCTCTTCGGCGGGGACTTCCACGGCATCAATCTCGGTTATGCGTACGAAATGTACACGGTTGGTATCGGGGCATTGAATGGTAGTCATGAAATCATCATCGGCTATAAGACGGAGTTGAATCTGTTTAAGAAAGGAAAGAATAAACATAAAAGCGTAAGAATATTATAATAATGAATATGAAGTGTTGTGGGTTGATATGGGGAATGATGGCAGGTCTGGCGTTCAGTTCTTGTCTGGGACCCCGTTCGGCGTCCACCGCTACGGGTGGAGAAGTGACCGGTGTCGGGGGAACGGCCTACAGTGAACCGACTCCTTACGGGATGGTTTTCGTGAAGAAAGGTTCATTGAAAATCGGTACGGAAGAAACCGATTCGTTGTGGGGGATGACCATTCCTACCCGGGAAATCTCGGTCGACGGCTTCTGGATGGATGCCAATGAAGTGTCGAATGCCAAATACCGCCAGTTCGTTTTTTGGGTGCGCGACTCTATTATCCGTGAACGTCTGGCCGACCCCGCATACGCAGGTGACGAAACTTACAAGATAGAAGAGGATAAATACGGGAATCCCGTTACGCCTTATTTAAATTGGAAGAAACCGATACCCTGGAAAAAGCCCAATGAAGATGAGTTGCGGGCTATTGAAAGCGTGTACGTGACAAATCCGGTCACGGGGGAGCGGATGTTGGATGCACGTCAGATGAATTACCGTTATGAAGTGTTCGACTATACTGCTGCTGCTTTGCGCAAGCACCGCCTGAATCCGGAGGAACGCAACCTGAATACCGATCATGCAGTGGATGCGGACGAAGTGGTCATGATATCCAAAGACACGGCTTACATCGACGACGAAGGGCGCATCGTGCGTGAAACCGTTACCCGTCCGCTTTCGGGGTTACATGATTTCCTGAATACTTATATCGTGAACATTTATCCGGATACGACGTGTTGGGTGAACGACTTTTCCAATGCGGAAAACGAACGTTACATGTTGCAGTACTTCTCCAACCCGGCTTATAATGATTATCCCGTGGTGGGAGTGACTTGGGAACAGGCCAATGCCTTCTGCGATTGGCGTACGGAGTTTCTGAAACGCGGTTTGGGGGCGGCAGCCCGTCAGATACAGCCTTACCGTTTGCCGACAGAGGTGGAATGGGAATTTGCCGCACGCGGTCCCGAAGGTGCTTTGTTCCCGTGGGAGACGAAAGGGGTGAAAAGCGAGAAAGATTGTTATTTTGCCAACTTCAAGCCCGACCGTGGGGATTATACGGATGACGGGAGCTTGATAACGTCTAAAGGTGGTTCTTATTCGGCCAATTCCAACGGTTTGTTCGATATGGCGGGAAACGTGGCGGAATGGACGAGTACGGTGTATACCGAATCGGGTGTGGACGGCATGAGCGACATGAACCCCGAGCTGAAATACAATGCCGCGAAAGAAGATCCTTATCGCCTGAAGAAGAAGTCGGTGAGGGGTGGTTCTTGGAAAGATCCGGAATCCATGATACGTTCCGTATGGCGTTCATATGAATATCAAAACCAACCTCGTTCGTACATCGGTTTCCGTTGTGTACGTTCCGTGTCGGGGACAACTAATAAACGTAAATAGAAAGATTAAAGAGGTAAAAATATGGCTAAGAATAGAAAAAACATAATAATCCGTATTCAGGATTGGATTGAGTCGGTACCTGGACAGACATTCCTGAATTATGCGTACAGTTGGGGAGCAGCCGTGGTTATTCTTGGAGCTTTGTTCAAACTGACTCATATCCCCGGGGCTAATGCGATGTTGTTCATCGGTATGGGTACGGAGGTTTTGGTGTTTTTCATCTCCGGTTTCGACCGTCCGGCAGAACTGAAGCGCGATGAAGACCGGATGAGTCTGGCTTCGGATGAAGAGGATTGGGATGAAGAGGCTGTTGGCGGAAAGGAAGCCGGGAACCTTCCTGAGGCTGCGCAAGGTGGAGTGGCCCAACCGGTTGTGTCCGGTGGAGGGGTATCCCAACCCATAGTTGTGGGAGGGCCGGTCGTAGTCGGAGGAAATGGAGGCACTCCTCTTTCCGGAGCAACGGCTGCTGTAAATCCGGAAGTTTCTGGCGCAGCAGGCGGCGGAACACAAGGCATGCAGGACAGCGTGGGGCAACAGGCATTGGATATAAAGGCTTTGGCCGATATGGTGAATGCTTCCAATGCAGAACTTTTTGCCAAAGTGCTTGAAGATGCCCGTAATGCTTCTACTCCCGAAATGAAGGAGGCGGCTGAAAACTATGTGGAAGAGCTGAAGACGTTGACCGAAACCTTGGCGCGCGTGTCCGAACAGGCTGAACACATGACGCGTGATGCCAAGGAGATGGATAATCTGAATCGTACGCTGACGGGTATCAACACGATATACGAGATGCAGTTGAAGAGTATCAGCACGCAGGTGGGCACGATAGACCAAATCAACGAACAGACCCGCAAGATGGCGCGTCAGATAGAAGAATTGAACGGTATTTACAACCGTATGATTCAGGCCTTGACGGTGAACATGAAACATACGCCGGGCGGTTCGATAACAGAATAAACGGATTAATCAGAAAGGAATACGAAATGGCATCCCAGCAAAATAGAATGTCTCCGCGCCAGAAGATGATCAACCTCATGTATGTGGTGTTGATGGCCATGTTGGCCCTGAATGTGTCTTCCGATGTGTTGAACGGTTTTTCATTGGTGGAAGACAGCCTTCTGCGGACTACGGCGAATGCTTCTGCGTCCAACGAAGCTCTTTATAGGGATTTGCAGGGACAGATGGAGGCCAATCCGGCCAAAGTGAAGGAATGGTTCGACAAGGCACAATATGTGAAGAAAATCTCAGACTCCTTATATAATTATGCGGAAGTCCTGAAAGTCAGTATCGTGAAACAGGCTGACGGGGCAGACGGTGACGTGAAAAACGTGCAGAACAAGGAGGACCTGGAGGCGGCTTCCCATGTGATGTTGGCACCGCGCAGAGGAGAAGGACAGAGGTTGTTCGCGGCCATCAACAATTTCCGTGAAAGCATCGTCGGCATGTTGACAGACGAGGCACAAAAGAAAATCATTGCGGACAACCTGAGTACGGAAGTGCCGGACAAGGCCGGTACTTTGGGGAAGAATTGGCAAGAGTATATGTTTGAGAATACGCCGGTGGCTGCGGCAGTCACTTTGCTCTCCAAATTGCAAAGTGATGTGCGGTATGCCGAAGGAGAGGTGCTTCATGCCTTGGTGGCCAATATAGACATGAAAGACTTGCGTGTGAACGAGTTGAATGCGTTTGTGATACCGGCTTCGCGTACGGTGGTACAAGGTGGAAAGTTCAGTGCCCAGATTATCATGGCTGCTGTGGATACGACCCAACGTCCGACGGTATATGTCGGCGGACGGCAAATCACTTCGCCGGGCGGACTGTATGAGACGGTTTGCAGCAGTACGGGCGATTATACGCTGAAAGGTTATATTGAGATGATGGACGGACGTGGCCAGATGGTGCGCAGGGACTTCTCTCAGCCTTACACCGTGGTGGCTCCTTCGGCTACGGTGTCGGCAGACTTGATGAATGTGTTGTATGCCGGATATGAGAACCCCATGAGCGTGTCTATTCCCGGGGTTCCGGCCAATAAGGTGGTGGCTTCCATGAGCGGAGGAGTGTTGCAGCCCACAGGGGCGGGCAAATATATGGCCCGACCGGCAGAAGTAGGCAAGGATGCCGTGATTACGGTCAATGCCAATATGGAGGGACGCATGCAGAAGATGGGACAGTTTGCCTTTCGTGTGCGTAAGTTGCCCGACCCGTCGGCTTATATAGAGTATGCGGCGGAAGGCGGAAATAACCGTTTCCGTGGCGGGCGCTTGTCCAAACAAGTGTTGATGGGGACGAAAGGCATCGGCGCAGCTATTGATGACGGGCTTTTGAATATTGAATTCCGGGTGCAAGGGTTCGAGACGGTGTTTTTTGACAATATGGGCAATGCCGTACCGGCGGTGTCGAACAGTGCGTCTTTCACCGAGCAACAACGTACGATGTTCCGTTCGTTGGGACGTGGGAAACGGTTTTATATTTCCCGTATAAGAGCCGTAGGACCCGACGGGGCTGAGCGGACGCTCGATGGCTCTATGGAAGTGATTGTCAACTAATGAATGGATGGAAATGAAGACTATGAGTAAAAATAAGATAAGGATGAAACGTCTGTTTTTTGTTTTGTTAGGAGTTGCCCTGTACATGCAGGCGGAGGCGCAGCCGGCTCGCCGCAGGGTGAAACCCAATGATGCAGACAAGGCCGAGAAGACCGTGGACCGTGCCAGTTTACAGTTCCCCGTGGCGGTGGAAGTGCCTGAGGATGTGGTGTGGCGTCGCGATGTGTATCGTCAGTTGGATCTGACGTTGGACAAGAATGCCCCTCTATATTATCCGGTGGAGCCTTCTGCAGGCCATATAAACTTGTTTACGTATCTGTTCGACTTGTTGCTGACGGGAAAGATTACGGCATACCAATATAAACTGGACGGCAACGAGTCTTTTACTTCGCGTGATAAGGTGGACGTGAAAGAATTGTTGGAACGTTATCATATATATTACGAGGAGCAGAACGGGCGGCCTCGTGTGAATGCCAGCGATATTCCCTCGGCTGAAGTTTCCCGTTATTATATAAAGGAGAGTTCTTATTTCGACCAAAGGACTTCGATATTCCGTACGAAAGTCACGGCTTTGTGCCCGGTGCTCATGCGGGGAGATGATTTTGGCGGAGAGGCTACCCCATATCCTTTGTTCTGGCTCAAATATGATGATATCAGTACGTATTTGGCCCGTCACGCGATGATGGCAAGCAATTACAACAACGTGACGAACATGACGGCGGCAGATTATTTCTCCATGAACCTGTATGACGGAAAGATTTATAAGACAAACAATATGCAAGGGAAGGTGTTGGCTAACTATTGTAAGACGGATAGTGCCATGGCTAACGAACAGAAGCGGATAGAGAAACAACTTTCCGATTTTGAAAAACATGTTTGGGGGCATGACGACTCGGTGGCTGTGGATACGACGGCGGCCAAGGAGGCTGTGGAAACGAAAAAGGGGAAAGCTTCCCGGGCTACGCGTAACTCGCGTCGTGCTTCATCGTCTTCGGATGAACCGAAAAAAGCGAAAGCCGAAAAGACTAAGGTTTCCAAGACGCGTAGGGGCAGTTCCGGTAACTCCGGTTCTTCAACTCCAAGGGTGACTGTACGCAGGCAACGCAGATAATAAAAAAGAGATATATTTCCGGAAAAAGTTGATAGTACGGCAAACAGTTGCTATCTTTGTTTTCCGATAAGAAATAAAAAGCAAACTTCTATGAAGAAATTAAGTGCAGTATTGATGTGCATGGTGGCGTTATTATGGGCGGCACCTGCCAATGCGCAGTTCAAGTGGGGACTTGAAGGCGGTGTGAACTTGAGTAAGGCAAGTATAAAGGGGGATGGCGGTTTGTTTGATGCCTCCAACCGTACGGGATGGTTTGTCGGACCGAAGGTGCAGATGACCATGCCAGTTATTGGATTGGGGATAGACGCTTCCCTTCTCTACTCCCAGAAGTACATGAAGATGGACTTCTCGGGTGAAGTAGACGGGGAGAATGTCAACGGGAGTACGCCTAACAAATCCCTGCCTTACGTGGAGATTCCCATTAATTTGAGGTATAATTTTGGTTTTAGCAGCCTGGTCGGCGTTTATTTGGCTACAGGTCCACAATACAACTGGTATCTGGGGAGTCGTAATTTAAAGTATGCTGGTGAAAGTATAGGAAGTTTGGAACGCTCTACATTCAGTTGGAATGTGGGAGCCGGTGTGACGTTGCTTAGCCATTTGCAAGTAGGTGTGACTTACAATATCGCCATGGGTGAGACCGGAAAATTAGGCGGTGTGGGCGATGTCATAGAAGAGTTTGACGTAAAGAACAACACATGGCAAGTTCGTTTGGCTTACTTGTTTTAATGTAGTCCGATAGAAAATGGAATAAACGGAAGCTGTCTGCATGGAGCGGGCGGCTTTCTTTTTGCCTGTTTACTCCTTTTGTCGTATTTTTGTAGTCCATTAAAATCCGTTCGTATGAAATTTGTAGATGTCATTCTTCCTCTTCCCTTGTCGGCTACTTATACATACGCTTTGCCCGAAGAGTGGCAAGAGGCGGTACGGCCGGGTTGCCGTGTTATCGTACCGTTTGGAGCCAAAAAGTTTTATACGGCTATTGTGGTGGAAGTTCACGGGCGGCAACCGCAAGGTTATGCCGTGAAAGCCGTATGGGAGACACTTGATCCTGCTCCCGTTTTACTTCCTGTGCAGTTGGATTTTTGGAGATGGTTGGCGGACTATTACCTTTGTGCCGTGGGGGATGTGTATAAGGCAGCCCTGCCGTCCGGTATGAAACTGGAAAGCGAGAGCAAGGTGGTGGTAAACAGTGAATATGCGGGAAATTCCGTTTTGTCGGAACGGGAACAACGGGTCGTTACTTTGGTTTCGAGACGTTTTGAATCGACCATGACGCGACTTCAAAAAGAATGTGAGGATTTTCGGGTACTACGGGTGGTAAGGTCTTTGATGGACAAGGGCGTCCTTGCCATGAAAGAGGAAGTCAAACGGAGCTATAAGCCCCGCACGGAAGTTCATGTGCGCTTGTCGGAGACCTATTTTGACGAAAAGAAACTTCATGAATTGCTTGACGGTTTAGGAAGAGCCCCCAAACAGCAGTCCCTTTTATTAAAGTATTTAGAACTGGCAGGTGCCGGAACGGCTTTCCGGTTGCGTAACCCGAAGATGTTGGCGGAGGTGGGACGGAAGGCACTGATGGAAGCAGCCGACGGCAGTCTGGCGATTTGCCGTGCCTTGGAGGAGAAAGGCGTATTGGAGGCCTACCCATACGAGATAGGTCGTTTGGCGCATACGGAGGTCGCCGACACGCTTGGTGTTTCTCCTTTGAGTGAGGCACAGGCAAAGGCGTTCAGAGAGTTGGAAGAAGCTTTTGACCGTCATCCGGTATGCTTGCTTCACGGGGTGACATCGAGCGGAAAGACCGAGGTCTACATTCATTTGATTCGTCAGATGATAGCCGAAGGGAAACAGGTGCTTTACTTGGTGCCGGAGATTGTGCTGACCACCCAGTTGACGGACAGGCTATACCGCGTGTTCGGCAACCGTATGGGCGTGTACCATTCCAAGTTTCCCGATGCCGAACGTGTCGAGATTTGGCAAAAACAGTTGTCCGGACAGCCTTACGATATAATTGTAGGCGTTCGTTCATCCGTCTTCTTGCCTTTCCGTCATTTGGGGTTGGTCATTGTGGACGAAGAGCATGAGCAATCTTATAAGCAGCAGGACCCTGCACCGCGTTACCATGCCCGGAATGCGGCGATCATGTTAGCCCGGATGTACGGTGCCCGTACATTGCTCGGTACGGCAACTCCGGCGTTGGAGACTTATTATAACGTCCGCATGGGCAAATACGGATTGGTGGAGTTGACCGAACGTTTCGGGCAGGTGCGTTTGCCGGAAGTCGAGGTGGTGGATATTAAAGAGCTGCAGCGCAAAAGGCGCATGGTCGGTCCGTTCTCACCGCGTTTGTTGGAAGAGATGCGTCGGGCGTTGGAAAACAAGGAACAGGTCATATTGTTCCAGAACCGGCGAGGTTACGCTCCGATGATAGAATGCCACACGTGCGGTTGGGTGCCCAAGTGCAAAAACTGCGATGTCAGCCTGACGTACCATAAGGGACTGAACCAAATGACTTGCCACTATTGCGGCTACACGTGTAACGTGCCGGTGCGCTGTCCGGCCTGTGAAGGTACGGAACTGGTGCAGAGAGGGCTCGGTACGGAAAAGGTGGAAGATGCCGTACGTCAAGTCTTTCCGGAGGCCGCCGTGGCCCGGATGGACTTGGATACGACCCGTACGCGTTCGTCATACGAAGGAATCTTGGAGGATTTCCAAAGCGGAAAGACCGATGTGCTTGTGGGGACACAGATGGTGACCAAAGGATTGGATTTCGAGCGGGTCAGCGTAGTCGGCATATTAAATGCCGACACCATGTTTAACATCCCGGACTTCCGGAGCTTCGAGCGCGCCTTCCAGTTGATGGCACAAGTGGCCGGGCGCGCCGGGCGCCGCAGCAGGCAGGGACGTGTCATCCTGCAGACCAAAAGTCCGGATTTGCCCCTCATCCGTCAAGTGACGGGACATGACTATTTCGGGTTGTACGTCGGGCAGATGGAAGAGCGTCAGATGTTTGTATATCCTCCTTTTTGCCGTTTGATTTATGTCTATATGAAACATAAGCGGGCAGACGTGCTCGACCATCTGGCTGCTGAAATGGGGAGCCGTCTGCGTCAGGTCTTCGGTTCCCGTATTTTAGGACCTGACGCACCGCCCGTGGCACGAATCCAATTGCTCTATATCCGTAAAATCGTAGTGAAAATAGAACCCGGAGCTTCTCTGTCCAAGGTTCGGGAACAGTTGCTTTATCTCCGCCAAAGCCTGATGGCACATCCCGATTACCGCAGTGCCCAAATCTATTATGACGTAGACCCCGTGTAAGTCCGGGCTTTTATTTCTTTTTCAGTTCCGGATAGCTGATACGCGTGTGATAAATGGTTTTCAGTTTTTCTCTGAACACATCTTTGGCCACGGTAATGTCGTGGAACGTGATGGGGCAGTCTTTGAAGAATCCTTCCTGCACTTGGCAGTCCACGATTTTATCCACCAACGCGCTGATACTCTCTTCCGTGTATTCGTTCAGGCTCCTTGATGCGGCTTCCACAGAGTCCGCCATCATCAAGATGGCCTGTTCCAACGTGAACGGGTTCGGGCCTGGGTAAGTGAAAATGGATTCGTCTACCGTTTGGTCCGGATGCTGGTTCTTGTATGAAATCAGGAAGTATTTGGTCTTGCCTTTACCGTGGTGCGTCGAGATGAAATCCTTTATGACTTGCGGCAGGTTATATTTGTCGGCCAGTTTGAGTCCGTCCTTGACATGGCTGATGACGAGGGCTGCGCTTTGTTCGTTGCTGATGCGCTCGTGGGGGTTGAATTTGTTCTGGTTCTCGGTGAAGTAAGCCGGATTGTCCATCTTTCCGATATCGTGGTAGAGTGCTCCCGTTCGGACAAGCAAGGATTTTGCCCCGATCTTGTTGGCTACTTCCGTGGCAAGGTTGGCTACTTGCATGGAATGTTGGAACGTGCCGGGTGCTACTTCCGAGAGGCGTTTCAGCAATTCATTGTTGGTATTGGAGAGTTCGACGAGCGTCACGTTGGATGTGAAACCGTATATTTTCTCGAACATGAATAATAAGGGATAGGCAAACAGCAGAAAGATGCCGTTGATGATAATATAGATATACATGCCGTATTCCAGGCGTGCGAAGTCTTTTTCATGAATGAGTTCCATGCTCATGTAAAAAGCTATGGATGCCAATGTGACATAAAATGCCGAACGGATAAGTTGTGAACGTTGTGAGAGTTCCCGAAGGCTGTAAATGGCTACCATGCCTGCTACAAGCTGCGTGGCAATGAACTCGTAGGGGTATTTCAGGGATATGGCACTGATGAGCACCGTGGCCACGTGAGTCACAAAAGCCGTCCGGGAATCCATGAACACCCGGATGAAAATAGGAGCCATGGCGAACGGGATGATGTAGACATTGAACAGGTTATGCTTGATGAGGAATGAAGTGAGCAGGGGGTAGATTACCGGCATGGAGGCTATGAACAAGATGTGGCGCGTGTTGGCCAGATAGTCGCGGCGGAACTGGTTGAAGTACAATGAGAGGCAGGCGATGATGAGTGCCACATAGAGCAGTTGGCCAAGCAGCACCGTGTGTGATTGCATCTTGGAGGTGTTTCGCCGGTTGTATTCTTTTTCCAAAGAAGTGAGGATGTCGTATGTTGCCTTGTCCACGATGTCGCCTTGTCCTATGATTTTTTGCCCGCTCATGACCATGCCGGACGAATAAGAGAGGGAGGCGAGCAAATCTTTCCGGGATTCTTCGGACTTTGTCTTGTCGTAAGTCAGGTTGGGGACGATATAGTCGCTCAGATTGCACTTCCGCAATATCCTGCGGTCATATTGCAGGCTGTCTTCTCCCAAATCGATGAGGTATTCGTATGCCGTTTTGTGTGAGAAGATTTTGGGCATCTGTTGTTCCTTGGCCACATTCTGTGCGAATATGCGGATAGAGGCCACTTCGTCCCTGTGCATCTGGTCGAAATCCTCCGTGCTCATGACTCCTTGGGCGTAAATGTATTCCAACTTGTTCACTACGTACGTCAGGTAATTGGCCGGTATGGTGGCCGGTTTCCGTCCGTTTATGGTGGCCTTGAACTTTTCTACCTGTGCTTTCCCAACGGTCTCGTCGATGGCGAAATAAGGCTCATAATACTGCAATATGCTGTCCTGTTCCGCTTGTATGGTTTCCGCACTTTTGTATATCGGGAAGTCGTAGGTTGCGATGAGTTGGCTGTAACGCCATGGTTTGCCCACGTCGAACTTGTAGGTCGAACGTTCGTCACGCGGCATGTACAGGCACACGACAAACAAGGCCGTGACCGTGATGACGATTCTATAAATCAAAGCCTTCGGGGTAAGGCTGTTCTGTTGGTTATGTCTGTTCATCTCTTTTTCCGTATTTTATATAGGGCGAAAATACGAAAAAAATACGGGGCGTTTAAATAAAAAGTAGTATTTTTGCACAATATTCACAAATGTTGTTATGACACAGAGAAAAGTAAGGGTTCGTTTCGCTCCCAGTCCCACGGGAGCCTTGCATATAGGCGGTGTACGTACGGCTTTATACAATTATCTTTTTGCGCGCCAGCATGGCGGTGAGTTCATTTTCCGTATCGAGGACACAGACTCCAACCGGTTTGTCCCCGGGGCGGAGGAATACATTTTGGAATCTTTCCGTTGGCTCGGCATTCCTTTCGACGAAGGGGTAAGCTTCGGTGGGGAGCATGGTCCTTACCGTCAGTCGGAACGCCGGGACATTTACAAGAAATACGTGCAGGAGTTGCTGGATGCCGGTAAGGCGTATATCGCCTTCGACACGCCGGAAGAGCTGGAGGCCAAGCGGCAGGAAATCCAGAATTTCCAGTATGATGCCTCTACGCGCGGCATGATGCGCAATTCGCTGTCGTTGCCGGCAGGCGAGGTGGAGCAGCTGTTGGCCGAAGGCCGGCAGTACGTCGTCCGGTTCAAGATAGAGCCGGGCGAGGACATCCATGTGGACGACATGATTCGCGGCGATGTGGTCATCAACTCTTCCATTCTCGACGATAAGGTGCTTTACAAGAGTGCCGACGAATTGCCGACCTACCATCTGGCCAACATCGTAGACGACCATCTGATGGAGGTGACCCACGTGATTCGCGGTGAAGAATGGTTGCCCTCTGCCCCGCTGCACGTCCTGCTTTACCGTGCGTTCGGGTGGGCGGACACGATGCCGAAGTTCGCCCATTTGCCTCTGTTGCTCAAGCCCGACGGGAAGGGGAAATTGAGCAAACGTGACGGCGACCGTCTCGGCTTTCCGGTTTTCCCTCTCGAATGGCACGACCCCAAGACGGGCGAGGTGTCCTCTGGCTATCGTGAGAGCGGCTACCTGCCCGAAGCAGTCATCAATTTCCTGGCCTTGTTGGGCTGGAACCCGGGAACCGACCAGGAAATCATGTCGTTGGACGAGTTGGTGAAGCTTTTCGACATCACCAAATGCAGCAAGGCCGGTGCCAAGTTCGATTACGTGAAGGGCTTGTGGTTCAACCGCGAGTATATCCTGATGAAGGACAACAAGGAATTGGCTCCCGCTTTCGACAAGATACTGCGCGAGAACGGGATAGAAGCACCTATGGAACGCGTAGAAGCCGTGGTGGGCATGATGAAGATGAAGAAAATCAATTTCATCAAAGAACTGTGGCCCCTTTGCGACTTTTTCTTCATTGCCCCGGAAACTTACAGCCGCGAAGACAAGTTCGTGCGGAAGAACTGGACGGAAACGGCGGCGGCCGACATGGCCGAACTGACCGCATTGTTGGAAGGCCTGGATGATTTCTCGGTAGAGGGACAGAAAGCGGCCGTAGACCGTTGGGCAGAAGAGACTGGCAAGAAACCGTGGAACCCTTGGCGCGTGGCCTTGGTGGGCACAGGGAAGGGCCCCGACATGTATGAGCTTTCAGCTTTCCTCGGGAAAGAGGAAACATTACGTAGAATGCGCAAAGCCATAGATGTCCTGAAATGATATATTCGGTTGCGCTTTATCTGTATGCCTTGGCCATCGTGTTGGTCTCGCCTTTCCATAAGAAGGCCCGGCTGATGGTGAAGGGGCAATGGAACACATTCCGTATTTTACGGAAAAGAATCCGCAGGGAAGAAATGTATGTCTGGTTCCATGCGGCCTCGTTGGGTGAATTTGAGCAGGGACGCCCCCTGATGGAACGGTTGCGCCGTGAGCATCCGGAATATAAGATTTTGCTTACTTTCTTTTCTCCTTCGGGGTATGAGGTGCGCAAGGATTACGAAGGGGCGGACGTGGTGTGTTATCTTCCGTTCGACACGCCGGGCAATGTGCGCAGCTTTTTGCGGTTGGCCCGTCCGCGTATGGCGTTCTTCATCAAATATGAGTTTTGGAACAATTACCTGCATGCTTGCCGCCGTCGTCAGATTCCGGTGTACAGCGTGAGCAGTATTTTCCGTGAGAACCAAGTGTTTTTCCGTTGGTACGGGCGCAGTTACAGCGATGTGTTGCGTTGTGTGACCCATTTCTTCGTGCAAAACGAAGCTTCGTGCGAATTGTTAGCACGCAAGGGCATCACGAACGTCACCGTGGCCGGAGACACGCGTTTCGACCGTGTGTTGGACATTTGCCGGCAGGCCAAGGATTTGTCGTTGGTGAAAGCTTTCAAGCAAGATGCCAAGGTGTTGGTGGCCGGAAGCTCATGGGCACCGGATGAGGATTTGATTATTCCTTACTTCAACGCTCATCCGGAAATGAAACTGGTGTTGGCGCCCCATGTGGTCAGTGAAGACCATTTGAAGGAGATAGAGGGAAAGTTGCGCCGTCCGTTTGCGCGTTATTCCCGTGTCACGGAAGAAAGTGCCGCCCGTGCCGATTGCTTGATTATCGACGGTTACGGTTTGCTTTCGTCTATCTATCGTTACGGCGAGATGGCCTACGTGGGCGGCGGTTTCGGCGTGGGCATCCATAACGTGCCCGAGGCAGCGGTATATGGCGTGCCCGTGCTTATCGGCCCGAACAGCCGCAAGTTCCGTGAGGCGCAGGATTTGTTGCGCGAGGGCGGTTGTTTGGAGGTGACGGATGCGGACACGTTCACGCGGACGATGGACCGTCTGCTTTCCGACGGGAAGTTCTTGGCGGAGCGGGGACGAATTGCCGGACAGTATATCGAGCGGAACGCCGGAGCGTCGGATCTGATTTTCGATAGTGTGAAATTCTGAAAGGCCAGTTATATAAGATATAAGTCGGAAAAAGCGGATGTTTGTCCGCTTTTTTTGATTTCCGGAAGAGCCGGAAACGACAGAAAATAGCCTTCATCTGTGCGTCCGAATCCGGTTTGTAAGGGACGGAAAGCGGTATTTCGGGGGCGTTTTGGGGGACTTTTCCCCGTTTTTCCGAGGATTTTTCCCGATCGTTTGGCGCAGAACGGAAAATCAATCTAAGCCAAACGAAAAATCATTCTCCTGAGATTGAAAAATCAAAGTGTCCCAAACGGAGTTTTTGGGGGCTTGAAACCGGATTTTAGCCTCCGTTTTTCGCTATTTGAATGAACTTTGCATGCAAAAACGAAAGAGCATGATGAGCTTCCTTTTTTTATTTTTGTGTCACGGCTGAAGTGCCGTTGCCCGATTCTGCGGAGGCTGCGGGGATGGATGTCACCGGAAGGCGGTTACAAGCTTTCCTTTTGTATTCCCGTCGGTTCGCGTGGATGGCGTATTTTCTTCCGGCATCCGGGATGGGCGCGAATATTCGATTTTGGCTAGGACGGTGTGGCAGAATTGTTAAAATATAGGTAGGTTTAGGAAAGCCAAATCCCGATGCGTTCTTGCTTAATTCGTTGTTTGTGCCCTTTGGAAAATCCGTAATGTTGATGGTTTGCGAATCTATTTTAAACGGTTTATGCATTTTTTTATCAAACCTCGGATGAAATGTCCCATGAATTCGTAGTCAATCTCTCCGTTTTTTATGGGTAACGATATCGGCATCTCTTTGGCGTATGCTCTTGTGAACTTATTGGCATAGTCAAAACGGTTAGCAGCGCTCTTTCTGAAAACTGTGACAAGGTATAACAACTTTTCCTCATTCCAAATGTCTTCATACGGATATAAACCTTGTACGTGGGAGTAGCCGATAAAGTCGAATGGTTGGTAGAAAATGGCTTCGGAGGTTGTTGTGTCACTAAATGTGACCATGTTGCCCTTTTCCGTGGCAGAAAGTCCAACCCATCCTCCTATCCCGTTGTTCACGCTTGAGTTTGATACAACAGGTGTATGTCCTTTGGAAGCATATAATTTTTTGTTAGTCAGTCCATACGAGCGCGTGGGGTGGATGTCGAAGAATTGGCCGATGGCGAATGACTCCGTTCTTACTTGCCCTTGCTCCATCAGCAGAAGTGCTTCTTCTTCTTCCTTGGTCATTTTATAATTACTTGAAATGCAAAAAGCTATGTCGGCTTTTAGGTCTTGTTTGATGATTTCGCTAATTCTCCAGGCCAAGTACCCTTTTATGACATTGCGGAAATCATCTATTGTAGAATGCGTGTTGATGGGCTTGTGTTGGCTGTAAGTCCAGTCGTCCCCGTTCAATGTGATATGCCCCTCAATGTAGCAGTCTTTATAATAATTCAGGTTGCAGTCATTTATACCGCGCCCGAAGCGGACGAGTTTTTCCACTTCTGCATAACGGTCCCTTGCATTGCCTGTGTTGCGCAGGTTGACGCTTTGGCTTGATTTTTTACGGTTTTGCCGTGTGAAACCGTCGTTGGAAAAGTCTATGAATTTTACCACCTGTTGGATGTCATGAGGTATGCCCACGCGGAATACGTATATAGCTGTTTGTACGCTGGCTTTTCCATGGAATATATCGCTCATGTGGATGGAGGCCAATAAGGTGTTGTGCTTTAGGAGGTCTTGCGTATAAGGTAGGCCGTTTCCGCTTCCGGCATTTTCTTGGATAAGTATGGCGGCCATTCCTCCTTTCATCATTCCAAGTGCTTTGCAGGCAAAGATGAATCCTTTTCCCGCTGCTGAATAGGGAGGGTTTAGTAAGAACACGTTTGCCGGGAACTTCTCACCGGAGTGCATCCCTTGTTCATAGTTTCCTGAAAACTCAGACAGGGAGTCTCCGTGGATGATGTTTGCGCAACCGTCTTTCATGAGTATCATGTTCAAAACTGCCAATAAGTAGATGTCCGGTAAGGTTTCTATTCCTAATAGCTGCTCCATCTTTATTTGCAAAATCTTGCGTTCTAGAAGTTCGGGACTTTTGATGTTCCGTTTTGCATCAGCAATCATCTGATGCATGGCGGATATGAGGAAACCGGCTGAGCCGGTGGCAAAATCCCAGACGTAGCTATCCATGTTGACGTTGCAAAGTTTGGACATGAGTTCTGTGACGTAGCGCGGAGTAAGTACTACGTCGTTTTCGGCCCCATCTGGTACGTTTACCCATTCGTTCAAGACGTTGAACAACCGTCCTGTGAAATCTATATTGTGGAGTTCGCCCGTAAGGAATGGCATGATATTATGTTTTACTTCCCTGTACAAAGTATGCAACCAACTTTCACCGTCAACAGGTTCTTGCAGTTTTGAATGCACAAACACGACATTGAGCACGTTCTTTATCATTTCAACTTTCTCAAGGGGGAGGTTTTTGGCTGTGAGATAATCTGATATTTTGTTCATGATGACGTGCCCATCGTTACTGTGTTCTCCCAAATCACCACGCAAGTCTTCAATGCAGAGTGGACTGACTTTGTTGGGGACACCTAGGCCTGCCATGACCAGGCCTGTAATGAGCTGTACGCGTGAACCAGTGACGATGTTGAGCTTTTTGTCGTGCATCATTTGGTTGATTTCTTTCAACTTACGTTCTATTTCATCCTCAAGTTCAGACTTTTTCTTTTCGATTTCTTCTTCAGAGAGGGATAGTCTGTCTATGTCTTGGATGAAGTCATTTACATGTTCAGGTAGGAGGAACGAGAGGTCTGTGTAGTCGCGCACCTTCTTAGGTAAAAGCAGGTTTTCTTTGGACACGTAATATACTCCTATCTCATATTTGCGCCCTATGGCCGTGTCGTATCCATTGACTCCTATGGCTATGGCTTCTTTGTACGTGTCTGTATGGTTTAGGATGGCATGGGCATAGTGTACGGCACCATTGACAGCGTACTTGGCTATGTTGGCGTAATGTGGGGTCTTGTCTTTTTGAAAGTTCCAAATTTCGCCTGATTCATGAGCCTTTATAAAGTTTCCTTTGCATCCTTTTACTTCAAACATTACGGGAATCCTGCGTAGACCTTGGGTTTCTATCAAGCATTTTATATCAGGATAGTTAGTACCGGTTCCACCGCTTTTACTAGGGGAGCTTTGTAAGGCTTCCTCTATTTCCGGATTGATGCGTTCTGTTTTCGTGTAGTATTTAATGCCTTGAAGTTGCTTCTTGCAGTAGTCTTCAACCTGTTCTTCTATGCTGTGTATGATGTTTGGCTTTGCCATTGTGGATATTGTTAAGAAAATATTTTAAGTTGAGGGGGCGGAAGGTGGCATGTTTTCGGAGAAAGCATCGAACCGAAACGGTTTCCCCGTTTGTGGTTCCGGTGCATATTCTTCCGTGCAAGAGGGGGGCTGTCGGCTTACCCCGGCTGTTTTTGAGTTTCGTCATACTCTTCCGATGTGGTGCAGTAATGCGTGTGTTCGGGATGGGCATCCGAACGGCGGTACCAGTCGGAGTACATGACGTAGTGTTGGGCATAGCCCACGTTGAGCTCCTTGGCTTGTTCGGGGTCTACCTTCTTGATGAACTTGGCCGGTACGCCTCCCCACAGCTCGCCGTCGCCGATGACCGTATTCTTCAGGACCAAGGCACCGGCGGCCACGATGGCACCGTGGCCGACGACAGCGTGGTCCAGAATGGTGGACCCCATACCGATGAGGGCGCCGCTTTTCACTTCGCAACCGTGCAGCGTGACATTATGTCCTACGGTCACGTCGTCACCGATGACGATGGGGGCTTTGCCGTAAAGCGTATGCAGGCAAGAGCCGTCTTGGATGTTCACGCGGTTGCCGATTTTGATGAAATGTACGTCACCGCGCAGGACGGCGTTAAACCATACGGTACAGTCGTCGCCCATGGTGACGTCGCCGATGATGGCTGCCCCTTCGGAGAAGTAGCAGTGCTTGCCGAACTTGGGAGTCAAGTCGTTGAGTTTCTTAATCAATGCCATATTTTATGATTTATGAGTTGTTTTTGTGTGTTCGTATGGCCAGGTCACCTCGCGAAGCCATGTGCGGTGCTCGTGGTCGAGCAACGGAGCCAGTTGGTCGTACACCCGGCTGTGGTAACGGTTGAGCCATTCGATTTCCTCCGTGTCGAGCAAGGACCAGTCTATCGGTTCCATGTCGATGGGACAGAGGGTGAGCGGGTCGAACTGGAGGAATGTGCCGAACTCGGTTTCCCGATAGGGCAAGATGATTTGCGTGTTTTCGATGCGTATGCCATGCCGCCCTTCCTTGTAGATGCCCGGTTCGTTGGTTACGGTCATGTAGGGGAGGAGCGGGGACGGCATATAGTTCATGCGGATTTGATGAGGACCTTCGTGCACGCACAGGCAGGAACCTACGCCATGCCCCGTGCCGTGAAGATAATTAATGCCCTCCTGCCACATGGCATAGCGGGCGCAAGCGTCGAGTTGCGTGCCACTGCAACCTTGCGGGAACTTGGCACGGGCTAGCCGGATGTGTCCTTTCAAGACCAAGGTATAGTCGTGGCGTTCCTCCTCGTTCACCGGTCCGAGGGCGATGGTACGGGTGATGTCCGTCGTGCCGTCTTCGTATTGTGCGCCCGAGTCGAGCAGCAACAGGCCTTGCGGTAGAAGTTCCAAATCGGTTTCCGGAGTAGGCTCGTAGTGCACGATGGCTCCGTGGGCGGCATATCCGGCGATGGTGTCGAAGCTGTTTCCGCAGAACAAGTCCTGTTCACTGCGCAGTTCCTCCAGTTTACGGCTGATGCCAAGTTCCGTTTGTCCTCCGGCCTGCACCGCCGGTGTGAGCCATTTGAGGAATTTCACCATGGCCACGCCGTCGCGTAGCATGGCGCGGCGGTAGCCTTCCACCTCTGCCGGATGTTTTACGGCTTTGAGCAAGCTCACGGGGGATGCTGCGTCTACTACGGAGCATGTTTCGGGCAGGCTGCGGCAGAGGGCGTAGTTTGTGGTTTGGCAGTCTGTCCATATCCGCTTGCCGTCAAAACGTGACAAATCGGGCAGGATGTCGGTATAGTTCCGTGTTTCCACACCGCATTCCTCCAGATGAGTAGAAACCTCTTCCGTGACTTTCACCTTATTTATATATAAGGTACAGCGGGAGGGGGTAATCCATGTGTAAGCTACGAATACGGGCGTACAATGCACGTCCGTGCCGCGCAGGTTCAACGTCCAGGCTATTTCGTCAAGGGCGGACAGAATCAGTCCGTCGGCTTGTCGCCCGGCCATGGCCTCGCGGATGAGTGCGAGTTTTTCGGTTATGCTACGGCCTGCGAAGGCGGGCGGTTGTATTCTGACCGGTGAATCGGGTAGAGCCGGACGGTTCTTCCACAGCGTGTCAGCCGGTTGGTCTGCTATTTCAAGGTGCAGTCCGCAATGGGTGAGCTCTTCCCTGATGGTGCGGATTTCGTCTGCGGAGTTGGTCCATGCGTCCATGCCCACGGCACTTCCCGGTGGAAGAACCTCCGCCAACCATTGCGTGACGGACGGTGTGCCCTCCAAACGTTCTTTCATCAAGCGGAACGGAGTGTCCTTCAGTTGTTCTTCCGCTGCGATAAAGTAGCGGGAGTCGGTCCACAGTGCGGCATCGTCCGATGTGACGACAGCCGTCCCGGCAGAACCGTTGAAGCCGGAAATCCATTCCCGTGTCTTCCAGTACTCGGGGGGGTATTCGCTATGGTGCGGGTCCGTGCTAGGGAAAATGTAGGCTGCCAACCCGTTTTCCTCTAAATGGAGCCTTAATTCGGCTACTCTTTTATTGATGTTTTTATTCATGATACAGTTTTGCCATTTGTGCATTACAAAAATATATTATTCTTGTTTAAGAAAAAAAATATTCCGCTTTTTAATTAGTAAGTCTGAACCTTTTTCTTTAATTTTGTGTGCGTAATAAAGAACTTCTAATTGTATCATATATAAAAAACAGAGTATGGAATTTTTGACGAATGACAAATTGGTGATTGTCGGTGCAGCCGGTATGATCGGTTCGAACATGGCACAGACTGCCCTGATGATGGGTTTGACTTCAAACCTTTGCCTGTATGACGTGTTCTCTCCCGAAGGCGTGGCAGAAGAAATGCGCCAGAGCGGTTTCGACAATGTGAACATCACGGCTACGACCAATGTGGCTGAGGCTTTCAAAGATGCCAAGTATATCATTTCTTCAGGTGGTGCTCCTCGTAAGCAGGGTATGACCCGCGAGGATTTGCTCAAAGGCAACTGTGAAATCGCAGAACAGCTCGGCAAGGACATCAAGACTTACTGCCCGGACGTGAAGCATGTGGTCATCATCTTCAACCCGGCAGACTTGACCGGTTTGGTGACATTGCTGTATTCAGGCTTGAAGCCTTCACAGGTGACGACTTTGGCCGGTTTGGATTCAACTCGTTTGCAGAGCGCGTTGGCCAAGAAGTTCGGCGTGTTGCAAAGCAAGGTGACGGGTTGTGCTACATACGGCGGTCACGGCGAGCAGATGGCTGTGTTCGGTTCGGCCGTGAAGGTTGACGGCAAGCCTTTGAACGACTTGATCGGAACAGATGCGTTTACGGCAGAAGAATGGGAAACCATGAAAGTGGACGTGACCAAGGGTGGAGCTAAGATTATCGAACTCCGGGGACGTTCTTCTTTCCAGAGTCCTTCTTACCTTTCTGTGGAAATGATTCGTGCGGCTATGGGCGGTGAAAAATTCCGTTGGCCGGCCGGTACATACGTAAAGACTGACAAGTATGACCATATCATGATGGCTATGAATACAACTTTGGACGCAAACGGTTGTCATTATACGATGCCTGAAGGTACGGCCGAGGAAATTGCCAAATTGGATGCCAGCTACGCACACCTTTGCAAGATGCGCGACGAACTCGTGACATTGAATATTGTTCCTGCTATTTCAGAGTGGAGCAAAATCAATCCGAATCTGTAACCTGTTGATGTCAATAAGGTTTAGAAGGTGCATGTCTCGATGGGATATGCACCTTTTTTAAGGTTTGTGTCATAGAAAAAACGTGTTTTCTTTGCCGATTCAAAAAACATTGTTTAATTTTGCACCGCATTTTGCAAAAATAGTATTCATACATTATTATTAAAAACAAAAAACATGATTGTAGTACCTGTAAAAGAAGGCGAGAACATCGAGAGAGCGCTGAAGAAATTCAAAAGAAAATTTGAAAAGACTGGTGTCGTGAAGGAATTGAGACGCAGACAACAGTTTGACAAACCTTCGGTGGTCAAGAGGCTCGCTAAGGAACGTGCGATTTACGTTCAGAAAATGCAACGTGTAGAAGAATAATTTAGCTGTTTTTCTTTGAACTTTCATTTTTATTTCCTATATTCGTTGTCGTAAAAGCAACGAGGTATGTGGACAGAAGCTTTTTTGGAATATTTGACGCTTGAACGGAATTATTCGTTGAGGACAGTCGAAGAATACCGCGACGATTTGAATGCGTTTGAATCGTATTATAAAAAGGTGGACTCCACATTGTCTTGGGAAACGATGGACGGAGATGTCGTGAGAGACTGGATGGTCTCGATGATGGAGGCAGGCCGTACGGCTACTACGGTTAACCGTAGATTGAGTGCCTTGCGTACGTTTTATCGGTATTTGTTGAGGCGGGATTGGATAAAAGTAGATCCTGTGCGAAATATACAAGGTCCCAAGAAAAAGAAGCCATTGCCGGTGTTCTTGAAAGAAAGTGAGATGAACCGTCTTTTAGACGGTGATTTTTTCGGTAATGATTTCTTAGGCAAAAGAGATAAGTTGATAGTGAACACGTTTTATGTGACGGGTATTCGCCTTTCTGAGTTGACGAGCCTGAATAATCAGGACGTGGATATGTGGGGTGGCGTGATAAGAGTCACGGGAAAACGAAATAAACAGAGAATCGTTCCGTTCGGTGACGAATTGGAAGCATTACTCACGGCATATATGGATGAGAAATCATCTTTAGGTCTGGAAGATGGGGGTGCGATGTTCGTGGACGAGAAGGGCGAGCGGCTTACAAATGTAAAGGTGCGGAATCTTGTGCGGCATTATTTAGGAATGGTGACTACACAGAAGAAAAGGAGTCCGCACGTGTTACGGCATACTTTTGCAACCTCGATGTTGAACCATCATGCAGATTTAGAATCTTTAAAAGAGTTGTTGGGGCATGAGAGTATTTCTACTACGGAGATTTACACGCACACAACTTTTGAGGAGTTAAAAGAAATGTATAACCAGGCTCATCCAAGAGCTTAAAAAGACAAGACTATGGAAGTAAAAATTCAGGCAATTCATTTTGATGCCACAGAGAAACTCCAAGAGTTTATCGAGAAGAAAGTAGCAAAGTTCGGAAAATTTAGCGAAGAAATAAGAAAGGTAGAGGTGTCATTAAAGGTCGTAAAGCCCGAGACCTCCATGAATAAAGAGGCATCCATCAAGGTTTTGGCCTCGACAGGAGAGTTTTTTGCGGAGAAAGTTTGCGACACATTTGAAGAAGCAGTAGATGTTTGTTTGGATGCGTTGGTACGCCAAATATCCAAATATAAGGAAAAACAAAGAAGTCATTAAAAAAAAAGAGATTTTTATTTGTGATTTCAAAAAATAGACTTAACTTTGCAGCCGTTTAAGGCATGTCGTTAGATGTGTAGGCTGCAAACGCCTCTTTAGCTCAGTTGGCCAGAGCACGTGATTTGTAATCTCGGGGTCGTTGGTTCGAATCCGACAAGAGGCTCAAGAAAAGATGCTGAGAAGCTGTTGTTCTTTGAAAGTAAGTTGGGCAAATACCAGAGTGGCCAAATGGGGCAGACTGTAAATCTGCTGTCTTTCGA
>OODF01000170.1_pt1 | contig 55872 bp, 78 predicted proteins | sample 1671431 | NCBI WGS metagenome assembly OODF01 (sample SAMN06348156, study PRJEB24527) | human gut metagenome | biome: human gut; feature: ankylosing spondylitis patient; material: feces | host: Homo sapiens | place: China | collected 2015-10 | reverse complement strand
CCATCGCCTCCAATCTGGCGTTCATCGGTTCCATCAAGGACGACATTCTGGATGTCGAGGAGCTGGCCATGAACCTGCTGGACGAGGTGCGCCGCAATTACCCGGAACTGGTGGCTCAGCGCTATAAACTGGATGCCGAGACGCTGGCCCTGCCGCCCTATGAGCTGATGGAGGCCATCGGACGCAAGCGTGGTCTGCTGGTACGGGGCGGCGAGGTGAACACCGAACGCTGTGCTATTATGCTGGTGGATGAATTCCGCGCCTGCAAGTGGGGCCGTATCTCGCTGGAGCGCCCGCCCCAGCGGGATGATCTGGCGGATTTTGCGGAGGATGACGACGAATGAAGCGCCGGACGGACGAAGAGATCTCAGCGCCGCTGTATGAGTACGACGCCGCCATCCGGGCGCGGTACGGCTGTTTTGCAGGCGTCGATGAAGCCGGGCGGGGACCACTGTGCGGCCCGGTCTGTGTGGCAGCCTGCATTCTCGACCCGGAAAATCCGGTGTATGGCATCAACGACTCCAAAAAACTGACCGAGAAAAAGCGGGAAGCTCTTTTTGATGAAATCGTGGAAAAAGCTCTGGCCTACAAGATCATCTTTGTGGGGCCGGAGATCATTGACCGCGACAACATCCTCAACGCCACCATGGGTGGGATGCGGCAGGCCGTGGAGGGGCTGGACATCGTGCCAAACCTCGTTCTTGTGGACGGCAACCGCACGCCCAAAGATCTGCTCCTCCCGGCCCAGCCGGTGGTCAAGGGAGATGCCACCAGCGCCAGCATCGGCGCGGCCTCGGTTCTGGCAAAGGTCAGCCGTGACCGTTACATGCTGGAGCTGGATCAGCAGTACCCGCAGTACCAGCTGGCAAAGCACAAAGGCTACCCGACAAAACTCCATTATGAGCTCATCGAGCAGTACGGCATCCAGCCGTTCTACCGCCGCAGTTTTTTAAAAAAGCAGGGCTACTGGCCGGAGGGAAAGTGATGGACCGGGCAGAGGTCGGCCGGCGCGGGGAGGCTGTGGCTGCCCGCTTTTACCAGAAACAGGGCTGCCTGCTGGTGGCCCACAACTACAGCCTGCTGGTAGGGGAGATCGACCTCATCCTGCGGGAACCAGACGGGACACTGGTTTTCTGCGAGGTAAAGACCCGCCAGCCGGATTCTCTGACCACCCCTGCTGAGGCAGTGACACCGGCGAAACAGCGGCGGATCCTCCGCACGGCCCAGCTTTATTTGCAACACACCAACCAGAGTGACCAGCCCATGCGTTTTGATGTTGCGGAGGTGACCCCTCTTGACAGCGGGCGCTGGATGGTACATATTATAAAGGGAGCGTTCACGGCCTGATGGGCCTGCTCCGGTGGGAAAACGGCAGGAACCGGTACTTGCCGCTGCCGTAAGATGGGGCCAAAGGATGGGCCCTCTGGTAAAAAAGGAGCGACAAATTATGCAATTTTACAGCACAAGAGATCGTAACCGCGTGGTGACCTCTTCGGAGGCGATTGCACAGGGCTTGTCCGACGAGGGCGGCCTGTTTGTCCCTGCAAGCTTTCCACAGGTGGATGTCCAGGCACTTTGTGCGCTGGATTACCCGGAGATGGCAGCGGTCATCGTGGGGGAATACCTGACGGATTATTCCAAAGAGTTCCTGGCACAGGCAACGAAAACGACCTATGGTGCAGCGTTCGGCGGCAAGGCGGGCTATCTGGCTCCGGTGTCGCAGGACGTCTATGCGCTGGAGTTGTGGCATGGCCCTACCTGCGCGTTCAAGGATTACGCCCTGCAGCTGATGCCGAAGCTGTTGGTGGAGGCTAAGAAGAACCTTGGCCGCACCGAGAAGACCTTGATCCTGGTGGCGACCAGCGGCGATACCGGAAAGGCGGCTTTGGACGGCTACCACGACATTCCCGGCGTGGAGATCGCGGTGTTCTACCCCACGGGCGGCACCAGCGAGATCCAGCGTCTGCAAATGGCAACGCAGGAGGGCGGGAATGTCGCTGTTTACGCCGTGCGCGGCAACTTCGACGATGCCCAGACGGGCGTCAAGAAAGTCTTTGGCGACAAGGCCATTGCGGCTCGGCTGGCTGAGCGGAATATCCGCCTTTCCAGCGCCAACTCCATCAACTGGGGACGTCTTGTGCCGCAGATCGTCTACTATTTTGCCGCTTACGCGCAGCTGCTCAAGGCCGGGAAAATTGTGTACGGCGATAAAGTGGATTTCTGTGTCCCGACGGGTAATTTCGGCGACATTCTGGCGGGCTATTACGCCAAACAGATGGGCCTGCCCGTGGGCAAGCTGATCTGTGCTTCCAACGAGAACAATGTTTTGACGGATTTTCTCACCACGGGTACTTACACCGCCAAGCGGGAATTCTTCAAGACCACTTCGCCCAGCATGGACATTCTGGTCTCTTCCAACCTCGAACGCCTGCTCTATCATGTCACGGGCAGCGACGCGGAGGTGGCCGCTCTGATGAAGAGCCTGACCGAGACGGGCAGCTATACCGTCCGCCCCGAGACGCTGAAAACCATTCAGGAAAGCTTTGGCTGCGGCTGGAGCAGCGAGGAGCAGGTGGCAGGGGAGATTCGCGCCCGCTACGAGCAGGATGGCTACCTCTGCGATACCCACACGGCAGTCGCGTTCCATGTGGCAGAGCAGCAGAAGCGGGAGGGCGTGCCTATGGTGGTGCTCTCTACGGCTTCGCCGTTCAAGTTCCCGCGCAGCGTGCTGGAAGCATTGGGCCATACCGCCCCGCAGAACGATTTTGAGGCCATGCAGGAGCTGGAGGCTGTCACCCATCATGACGCGCCCGCAAGCCTTGCGGCCCTGCGCCAGAAAGCAGAGCGCTTCAGCACGGTCATCGACCCGGCGCGGATCGCGCAGGTGGCACTGAGCTACGAGAGCTGAGGCATCTGCAAAACCGAGAACAGGAGTAAACAAACATGGCACTTTTTGTGCTTGGCGATACCCACCTCTCCTTAGGTGCTTCCAAGCCCATGGATATTTTCCCGGGCTGGGATGGCTACCTGGAGCGGCTGGAGCGCAACTGGCGCAAACTCATCACCCCGCAGGATACCATCGTGCTGGCAGGGGACATCAGCTGGGCCATGCGCCTGACGGATACCCGCAAGGATTTTGCGTTTTTGCAGGAGCTGCCCGGCCAGAAGCTCATCATGAAAGGCAACCACGATTACTGGTGGACCACAGCCAACAAGATGAACGCCTACCTCAAGGCGGAGGGCTTTGATACCCTGCATATCCTGCATAACAATTCCTATCGTGTAGAGGGCTACGCCCTCTGCGGCACCCGCGGCTGGCTGTTCGATGTGGGGGAGCCCCACGACGAGAAAGTCATGAACCGCGAGATCGGGCGGCTGAAAATGAGTCTGGATGCTGCGGAGCCGGGGCTGGAAAAACTGGTGTTCCTGCATTATCCGCCTGTTTATACCGGCACCAGCGCCCCGGAGATCGTAGCGACCCTCAAGGCCTACGGCATCCGGAAATGTTTTTACGGCCACCTGCACGGCAATGCCATCCGCTATGCGGTGCAAGGCGATGTGGACGGCATCCGCTATAAGCTCGTCAGCGCGGACGGGCTGCGGTTTTGCCCCTACCGCATCAATTAAAGGCAGCCCAAGGCAGGAATCCCTGTGAATAAGCTGTCAAAAAGAACAAAAAGTCAAAATTTGGTCTGGCAATTGTGTCCAAAGCGTGCTATAATAAGCTCTGACGCGATTGTTGCACCCAATTGAGCGCGCGCGTCCCCGCATTTCGCAAACAGCAAGGACGCGGTGCGCGGTTGCAGGCGGCAGTTTTCCCGCTGCCCCAACGCAATAGAATATTTGAGTGGAGGATACACAAATGAATTTCATCAAGTGCGAAAAGCTCGAGAAGAGCATGGCAGAGCTGCAGTTCTCCATCGACGCTGAGGCCTTTAAGGCCGCGGTGGCCGATGTCTTCAAGAAAGAGGGCAAGAAGTATGCAGTGCCCGGCTTCCGTAAGGGCAAGGCTCCCCGCGCTCTGATCGAGAAGATGTACGGCGCTGACGTCTTTACCTATGATGCCATCAACGAGCTGTTCCCGGCTGCTTATGAGGCTGCCGTCAAGGAAGCTGGCATCGAGCCCGTTGGCCGCCCGGAGGTCACCGTGGATTCTGCAAACGAGGCTGACGGCTGCACCCTGACCGTTAAGGTTGCCATCAAGCCCGAAGTCAAGATTGGCAATTACAATGGTCTGACCGTTGAGAAGACGGTCCATACTGTTACCGATGAGGCTGTGGACGCTGAGCTGAAGCGTGTGCAGGAGCGCAATGCCCGTGAGCTGACCCGTGAGGGCGCTGCTGAGAACGGCGATATCGTGGATATCGACTTCGAGGGCTTTGTGGACGGTGTTGCTTTCGAGGGCGGCAAGGCTGAGCACTACAGCCTGACCCTGGGCAGCGGCAGCTTCATCCCCGGCTTCGAGGACCAGATCGTCGGCCACGCTGCTGGCGAGGAGTTCGACGTCAACGTCACCTTCCCCGAGCAGTATCAGGCTGCTGAGCTGGCTGGCAAGCCCGCTGTCTTCAAGATCAAGCTGCACGAGGTCAAGTACAAGGAGCTGCCCGCTCTGGACGACGAGCTGGCTAAGGACTGCTCCGAGTACGACACTCTGGACGAGTTCAAGGCTTCCATCCGCAAGAACAACCAGGAGCAGCTGGACAAGCAGGATGACCTGGCTGTCGAGAATGCTCTGGTCGATCAGGTCATCGACGGCATGGAGGCTGAGATCCCCCAGGCTATGTACGATGTCCGCATGGACGAGCTGGTCAACGACTTTGCTTTCCGCATGGAGCAGCAGGGCCTGCGCCTCGAGGACTACCTGAAGTATATGGGCCAGTCCGTCGACCAGTTCCGTGCTTCCTTCATGCCCCAGGCTGAGAAGCAGGTCAAGATCCGTCTGGCTCTGGAGGCTGTTGCCGCTGCCGAGAACATCGAGGCTTCTGAGGATGACGTCAATGCTGAGATCAAGCGCATCGCTGACCAGTACAAGATGGAAGAGGACAAGGTCCGTGAGCTGGTCAATGTCGAGGATCTGAAGAAAGATCTGGCAGTCAACAAGGCCATCGACTTCATCAAGAGCCACGCCAATGTCGTGGAGAAGGCCGCTGAGGCCGAGAAGACCGAGGCTGCTGAATAATTTATTTGGCGCACACGGTCGCATATTGCAGGGCACAGGCCCTGTAAGCAAAGGTTGTTAAAATTGACCGATACGGTGCGGAGTCCCTTTCTGGCCGTATCGGTCAATTTTGCAAATACTATAAACTTTCCATTCAGGAGGCGAACCCTATGAGTTTTGTTCCTTACGTTGTCGAGCAGTCGGCGCACGGGGAGCGTTCCTACGATATCTTCTCCCGTCTGCTGAACGACCGTATCATCGTTTTGAGCGAGGATGTCAATGATACTTCGGCCAGTCTGGTAGTGGCACAGCTGCTGTATCTGGAAGGGCAGGACCCGGATAAGGATATCAGCCTGTATATCAACAGCCCCGGCGGCTCCATCTCGGCAGGCATGGCCATCCATGATACCATGCGGTATATCAAGTGTGATGTCTCCACCATCTGCATGGGTATGGCAGCTTCCATGGGGGCATTCCTGCTGGCAAGCGGCACCAAGGGCAAGCGCTTTGCACTGCCCAACGCGGAAATTATGATCCACCAGCCCCTTATTGCAGGCGGCCAGGGCGGCGGCCTTTCCGGCCAGGCGACCGACATTAAGATCCATGCCGATCACATCGTCCGCACCCGCGAAAAGATGAACCGGATGCTCAGCGAGTACACCGGCCAGCCGCTGGAAAAGGTGCAGCTGGACACCGAGCGCGACAACTTCCTCTCCGCAGAGGAAGCCAAGGCGTACGGCCTGATCGATGAGGTCATCGCTCACCGCTGAACCCATGCGGAACGCAATACACCCAGGATAAGGAAAAACGGCTATGGCAAACAACAATTCCGGCAGAGATAAAAACGAAAAAGATCTGGTTTGCAGTTTTTGCGGCAAGCATCAGGACGAAGTGGAGCGGATGATCATTGGCCCGGGCGTCAATATCTGCAGCGAGTGCATCGGCCTGTGTGCGGACCTGCTCTCGGACAAGCCGGATCACCAGAGCGGCAGCCGCCCGAGCCGCGGCGGTGCAAGCCGGGCCCGCATTCAGGCAACAGATGGCCTGTCGGTCAACATCAAGACCCCGGCAGAGATCAAAGAGGGCCTGGATCAGTATGTCATCGGGCAGGACGAGGCCAAGCGTGTGCTGGCCGTCTCGGTCTACAACCATTATAAGCGCATCCTGAGCGGCAAGGGCGCAGACGTTGAGCTGCAGAAGTCCAACGTCCTGCTGCTGGGACCCTCCGGTGTCGGCAAGACCCTGCTGGCCCAGACACTGGCCAAGATGCTGGGCGTTCCCTTCGCCATCGCAGACGCCACCACCCTGACGGAGGCCGGCTATGTGGGCGAGGACGTCGAGAACATCCTGCTCAAGCTCATTCAGGCCGCAGACTTCGACGTCCAGAAAGCTCAGATCGGCATCATCTATATTGATGAGATCGACAAGATCACCCGCAAGAGTGAGAATCCCTCCATCACCCGCGACGTGGGCGGTGAGGGCGTGCAGCAGGCCCTGCTGAAGATCCTGGAGGGCACCGTGAGCAATGTGCCGCCCCAGGGCGGCCGCAAGCACCCCCAGCAGGAGTTTATCCAGATCGATACCACCAACATCCTTTTCATCTGCGGTGGTGCATTCGATGGCCTGGACAAGTACATCCAGCGCCGCACGGATAAGTCCGCTCTGGGTTTTGGCAGCCCCCTCAAGGATAACTCCGTAGAGGCGGAGCGTGCCCTCCTGCGCAAGGTGGAGCCCCACGATCTGGTCAAGTTCGGCCTCATCCCGGAGCTGATCGGCCGCCTGCCGGTCATCACCGTGCTGGACGATCTGGACGAGGACGCTCTGGTGCGCGTGCTCAAGGAGCCCCGCAACAGCCTGGTCAAGCAGTACAAAGAGCTGCTGTCCATGGACAATGTGGAGCTGGAGATCACCGATGAGGCGCTTCACGCCATTGCCCGCAAGACCATTGAGCGCAAGACTGGTGCCCGTGGCCTGCGCAGCGTGATGGAGAGCATCCTCATGCCCATCATGTACGATGTGCCCAACGACCCCACCATCGTCCGTGTCACCATCGACAAGGATACCGTGGAGGGCGGCGAGGCCCACATGGACTATGGTGCGGTGCGCAAGCGTTATAAAAACCAGGCTTCCCTGAGCTGAGGCTCGGCCCACAGCAGGGAAGTGCAAGCCCCGCTGAAAGCTTTTTGCTTTTGGCGGGGCTTTTTTGCGGCATCCGACTTGTTTCTGCGGCCAAAATGTAGTAGAATATGAGAGTCTGGATTGCAGTGAAACAAAAGTGCAAAAACGCTCTCTGGCAGGGGCGTATGGAAAAACGCAGCCCAGACACAGTGGGAACCAAGGAAGTACGATAAAGGAGTGTGTGCACTATGGCAAATTATTTTGAGATGAGCCGCAAAGAGCTGGCCGCTGAAAAAGCAAAGCTGGAAGAATCGTATAAAAAATTTCAGGATATGGGCCTGAAGCTGAACATGGCTCGCGGCAAACCCGGCCCTCACCAGATGGATCTGGCTATGGGACTTTTGCAGATGACGGATTACACCACGGACGCTGGCACCGATGCCCGCAACTACGGCGACCTGGAGGGCCTGCATGAGGCCCGTGAGCTGTTTGCCGATGTGATGGGGGTCAAACCTGAGGAAGTCTTCGTGGGCGGAAACTCCAGCCTGCAGCTGATGTACAATCTGGTCTCCATGGGCTATACGTTCGGCTTCCCGGAGTCTCCCTGTCCCTGGTCTCAGGTGCCCAAGCGCAAGTTCCTCTGCCCGGTGCCGGGCTATGACCGCCACTTTGCCATCACCGAGGAGTTCGGCTTTGAGATGATTAACATCCCCATGAGCCCCACGGGTCCGGATATGGATATGATCGAAAAACTGGTGGCAGAGGATGATACCATCAAGGGTATCTGGTGTGTGCCCCAGTACTCCAATCCCGATGGCTATGTCTACAGCGATGAGACCATTGAGCGTTTTGCCGCTATGAAGACAGCCGCCCCTGATTTCAAGATCTTCTGGGATGAGGCTTATATCGTCCACCACCTGACCGATGAGATCATCGAGACGCCCGTCCTGCTCAATGAGTGTAAGAAGTACGGCCATGAGGATCGTGTTTTCATGTTCACTTCCACCAGCAAGATCACGTTCCCGGGTGCCGGTGTTTCGGCGCTGGCCTGCAGCGAAGCTATGATGAAGTACATCTGCAAGCGCTTCTCGGTCATGATCATCAGCTATGATAAGATGAACCAGCTGCGCCATGTCCGCTTCCTGAAGAACAAGGAGGGCGTGCTGGCCCACATGGCAAAGCATCGTCGCCGTCTGGTGCCCTGCTTTGATGCGGTGAAGACCGCATTCAATGAGGAGCTGACTCCTTGCGGCGACATTGCCCATTGGACCAATCCCAAGGGCGGCTATTTTATCAGCCTGTATGTGATGCCCGGCTGCGCCAAGCGGGTGGCTGCCCTGTGCAAAGAGGCTGGCCTGACTCTGACGGGCGCAGGCTCCGCTTACCCCTACCACAAAGACCCCGATGATTCGCACCTGCGCATTGCGCCCACTTATCCCAGCCTGGACGAGGTGGAGACCGCTTCGGACCTGCTGTGTGTCTGTGTCCGCCTGGCTGCAGCAGAAAAGCTGCTGGCAGAGAAGCAGGCATAAACCCCGTTTCCCCGTGCTGAAAATCTCCCTGCACCGCCGCAAGGACGGCGCAGTGGAGATTTATTATATTTGGAGGTTTCCCGATTTTTATGAAGACAAAAGGCAAAGCATGGCAGTTGATCGTCACCGTTTTGCTGATCGCGACGTTTGTCTATACGGCATTCTTTGGCGTTGCGGTCCGGTATGGTGATGTGACCACTCCCTACCTCAAAGGCGCTAAGGATATCCGCTTTGGTGTGGATATCAAGGGCGGTGTCAATGTGACATTCGTCCCGTCCGATGGCTACGACGCGACCGACGAGCAGCTGGAAGCTGCCCAGCTCGTCATTGAGAACCGTCTGGTGGCTCTCAATGTGACCGACTATGAGCTGTATGTGGATAACAACTCTGACAGCCTCATCCTCGAGTTCCCGTGGCAGTCCGGTGAGACGAATTTCGACCCGGAAGCCGCCATTGAGGAAATCGGCACCACCGCCTACCTGACGTTCCGGGAGGGGAGCAGTGCCGACGGCGAGCTCATCCTGGACGGCTCCATGGTGGAGAGTGCAGCGGCCCAGTACGGCCCTGTCAGCGGCAGCAGCTCGGAATACTATGTCGCGCTCAAGTTTACGGACGAGGGTGCCAAGGCGTTCGGCGATGCCACTACCAAGCTGTACCAGTCCGGCGGCACCATCAGCATCTGGCTGGACGATGAGAATGTCAGCACGGCGTCCGTCAATGCCGCCATCACCGATGGACAGGCCATCATCACCAGCTCGGCATCCAACCCGTTCACCCAGGAGGATGTCGTCAAGATGGCCCGCCAGATCAACTCCGGCTCGCTGCCTTTCGCTCTGACGGTGGACAGCTATTCTACCGTCAGCCCCAGCCTGGGCGAGAACAGCCTCAGCGCCATGGTGCTGGCAGGCCTTATTGCCTTTGCCCTCATCGTGGTGCTGATGACGGCCCTCTACCGTCTGCCGGGCTTCCTGGCCTGCATCGCGCTGGCCGGACAGGTGGCGGCAACGCTGGCGTTCGTTTCCGGTTACTTCCCGGTGTTTGAGAGCTTTACGCTCACCCTGCCCGGTATCGCGGGCATTATCCTGGCCATCGGCATGGGCGTGGACGCCAATGTCATTACGGCAGAGCGCATCAAAGAGGAACTGCGCAGCGGCAAATCGCTGGACGGTGCCCTCAAGAGCGGTTTTGCCCGCGGCCTGACTCCCATCATTGACGGCAACGTGACCATCGTCATCGTCGCCATCGTGCTGATGGGTGCCTTTGGCCCCTCGGATGGTCTGTTTGCCAAGGCACTGCACTTTGTGTTCTTTGCCTTTGGCCCCTCTACGGCTGGCACCATCTACGCATTTGGCTACACGCTGCTCACAGGCGTTCTGCTCAACTTTGTGTTTGGCGTGTTCGCTACCCGCGTGATGATCCGTGGCGCCGCGTCCATCAAGGCGCTGCGCAACCCGTGGCTGTATGGTGCAGACAAAAACGCACCGGCAGAGAAGAAGCCCATCAACTTTGTCTCCCTGCGCAAGCGCTTCCTGACCATTTCCGCCTGCCTGATGGCAGCCATCGTCCTCTGCGCCGTGGTGCTGGGCGTCCGGCTGGACACCGAGTTCACGGGCGGTGCAATGATCACCCTGAGCTACGAGGACAGCTTTGACCTCTCTGCTGTTCAGAAGACGGCTTCCGCCGCACTGGGCAGCAATGACCTGACCCTGCAGACCGGCGAGAACGTTGCCACCGGGGAGCAGACGCTGAAGATCTCGATGCCCGGCACCGAGACCGTGACCACCGACGAGGTGCAGAACCTGCTGGATTCTCTGAACGAGCAGTACCCGGGCAATGCCTTTGCCCAGCTCTCTCTGAGCAACGTGAGCGCGGCAATGGGCACCAAGTTCCTCCAGAAGAGTCTGGTGGCTGTGATGTTTGCACTGGTGCTGATCCTGCTGTACATCGCGTTCCGCTTCAAGAAGATCGGCGGCCTGACGGGCGGCATGATGGCCGTGCTGGCCCTGCTCAACGACCTGATGGTGGTGTTTGGCACCTTTGTGCTCCTGCGCACCCCGCTGGATGGCAACTTTATTGCCGCCATGCTCACCATCCTGGGCTACTCCATCAACGATACCGTTGTGGTCTATGACCGTATCCGCGAAAACCGCAGCCTGATGGGCAAGAAATCTACCTTTGAAGAGCTGGTCAACCACTCCGTCAACCAGTCGGCCCGCCGTACCGTCATCACCACGGTGACAACGGTGATGGCGCTGGGCGTTATGTGCATCATCTCCAAGCTGTATGGCCTGGACAGCATCTTCACCTTTGCATTCCCGCTGATGATGGGTATGATCAGCGGTGTGTACACCTCGCTCTGTGTTTCCACTTCCGCATGGGTCGTCTGGAGCGAGCGCAAAAAGGCGGACAAGAACTGATGGCCCACAGCCATTTCCCATTTCCGGCGAAAAAGGCCGAATTCAGGAGGAACTACTATGAAATGTCCTTATTGCGGGGATGAAGAATCCAAGGTGATCGATTCCCGCCCGACCGAAGACGGAGAGCGCATTCGCCGCCGCCGGGAATGCCTGCGCTGCCACATGCGCTTTACCACCTATGAGGTAGTGGAAACGGTGCCCCTCATCGTCATCAAAAAAGACAACTCCCGTGAGCCGTTCGACCGCCAGAAGCTGCTCAACGCCATGCTGCGGGCCTGCGCCAAGCGCCCCGTCAGTTACGAGACGCTGGAGCGTGCTGTCAGTAGCATTGAGCAGAGCCTGATGAGCTCCTATGACCGCGAGGTGACCAGCGTCCGCATTGGAGAGCTGACGATGCAGGAACTGAAAAAGATCGACGAAGTGGCTTATGTCCGCTTTGCCTCGGTCTACCAGCAGTTTGCGGATGTCGAGAGCTTTTTTAATGAACTGAAAAAACTGATGGGCGACCGCAAGAAATAAGACGCAAATACAGTAAAAGTCGTGTCGGTTTCCGGACAATTTGTTCCGGAGCCGGTACGGCTTTTTTATTTGCCTGTTCAGATGATCCGCTGGGCCAGCCATTCCATCGTTTCCACCTGGACCTGTGCCCGGCGCAGCTCCCCAAAAGCCTCCTCGGCGGCGTTCATTTCCAGGTGGCCGTCTGCCGCGCGGAGGGAGGCTTCCAGCTCTGTAAAATCCTCGGTGCGGAGCAGGTGGTTCATGTGCATCCGCATCTGGTCACACAGGTCAGCCCCATGGGCCAATGCCTTGCGGGCGGTTGTGAAATCCTCATCCCGGACGGCTTCCATGGCGGTGTCAATGTCAGAAAAAATCTCCTCGGCAAAGTGCTGTACTTTCCAGCTGCTGTAAAAAGCTGCCATCAACAGCACGGCCACAATGGCAATACAGGCGTAAATTCGTCTCATAGACCTCACGCATCCTTTTTGCGGGAGCTGCCGGAGTGGCGGCTCTCTTTTTTGAGCAGGAAATAGTCCTCTGTCTCATTGCCCACAAGCAGTAAAATTTCAGAGATCAGGACGGTGTTAGCCTCTGCGGTGCGTTCCAGCCAGGCATGATTCTTACCGCACCAGTGGAGGTTGTCTTCCAGAACCTGCCCGTCCAGGACAAAGGGGATGGTGGCGTTGGTCTGGGTGGTCTTCAGCTGCAGATCGGCCAGCCGGGCCGGTTCCCGTTCCGGCCGCAGGGCGACGGAAAGATTGCCGTTCGTCTCAATGACGGCATAGGAAACATCCCGGGGGTCAAAAATGTCCTTTCCGCGCAGGGCTTCCATCAGATCGGTCACAGTCAGCCGAAGCATCCGTAAAGCGTTCTGGTCGATTTGCCCATCCAGGATCACGGTCTTGGGCCGCCCGGACATCAGGTTGAAAAACCACTGGCTCCGGAAACTGAGCACAGACCCCAGCAGTTCCAGCGCGGCGATCAGAAAAAGCGGGATGAGGCTGGCGGTAACAGGCACTTCTTCGGATTCAATGGAGATGGAGGCCAGATTGGAGATGAGGATGGTGGAGACAAGCTCCTCCGGCTGCAGCTCTCCCAGCTGGCGCTTACCCATCAGCCGCATGGAAAACAGCACGCAGAGATAAATTAAAATGGTGCGGAAGATCAACAGTTTCAAGGCGAGGCCCTCCATTGGCTTGGAATATCGTTGGCAGGGCGGGGCATACTGCTTGGAGAAAGGAGGGGGTATTTTGCCACAGCTTTCACCGAAACTAACGGAGAATCTCGCCCTGCTTGACGAAATGTTTGGCAGCTCGGCGGATTTTTATTCCAAGGAGGTCGAGCTTTACCACTGCCGCGGGGCGCTGGTGCTTTTTGACGGGATGGCCAGCCTGGAATCGCTCTGGGAGCTTTTGCTGGACGCTGTCAGCCGCCGCACTCCCGCACTGGATGAAACGCCGGGCGGGAGTGCCGTCTTTGATTTACTGCTGCACCATTCCGGCCTCCCGGCGGAGAGCAGCCCCGTAGAGACACTGGACGATCTGACCAGGCGGCTGACGGCCGGGATGGCCGTTCTGCTGCTGGATGGCTGTGCACAGGGCATCGCGTTCTCGGTCCAGAGCCTCAAGTTTCGCTCGGTGGAAGAACCGGCAGGGGAGGGAAATCTCCGGGGCTCCCGGGAGGGGTTTGCGGATCTGCTGCGGGTCAACCTGAGCCTGCTGCGGCGGCTCATCCGAACCGAACAGCTGGTGCAGGAGGTAGCGCAGGCGGACTGTGAGATGAAAACCGAGTACGCGCTTTGCTACTGCAAGGGGAAAGTCAGTCCCGGAGCGCTTGCGCAGGTACGGAAGATCCTGGCACAGGCAAAGCCGGAGCTGCTGCTGGATTCCAGCTATTTCGTGCCCTGGCTCTTTCCATGCCGCTTCCGGCTGTTTTCTCCAGTCAGCTATACCGAGCGCCCGGCCGTGGCAGCGGCAAAACTCTGCGAGGGGAAAATCATTGTTCTGGTCAATGGCAGTCCCTCTGCCATGATTTTGCCCACCCTTTTTTGCGAAAATTTTGATTGTCTGGACGATTATGCCACCACGGCCTTTTTTTCGTCGTTCCTGCGTATTTTGAAATATGGAGCCTTTTACCTGAGCATTTTCCTGCCGGGGGCTTTCGTCTGCACCGCCGTGTATCTGCCGGAGCTGCTTCCGCCGATATTGCTCTTTAAAATCGAGGCGGCCGAAAAAGCCACGCCGCTGCCGCTGTTTGCCGAAATGGTCATGATCATCCTGATCTTAGAGATCATCCGGGAGGCCGGGCTGCGGATGCCCCAGACACTGGGGCACTCGGTCAGTCTGGTGGCGGCGCTCATTGTGGGAGACGCCGCCATTGCTGCAGGCCTGATGAGTACCCCGGTGCTGCTGGTGGCGGGCATTACGTCCGTGGCGATTTTTATTACGCCCTCTCTTTATGAGCCGGCCACGCTGCTGCGGCTTCTGGTGGTGCTGGCAGCCGGTCTTGCGGGCCCGGTGGGGCTGGTCAGTGCCGGGCTGTTTGTTCTCTTTGGGCTGACACAGGTCTCAGTGCTGGGAGTGCCGTATCTGAACGATATCTCATTCTCGAGTGACGGGGTCATCCGGCGCAACTACCGTGTCTTATCCCGCAACCCATTTACGATCTGGCAAAGGAGGAAACCGGAATGAATCAACCTGCAGTGAACGGCGGTTTTGCTCCGCAGACTCTGTTTTTAGGACTGGTTGCTTCCAGCCTGGCGTCCAGTTTCCTCAAGACAGAAGAACTTTCTGCCCGGAGTTTTCTCCTGTGGGGGCTCCCGGCAGCGCTGGGGCTCTGTTTGCTTTCCGCACTGTTGGCAGCGGAGTTTCAGGCCCGGGAGCTTTTCTCTGGAAAAGGTGTCTTCTCCCGTCTGGGCTGCGGAGTGTCCGGACTCTGGTTTGCAGTGGAGCTGATACGAACTGTCCGCACAGCACAGGAAGTCTGCTGGAGCCAGTTTTCTTCCATGGCGGCGCTCAGCGTTCTGCCGCTGCTGCTCTGGGCAGGCTGGGCGCTGCCGGAGGCTGTATTGGACCGCTCCTCCCGGGTACTCTGGTGGCTGGCAGGGCTGGGGGCTCTGCTCTGTGCAGCGGGGCTTGTCCGGCAGCTGCACTGGCAGAATTTATTTCCGGCATCGTACCGTTTTACAGGGGCAGATTTTGGGCAGATACTCTACCCGGAATATTTCGCACTGACCTTTCTTTGCCCGCAGCGGCAGTGGCGCAAGGCGGTCTGGATGCCGCTGGGCAGCTTTGGGGTGCAGGCAGCGTTCTGCTTTGGAATGGCGCTTTTATTTGGCGCACGGCAGGGGAGCGGCCTGCCCGGCTATGAGCTGCTGCGTTCCTGGACACTGGGGGCCTTTTCCCGGTTCGACGCGGTTTTTCTGCTTCTCTGGCTGGCCGCAATGTTCTTCCGCATCTGTGTGCTGGCCCACATCCTCCGGCTGCTCTGGGAGAAGTTCCGCGGCCGAAGTGTCTGTGAGGTAAGCCCATGAGTCGCCGGGCCACACTGCGGCTTTTGCTGCTGGGGTTGCTGCTCTGCTGGTGCGGCGTTTTCCTGCGGAGTGAAAACACCGAAAAAAGCATTGTCCGGGCGCTGCTGCTGGAACAGACACCTGAGCAGTGGAATGTGGTACTGCTCTATCAATTCCCGGAGGCTGCGGCTGATTCCTCGGCTGCGGCTGCTTCCGTGCAGCTTTGTGCCGGGGCCGGCAAAACGCTGGAGCAGGCCCTCTTTGCGGCGGAGGAGCATCTGCCCCAGCGGCCCAGCTACCGCCTGTGTGAGTATCTGTTTTTGAATACCGGCAGCCTGCGGGGAGAGCTTTCCGCCTGTGAGCCGCTCTTTTGTGAACGGGCGGACCTCCGGCTGGCCACCCGGGTGCTGGCGGTGACGCCCGGCTGTGAGGAGCTTCTGGCCCGGGCAGAAGAGGAAGAGCGTTTTCCGGAGCAGCTGCTCCAATGCGCCAAGGATACGGCAGAGCGTGCACCACACCTGTATGAGCGGGGGAAAGGACTGCTGCTCCCGGTGGTACAGCTGAAAGAGGGGAGCATAACGCTCCAAAAAGAAGCGCTGCTGCTGACGGAGACTGGCACCTTCAGCCTGACGGAAGAAGAAACCGAGATGGCCCGTGTGCTGCTGGAATATGGGCAGGAGCATACGTTTATAGTGGAGGAAACGCCCATCGCTATCCGCCGCAGTGTGCTGGGGGTGCAGGCAACGGGGGATGGCTTTACCGTCCAGCTGACATTCCAGAAAAAAGCGGCATCTGCCACGCCTACAGAAACGCAGTGCCGGAAACTGGAAGCACTATGCGTTGAGACCGTCCAGCACTGCTGGGATGCCGGGGCGGATATCCTCTCGCTGGGGAGCGTGCGCGCCTTGCGGGATGGACGAAAAACAGCGTTTCTGACAGCAAAAAACGCCTGCCCGGCAGTGCAGGCAGACGTAATGTTTCTGGGATGAATTTTAATGTGCCGTCTCAAACAGCACGGTAATGGTCGTGCCCTCGCCGATCTCGCTTTCCAGCTTGATGCGGGCGTTGTGGATCCGGGCAATGTGCTTGACGATGGCCAGCCCCAGGCCGGTGCCGCCGGTGGCTTTGCTCCGGCTCTTATCCACCCGGTAAAAGCGCTCAAACACACTGGATTGTGCTTCTTTCGGGATGCCGATGCCGTTGTCTTTCACGGTGAGAGAGCAGTGGCCGTCCCGGGTACAGGCGGTAATGATCTGGACTTTGCCGCCGGGGCGGTTGTAGCGGATGGCGTTGTCGCACAGGTTCTGGCACAGCTCGTCCAGCAGGCTGCGGCTGCCCAGCACGGGAGCGCTCTCGCCCAGGTAGGTGAGGGAGATAAAGGAACGCTTGGCGTTGACTTTTTGCCGCTCCACGCACTCTCTGGCGACCTCCAGCAGATCAACCATCTCCATCGTGAGGGGCGTACCGGCCTCACTGACATTGTCCAGGTTGGACAGCTGCAAGATATCGTTGACCAGCTGGATCATCCGGGATGCTTCCACATGGATCTTCCGGGCAAAATCCGGGATGTCTTTGGGCTGTGCAATGCCTGTTTCAATGAGCTCTGCATAGCCGGAGATGCTGGTAAGCGGCGTTTTGAGCTCATGACTGACATTGGCCGTAAACTCCTGCCGCATTTTTTCATTGTTCTCCCGCAGCAGGCGGTCCGAATGGATGCTCTCCGCAAAAGGAATGAGCTCTTTGTAGGGCACATTGTCCTGGATGCGGTCAAGATCATCCGTCATCTTCAGCACCGGCTGCACAAGGCTTTTGGTCAGCAGCCCGGCCATGAGTGCAGCCGCGGCCATCATCAGCACACAGCTCAGGATGATGGCGGGGATGGCATCATCGTAGATAGACCAGGTCGTCTCAGAATCCTGCGCTACGCGCAGGATCTCGCCGCTGGGGAGCAGGAGAGCGTAGTAATAGGTTTCATATCCGGTGGTCTGGGAATCGCGGCAGTCGCGCCCGACCCCGCTTTGCATGGCCTGCTGGATCTCCGGGCGGGTGAGATGATTTTCCAGCGGCTGTGCCGTGGAGGATTCAAACAGAACATTGCCGTCCGGGTCAATGAGCGTGATGCGAAGGCTGCTGGTGCTGTATGCACTGAGCTGCCGCGGGTCACCGGAAAGACGATACCCGGCGGATACCAGATCCGCTTCGTGCTCCATTGCCGTCCAGACCTGTGTGCGGAACGCCTTATGGAATACAAAAATACAGAGTGCTGCCGTGCATAACAGGCCCACAAATCCCATCAGGAACAGCCGATAGCCGATTTTTTCTTCCATACTGCGTGGTTTCATTCTTCGGGTTCCTCCTCACTGTCCGCCAGCTTGTAGCCCACCTTGCGGACAGTACAGATGTATTTGCCCGCGTCACCCAGCTTTTTGCGCAGGGTGCGGATGTGCATGTCCACGGTGCGGCTCTCCACCGAAATGTCCGTGCCCCAGACCACCTGCAGGATGGTCTCACGGGTCACGACCAGGTTGGTGTGCTCCAGCAGAAGCCGCAGCAGGCTGTACTCCTTGTAGGTCAGGTCTACATTGACGCCGCTGACCGTCACGCTGTGGCGGGCGTTGTCCAGCAGGATCTCATGGAAGCTGTAGACGCTGGTATGAGTCTCGGGCTCCGAGCGGCGGAGGGCTGCCCGCACCCGGCTCAGGAACTCCATGATGCCAAAAGGCTTGGTGATATAATCGTCCGCACCGCAATCCAGCCCGCGCACGGTGTCCAGCTCACTGGATTTGGCCGTGACCATGATGATGGGCAGCCTCCGCAGGGAGGGGGTGTTGCGCAGCTTTTTCAGGATGGAAAAGCCATCTTCGCCCGGCAGCATCACATCCAGAATCACTAGCTCCGGCTCCGTCGTGCGCATTGCCTGCCAGAACGGCTCTGACGAGGGAAAGCTGTTGACCTGATAGCCACTGGACTGCAGTGCATACTGTTCCAGCTCGCGGATGGCGGCATCGTCCTCTACAATATAGATCATCCCTGTTTTTCCTCCGTTGGGGTGGTTTCATTTTCCGGGAAAATGTAACGCTCGCGGTAGCGGTCCAGACGGCGCTGGAACACTTCGCTCTCCTTGGCAGCGTTGCCGCTGCGCAGGTCGTTGAGGTATGCGTGGGTATCAAAGCTGTCCTGCGCGACCTCGATCTGTGCCACGGCCACATTACTGCAGTGGTCGCAGACACGCTCATAGTTGGTCAGCAGATCATCCAGCACAAAACCGTATTCAATGGAGCAGCTGCCGGCCTGCAGGCGGGCAATATGGCGGGCCTTGATGGCACGCACCAGCTCATCCACCACCTGCTCCAACGGCTCGACCTTACTGGCCAGATGCAGGTCGCCCTTGCGGAAAGCTTCCGTGGTGCGGTTCAGCGTGTCCTGCACAGCGTCTTCCAGCACCTGCAGCTCTTCCTGGGCATCCTGGGAGAACTGTACGTTCTTGGTGTGCATCTCATCGGCAGATTTGAGCAGGTTGACCGAATGGTCGCTGATGCGCTCAAAATCGCTGATGGTGTGGAGCAGGGTGTTGACGCTCTGGCTGTCAGCGTGGTTCAGCTCCCGGCCGGAAAGCTTGACCAGATAAGTGCCGAGGGCGTCCTCATACTGATCAACTTTGCTTTCTTCCTCTTTGACCTTTTCGGCCAGAGTGTCGTCCCATTTGTGCGTCAGGCTCATGGCCTGGAACACACCCACGCGGGCAAGCTCAGCCATCTCGGCGGTTGCGGCACGGGCACGCTCCACAGCCATGGCAGGCGTATTGAGCAGACGCTCATCCAGCAGGGCAAAGCTCTCTTTCTGAGTGTCGTCCGGGATGGTCAGGATGGCCAGCTTTTCGAGCAGACCTGCAAAGGGGAGCAGAACCACAGTGGCAGCAATGTTGAACGTGGAGTGGACCACGGCAATGCCCCAGGCCGCGATGGTGTCATTGACAAAAGTGAAGTGCAGCACGCTGTTCAAACCATAGAAAATGATCAGGAACAGCATGACGCCGATGATGTTGAAGTACAGATGGACCATAGCAGCCCGGCGGGCATTCTTGTTGGCACCCACCGAGGAGAGCAGTGCAGTGACGCAAGTACCAATATTCTGGCCCATGATGATGGGGATGGCACTGCCGTAAGTGATAACGCCCGTGGCGCTCAAGGCCTGCAGGATGCCGACACTGGCACTGGAGGACTGGATGACGCCGGTAACAATGGCACCCACCAGCACGCCCAGAATGGGGTTGGAGAAGCGGACAAAGAGGTTGGTGAACCAGGCTTCGTCCTGCAGGGGAGCCACCGCGTTGGACATCGTGGTCATGCCGGTCATCAGGATGGCAAAGCCGATCATGATGGTGCCAATGCCCTTGCGCTTTTCGTTTTTGCCCATATACAGCAGGATGCCGATAAATGCCAGCACCGGACTGAACGAAGTGGGTTTGAGCATCTGGATGAGCAGGCTGTCGCCCTGCAGGCCGGAAAGGCTTAAAATCCAGCTGGTAACAGTGGTGCCCACGTTGCTGCCCATAATCACGCCAATGGCCTGGTGCAGCTCCATGATGCCGCTGTTGACAAAGCCGACCACCATAACGGTGGTGGCACTGGAAGACTGAATGATCGCGGTTACGCACAGGCCCAGGAAAAATCCCTTGATGGGGCTATCGGTCAGCTTGCTCAGGATCTTCTGCAGCTGGCCGCCTGCCTGCTTCTCCAGCGCCTTGCCCATAATGTCCATGCCGAACAAGAACAGGGCCAGGCCGCCGAACAAGGAAAAGACATTGAAAATAGTCATTTCGTGTTTCCTCACTTTGATTTGACGTGTTATTTTCCTACACTATGAGTATAAAGATGAAATGTAAAATCGGAAATCAGCCAAATGTAAAATTCATGTAAAGGATACAACACATCCGTGAGGTGCCTACCTTTATTATAAAGGAATCGGCAGCGGATGCAAGCAAATGAAGCAATTCGGGAAAAGATTCTCGGGATTTTTGATGGAGCGGGAAGCAGAAGAAAATGGGATGTTGTAACACCAAGATTTACCCGCGCTTACGGGCCAGCGATGTGATCCGCACTTAGAAAGGTTGTCAGGGGTCTTTTATTTTTTATGCTGGTTTGCTATAATATAGTGTACTAGAACTCTCGTAAGCATACGATATTATGCTTTATTATGCCTTCCACTTATTGGACAGATGGATTGTTTCGCTTTTAGATGCACCAATGTTGTTTTTGACAGACAAGATGGGGTGCGATGCCCCCCCCCATTTTGAACCAGTGCATCAGATGAAAAGAGCCTACAGGAGGAAAAACGATGGGGAACTTCACCGTTTCGCTCAAAAAGCTGACGGAGAAAGTCAGTATGGACGTGGTTTACACGCCGCAGGATCTGGAAAACATCAGTGTTGAAATTGCAGAGGTCAACCGTCCGGGCCTGTTCCTGGCGGGTTACTATGATTATTTTGATAAGCTGCGTCTGCAGATCATGGGCTTGGCGGAGATGAACTTCCTGGCGGGCCTCCCGGAGGAAAAGCGTCGGGAGCGTCTGGATCAGCTGTTCCGGCAGCAGCCGCCTGCTGTTATCGTGGGCCGCAGTGAAGAACTGGAGCCGTTTCCCGAGATGCTGGAACTGGCAAAAAAACACGGTGTGGCGCTGCTGCGCTCCAATGAGACGACCTGCACATTGATGGGCAGCCTCATCAGTGTGCTGAATCTGGAACTTGCCCCCCGCATCACCCGCCACGGTGTGCTGGTGGAAGTGTACGGCGAGGGCATTCTCATTCTGGGTGACAGCGGCATTGGAAAGAGCGAGCTGGCCATTGAGCTGGTCAAGCGCGGCCATCGTCTCGTAGCGGATGACGCCGTGGAACTGCGCAAAGTTTCCAACCGCCAGATCATGGGCACGGCACCGGAAAACATTCGCCACTTTATTGAGCTGCGCGGCATTGGCATTGTCAATGTGGCCCGTATTTTTGGTGTGGGTGCTGTTAAAGTGAGCGAGAGCCTCGACCTTGTGGTGCAGCTGGAGCCCTGGGACCCCACCAAGAACTACCAGCGTACCGGCCTCGAAAGCGAGTATTGTGATATTCTGGGTGTGAGCATTCCCAGTACCAGCATCCCGGTTTCGCCTGGCCGTAATATGGCTGTCGTGCTGGAAACGGCAGCCATCAACAACCGCCAGAAGAAGATGGGCTACAATGCCGCCAAGGAGCTGCTGATCCGTCTGGGTCTGGACGAAACGCTGGATTAACGATTTTCCCATGGAGGAGCACTATGTTTGAACCTTTGTGCGCTGCACTGGATGCGGCGGGCATTGCTTGTACCCGAAACGAGCTGTTGGCCGACCACTGTACGTTCCGTATCGGTGGTCCGGCAGACATATTTATAAAACCATGCGACGAAATCCAGCTGTGCAGGGCGGTGGCTTTTTGCAAGGAGCAGGGAGCTCGCTATTATCTGCTGGGTAACGGCAGCAACATTCTGTTTGAGGATGCAGGCTTCCGGGGGGCTGTTCTGGATCTGACGGCCATGAAAACCGGCATTGGGATGAAAGAGAACATTCCCGGCGAAGAGTCCGGTGTAGTTTATTGCAACGTGACGGTCGGGGCCGGGATGAAGCTTTCGACTCTTTGCAATTTTGCACTGAACCACAGCTGCACCGGTTTAGAGTTTGCCTACGGCATTCCCGGCACGGTGGGTGGTGCGATCTATATGAATGCAGGCGCTTACGGCGGCGAGATGAAAGATGTCCTGACGTCCGTGGAGTATTTGGCTGCGGACGGAAATATCGTCGAAGTGCCAGCCGCCGAGTTGGATTTATCGTACCGGCATAGCATTTTTGAGGAGAACGGCGGCTGCATTCTGAGCGCAACGTTCCGCCTGAAAAAAGGAGACGCTGCATCCATCAAGGCCAGGATGGACGAATTGATGCAAAAACGGATCGACAAACAGCCGTTGGACAAACCCAGCGCTGGCAGTACCTTTAAGCGGCCGGCAGGGGCTTTCGCCGCGGCCCTCATCGACCAGTGCGGTCTGCGGGGCTACCGCCACGGTGGGGCTGCCGTCAGCGAAAAGCACTGCGGTTTTGTGGTCAACTTGGGTGGCGCAACTTGTGCCGATGTACTGGCACTTTGTGATGAAGTGAGGTCCATCGTCAAAGAGAAAACAGGCTATGACCTTGAAAAAGAGATTCGGGTCGTAAGGGCATAAAGGAAAGAGGAACAACTATGGATCTTCTCATCGTCAGCGGGCTTTCCGGCGCGGGAAAATCGGTGGCCATGAATGCGCTGGAGGATATCGGCTTTTTCTGCATTGATAACATCCCGGCAGGGCTTTTGCCCAGTATCATGGCCTTTTCCAAAGCGGGCGATAACCAGCTCAAGCGGGTGGCCTTATCCATGGATGTCCGCGGATGCCGCAGCAAAGAGGAAATCGAGCAGGGGTTGGAGCAGCTGGATCAGCAGGGGATCTCCTATGAGATCCTGTTTCTGGACGCGCCGGATGATGTGTTGATGCGCCGTTACAGCGAGACCCGCCGCCGTCACCCCATCAGCATTGCGGAAGGGATCTCCACCCGGGAGGCATTTGCAAAAGAACGTCAGATCTTGCAGCCGCTGAAAGAACGGGCAAACTACACCATCAACACCGCCCTGCTCTCAACGGCGCAGAACAAAGAACGCGTCTGCGACCTGTTCTTGAAGAACGGGGGAGCCAAGAGCGCCATGCGTCTGAATATCCTGTCTTTCGGCTTCAAGTTTGGCATCCCGCCGGAAGCAGACCTTGTGCTGGACGTTCGCTGCCTGCCCAATCCGTTCTATGTGCCGGAGCTCAAGCACAAGACCGGACTTGACCAGGAGGTCGTCGATTTTGTTATGGGGCATCCGGAGGCACAGGAGCTTTTGCGCCGGTATGAGAATTTTCTGGATTACGCCCTGCCGCTCTATGTCAAGGAGGGCAAAAGCCAGCTGACCATCGCGGTGGGCTGCACGGGCGGCAAACACCGCTCCATTACCTTTGCTCGGAAGATCGCGGAATTTTGCGAAGAAAAAGGCTATCAGCCCAGCACCCAGCATCGGGATTCTGCCCGCTGAGCCTGTGCCCTTGTTTTAAAGAACAGAAAAGGATAAAACAATATGAGTTTTGCGTCCCAGGCGCGGGAAGAAATCGCGCGGCGCAGCCTGCAAAAGGATTGCTGTGTTCGCGCGGCGGCCTATGGCTTTGCCTGCTTTGCCAAGTATTTCGATGCAAAGGGGCTGGTGCTGCAGACCGAGCAGGCCCTGACCGCACAGGTGGCAGAGCAGTTGTTTGCCCGCTGCGGTGTTCAGGGAACCATCACCGAAAAAATCCGCCCCAGCGGGGTGGTATATGAGTTTGGCATCCGTGCGCCGGAACAGGTGACACGGATGCATGAGCTTTTTGGCACCACTGGCTCAGAAACGAGCTTGCAGATCGACCCGGAGCTGATACGCTGCCAGACCTGTGTCAGCGCATACATCGGGTCGGCTTTTTTGTGCAGTGGAACGGTGATAGATCCACAAAAAGAATATAATATTGAGTTTTTGACCAGCCGCACCAATCTGGCCAAGGATTTTGAAGCGTTGCTGGCGGAGCATGAATTTGCACCGCATCGTACTCGCCGGAACGGTGTTAACCTCATCTATGTCAAGAACAGCGCCAATGTGGAGCGCATTCTGGCCTTTATGGGGGCAGCGAATGCGGCAGCACAGATCAAAGCGCAAAAAGCGGTCAAACAGGTGCGCAACCAGATCAACCGCCACACCAACTGCGATACCGCAAACCTCAGCAAGACGGCCCGCGCCAATGCGCAGACGCTGAAAGCCATCCGCTTTTTGAAAGAGCAGAACGCCTTGGAAACATTGCCGGAGGTGTTGCAGGATGCTGCCGCTAAACGGCTGGCCTATCCGGATCTTTCATTGACAGCACTCTGTGCCTGCTTTGACCCGGCTGTCAGCAAATCCGGCCTTTCGCACCGGATGAAGAAACTGGAGTCGCTGGCCGATACGCTGCGTCAGCGTCTGGAACAGGAAGCCGAGGAGGTGAAAGCATGACGGAACCGAGCGAGAATAACAAACAGGGGAGAGACTTTGTTCACCTGCATATTCATACAGAATACAGTCTGCTGGATGGTGCCTGCCGCATTGACCAGCTGATGGACCGCGTAAAAGAGTGCGGTCAGACTGCCATTGCCTGCACCGACCACGGTGTTATGTACGGCTGTGTGCAGTTTTACAAGGCTGCAAAAAAGGCGGGTATCAAGCCCATCATCGGCTGTGAGGTCTATGTGGCCACTCGTACCCGCTTTGATAAGGTAAATAAAATTGATGGCAACAACCATCTGATTTTGCTCTGCAAGAACGAGACCGGTTACAAAAACCTCTGCAAAATGGTGTCGGCTGCTTTTGTCGAGGGCTTCTACTCCAAGCCCCGCGTGGACAAACAGCTCTTGGAGCAGTACCACGAGGGTCTGATCTGTCTCTCTGCCTGTCTGGCAGGCGAGATCCCGCAGGCGATTCTGGCAGGCGATTATGAGCGCGCCAAATCTTCGGCTCTGTGGTATCAGGAGCTGTTCGGTGTCGGCAACTATTATATCGAGTTACAGGACCACGGGCTGGAAGAGGACAATATCGTACTGCCGCAGCTCATCAAGCTGGCCCGGGAGACGGGGATTCCCATGGTGGCAACCAACGACTCCCACTATCTGCGCAAGGAAGACGCCAAGATGCAGGCCATTCTGCTCTGCATCCAGACGGGCAAGACCATGCAGGATGCGGACCGCATGGAGTTCCAGACCGATGAATTCTATGTCAAAACGACAGACGAAATGTACGATCTGTTTGCCATGGTACCGGAAGCCTGCTCGAATACGCGGATCATCGCCGATCAGTGCAATTTTGATTTTGATTTTGGCCACACCAAGATTCCTTATTATAAGGCCCCGGGTGGAATGGACAACCAGGATTTTTTTGAAAAGCTCTGCTGGGAGGGCCTGGAGCGCCGCTACGGCCCCGATGTCCCGCAGGCCAACAAGGACCGCCTGAGCTATGAAATTGGCGTCATCAAAACGATGGGCTATACCAATTACTACCTCATCGTCTGGGATTACGTCAACTACGCCAAGAGCCAGGGCATCCCGGTAGGCCCGGGCCGTGGTTCCGGCGCGGGCAGTATTGCCGCATACAGCGTCGGCATTACGGATATCGACCCCATCCGTTACAATCTGATCTTTGAGCGTTTCCTGAACCCGGAGCGCGTCAGTATGCCCGATTTCGATGTGGATTTCTGCTACGAGCGGCGGCAGGAAGTCATTGACTATGTCAACCGCAAGTATGGTGCCGACCACGTGGCCCAGATCGTCACGTTCGGCACGATGGCAGCCCGCAACGCCATCCGCGACGTGGGCCGTGTGCTGGGAATGCCGTATCAGAGTGTGGACGTGGTGGCAAAGCAGGTCCCGATGGAACTGAAAATGACGCTGAAACGCGCGTTGGAAGTCTCCCCGGAGCTCAAGCGGATGTACGATACAGACCCGCAGGTAACGGAGCTCATCGATACTGCCTTGAAAGTGGAGGGAATGCCCCGCCATGCCTCTACCCATGCGGCCGGTGTTGTCATCACCCCGGAGCCGACAGACTACTATCTGCCTCTGGCGACCAACGACGGCCTGCCTGTGACCCAGTTCAATATGACGGAAATTGAAGAGATGGGTCTGTTAAAGATGGACTTCCTGGGTCTGCGCACCCTGACCGTCATCCGGGATGCAGAGCTTGCTGTTCAGAAAAAGGATCCAACGTTCGCGATCGCAAAGCTGGATTATGATGACCCGGAGACCTACCAGATGCTCTCCCGGGGTGAGACGGAGGGTGTATTCCAGCTCGAATCTTCGGGCATGAAACAGGTCCTGATGGGTCTGCAACCGCAGAACCTGGAAGATGTCATCGCTCTGATCAGTCTGTACCGCCCCGGCCCCATGGATTCCATCCCGACATACCTGCGCAACCGCCATGAGCCGGATAAAATCAGCTATAAAACGCCCCAGCTGGCGCATATCCTGGATGTGACCAACGGCTGCATCGTCTATCAGGAACAGGTCATGCAGATTTTCCGGGAGCTGGCTGGTTTCTCATTCGGCCAGGCAGATAATGTCCGCCGTGCCATGAGTAAAAAGAAGCACGCCGTGATGGAGGCCGAACGAGAGCATTTCGTCCATGGCTGCACCGACCCCGGCAACCAGTGCCCCGGCTGCGTGGCAAACGGCATCTCCGAAAAAGTGGCCAACGAAATTTATGATGAGATGTCCAGCTTTGCGTCCTACGCATTCAACAAGAGCCATGCGGCCTGCTATGCCTATGTGGCATTCCAGACCGCGTATCTCAAGTGCCATTATCCCAGCGAGTTTATGGCCGCTTTGCTCACCAGTGTGCTGGACAATACCGATAAGGTTATCGAGTACTCTGGCGAGTGCGCCCGGCTGGGCATCAAAGTGCTGCCGCCGGATGTCAATGTCTCGGGCGGCGGTTTTACAGCCGATGCCAACGGGCAGATTCGCTTTGGCTTGAATGCCGTGAAAAATGTCGGCCGAAACCTCATTGAGCAGGTCGTGGAGAAACGGCAGGGAAAACCCTATACCAGCCTGTACGATTTCTGCAAGCGGATGTATGGCAATGAGCTGAACCGCCGGGCGGTGGAGAGCCTCATCAAAGCTGGTGCGTTCGACCGCATGGGCGTCAACCGCCACAGTCTGGTGGAAGCCGTAGACGGCATTATCAAGAGCGTGGAAAGTGACAACAAGCGCAATTTGGACGGCCAGCTGGACCTGTTTTCGGTTATGAGCGGTCTGAACTCCGCTGGAAGCGAAAATGCCGACAGCTATGAGATCAAAGCATTCCCGGAGTACAGCCATACAGAGCTGCTTCAGCAGGAAAAAGAAGTCAGCGGCCTGTACCTGTCCGGCCACCCGCTGGACGCTTACCGGGAACAGTCGGCGCGGTTCGCCTCCCACGCCATCAAAGCGCTGACCGGGGAGGATGCTCATGTACTGGATAACTCTCATGTGCGCATCGTCTGCACCATTGTCAAGAACCGGATGATGACAACAAAATCCAATACCATGATGGCGTTTACCAGCGTGGAAGACCTGACGGGTACCATGGAAGTCATCGTTTTCCCGCGGGTGCTGGATACGTTCCGGGACTCCATCAAAGAAAACGCGGTCGTCGTCATCGAGGGCCGCCTCTCGGTGCGGGAAGATGAGCCTGCCAAGCTGATGGCGGAGAGCATCCTGCCCATTGAGGGCTATGACCCCAAACACCCACAGGCCAATAAACCAAACCTCATGCGGGACGCCACGCAGCGGCTCTACATCCGCCTGCCCTCCCGCACCTGCCCGGAGTACGCCAAGGTCATCAACCTGCTGGAGATCTTTGATGGCGACATGCCGGTCATCTTCTATCTGGAGGATACCAAGCAGAAGCTGGCCGCTCCCCGCCGCCTGTACACCTCCGGCCATCCACTCTTCTTCCAGGAGCTCAAGCGGGTGGTGGGAGCACGCAATGTTGCAACAAAATAACATCTCTGTGCACGCTTTATACACAAAACGGGATGTGCTAAGAGTTTTCAAAAAGCTGGGTTTGTGATATAATAAACGAGGCAAGCAATCGTAAGAGGAAGCATTGGGCGGCGTCCAACAGAATGGGAGACGTCGTTCGGCATGATGCGTGAAAGAAACAAATTGGAGGGAATCTCTCTATGGAAAAGCAAATCAAGACGATTGGCGTTCTGACCAGTGGCGGTGACGCTCCTGGCATGAACGCCGCGGTTCGCGCCGTGGTTCGTACCGGCCTGCACAAGGGTTTCCGTATGATCGGCATTCAGCGTGGCTACAACGGCCTGCTGAACGGCGAGTGCTTTGAGATGAACCTGCGCAGTGTCTCGAACATCATCTCGGCAGGTGGTACCATCCTGTATACTGCCCGCTGCCTGGAGTTCAAGACCAAAGAGGGTCAGGATAAGGGCGCTGCAAAGTGCCGTGAGCTCGGCATCGATGCTCTGGTCGTCATTGGTGGTGACGGCTCTTACCGTGGTGCCCGTGAGCTGGCACACCGCGGCATCCCGATGATCGGCCTGCCCGGCACCATCGACAACGACATTGCCTGCACCGATTACACCATCGGTTATGATACCGCTATGAATACCGCACTGGAGATGATCGACAAGCTGCGCGATACCACCCAGAGCCACGACCGCTGCAGTGTGGTCGAGGTCATGGGCCGCAACGCCGGTTACATTGCACTGAACGTCGCCATTGCTTCCGGCGCTATGGCGGTTCTGCTGCCGGAAAAAGAGTTCGACATGCAGCACGACATTCTGGATAAGATCGTGGAGACCCAGCGCACCGGTAAGCGCCACTTCATCGTCATCGTGGCAGAGGGTATTGGCCACTCGCAGGAAATTGCCAACGAGATCCAGGCCCGCACCGGCATCGACACCCGTGCTACCATTCTGGGCCACGTCCAGCGCGGCGGTTCTCCCACTCTGCGTGACCGTGTAAACGCTTCTGCGATGGGTTATCATGCAGTCTGCCTGCTGGAACAGGGCAAATACAACCGCATCGTCGGTATGAAAGGGGAACACCTCGTGGACTACCCCGTGGATGAAGCTCTCGAAATGACCAAGAGCCTTGATCCTGTGCTGATTGACGTTTGCAATACGATCAGTATTTAAATTTGACGTAGTAAACCACGGTGGTGCGTCAAAAACAGTAGAAGCCCATAGCGAAAAAATGAGGCTAAAAGCGCGCAACTCCTACATTTTCTCTACACTTTCAGAGGTGGAAGACAAAGAAAATGCTGGAAATCATGGAATCTTTTTAATCTCATTTTGAAGCCATTCGATATTACGTTCTGTATAAACTCGTTCGGTCAGGTCTTTGATATAATGACCGACGATTCGCTTGATGGCGTATTCATCCATGTCGTATTTTTTAGCCATGGTGATGAAGTGCTTCCGGCCATCGTGGGGCTTATGCTCAGGATTGAGATTGAGTGCAGTAAGGATATTTTGATAGTGCATCCAGTATCTCGTGTAGCGAACTTGGCGCACTTTGCCTTTTGCGAAATAAGAACACAAATAGGGACTTCCAAGTTCGACGGATTTCTGATAGCGGGCTTGGACCAAATCGAAGATGCGGGGATGAATCGGCACGATGCGGTTCTTTCCCGCATTTGTTTTTAGGCCACCTGTAAAAGTGCGAGCGTTTAAATCGACGTCATCGAGGCGTAAATAACAGAGCTCTCTTGGACGCCAGCCAGAATAACACTGGATCAATATTAGGTCGATATCAGGATATTTTCCGACGTTGGTCCAGAGCAGCGCCATCTCTTCCTCCGTGTAGGGGATATGTTTGGCTTCGTCACGAATGTATCCACTGTCAACGGTGAATTGGCGGGCAATGTTTCGTTCTACCAGATCATTGGCCACTGCATAATCGAAGAGGAGATTGTAGAGCGTCTTGATCGAATTGATACTGTTGTTTTCGGGGTGAACAGGTTTGCCTTCTCGAATGATCGTTCCGTATTCGATGCAGTTGCGCAAATCTGAAACTCGAACATTTCGGACGAGCTTTGAATGGATCGGTTCAGAGTAAGCCCAGGAGGTACGGTAACGTGCAAGAGTGGATTTATCGACACGGCTTTCCTGTTGTGCATACCATTTTTCATAAACGTCCTGCATGGTAGTATGGTCATTCAGGTCAAATGGATTTTTGTTGAAATTCATGAGTGCAAGATATGCATCATTATAGGTTTCGAAATAGGCTTGTGGCTGGAGCGGTTTGCAAATGGGCTTCCCCTCATCCGTCTTCCCAACTGTAACCATAGCACGGAACGGTCTGCGGAGATTTCGATTTTTGATCTCTGCGATTTGGCCGAAACCATTCGGAAGACGGCGACGCTTGTTTCGCTTTCGAGGTTTTGGTGCAGGTGAGCTAACAGATAAGGTTTGGAGTGGGAACCCACAATGCGGACAGGTAAGTGCTCTATCTGAAACTTGCAGCTGGCACTCAGGGCAGGTGATGAGCATATTATCACGTTCCTTTCTGAAATTACTATATAGATATATAGGTACAATAAAATGTATCTTTGAACAAAAAGCAGATGAAAAAGCTCGGGAAACCGGGCTTTTTTACTTTTTAATTCTATTCTAGGTTAAACGATTTTCTGTGCGTTGTCAATGGCTCATGCACAGAAAAAATTAAAGCATGACGCAGACGTCCATTTTTTCCAGTAACATCCTTGTAGTACCAAGATGTGACAAAAACCACTTGGAAATTCTAAAAAGGAGTTGGAACAAATGGACAAAGCTAGATTAGGAACAGGGTCTGTGCCAGTGAGTGTTGCGGCAATGGTATACGGCAAGGATGCAACATGGGTGCGTGCCGGGATCATCGCGGGATGGTTGCCGATTGGAGAGGCGACACGGAATGGCGTCAAAATCACTAGCATCGAACAGATGAATTCTAAGTATGGACGAATAAACTATTATATTTCGCCCAAGCTCTTATACGAACAGACCGGGTACGTATGGGAGGGTAAGAAATGAGGCATGAGAAGCCGGAGCTGTCTCCCAAAAATCCCTACCATCTTTCCCGGCACCGTTACTACGAGCTAAAACATTTCTGCTTCCAGTATAAGGAGTGGAAGAAAGCACTGGCTCTGCTGGACGGCTGGCAGTCGCACGGAGATGAGGTAGGAGGCATTGTCAAAGGGAACATGCCCTCCGATCCAACAGAGCGCTGTGCCATGCTCCGGGCATACTACTCCCAGCACATCGAGCTCATCAACGACTGTCTGGCGATGCTGGAACCTGCCATTGCACCGTACATTTTGAAAGGCGTAACGGAGGGCCTCTCGTACAATCAACTCCGGGCGCGCGGCTGCCCTTGCGGCTCCGAAATGTACTACCAGCTCTATCATAAATTCTTCTGGCTTCTCAGCAAAGAACGTGGGTGACGCGAAAAATACAGGCTCCTTTATGGACGAAAGTTCACGAAAAATTTGATTACAAAAAAGGAGATTTTACTATGTTGAAAGTAAAGAAGAACCCTATGTATATTGATGTGAAGGGCGTTGACGATATGACGGATCGCCGCACTCTTATGAAGGAAATCATCAGCAGAAACTGCGATATTGACTTGCGAATCATTGATTCGCTGGTGAACAAGCTGGGAAGCTGTGGTGATAAGGATCATAAGAAATGCGAGTATCAGCTCAGGCTCGAAAACTATGACCTGCGCGGCATTGCACGAGACTTTGAGCTGCTGAAGAAAGCAGGAATCATCGAGCATGTAACCAAACCGACAAACTACATCGTTTACTAAAGGCGAGAGCCGTGGAGAAATCTGCGGCTCTTACTTTTTTGTCCGGGCGCGAAAAATACAGCTGCCTTTATGAGAAAGGTGGTAGATTTTATGTTTAGTCTGATTATTGCAATTCTGTTGATCGTGCTGCTGGCCAAATGCATTGGCTTTGTGGGCGCAAAGACGGATGAGGTGAAACAGAGAACGAAAAGAAGACACTGATCAAAAGGGAGCTTATGGAAACATAGGCTCTTGTTTTTTTTTGCGCAGACGCGAAAAATACAGCCTCCTTTATGGAAAGAAATGTTAAATTTTAGGAGGTAACTACTATGTTTAAGAATATTGTGAATGGCTTTATGAAAGTGATGAACGCTGCCTTTACAGCATTTGAGGAGTCGTATAACGACAACTACGCAGGCTGGAATGAGGGCGAAGAGCTTTTAATGCTGAACAATGTTCGGGCTGGTGTTCAATGAAAACATTTGACCGGGAAACGGGCTCAAGGAAACTTGGGCTCTTTCTTTTTCTTATTCTAGGTTAGACGCGAAAAATTTTGCCTGCTTTATGGAAGAGATGTCTTCCGAACAACGAAAGGAGATTGATATTTATGACGAAAACTGTGAAGAGAAGATATGACAGAGGTTATGTCGATGCTACGGATAAGTTGAGGGTGTTTATCGAGAGTCGGAGCAAAGTAATGTTTGTTGAACATGACTACGCTTCGAGCGAAACGGCACGCTCTGCTTACAACCAGGCAATCGACCGAATCCGCTGCCGTGGAATAGTACGGGTGATCGTATCGAATGGCGAACTCTTTATGATTCGCAAAGACATCTGAGAAGCGGAGAGCTTACGAGTAATCGTGGGCTCTTTTCTTTTTTTCCAGAATGCAGACGACCGTTTTCATCACTACAGTAATAAAAGGAGAAATGAACTATGAACTGGTACTTTGCTTATCTGATTTTTGCGATGCTTGTCGGGGTCCTTGTGGGGATGACCATCTGCTGGCACGCGGGCGACCGCAACCATGCCGTGGGCGAGCTGATCATTGGGGAGCCGGACAGCGAGGATTGGCCTTACCTTTCCTTGAGCCTGGATGAGGAGGTGAAAGCCTTTGAAGAAGAGGAGTACGTGGTGCTGAAAGTGAACAAGCTCGACTTGACGCGAAAATAACGGCCCCTATCATGGAGGAAACTCAAGATTTACTTTGTAAAGGAGAAATTCAAAATGGAAAACTACGAAAACAAGGAATTGCTGAAAGACGCGGCGAAGAAATCGTTGGAGAGTCTCAGAGATTTGAAGCCTGGTACGGAAGAGTACGACAAGGCGGCAAACATGGCGTTGAAGCTGTATGATATGCAGCTCAAGGATGAGGCGCAGGAAAACGACAAAAACCTGAAAGAGGACGAGGAAGTGCGGAAAGTGCACGAAATGGAACTCAACAAGGAAAATTCGGAGAAAGCGCGCAAACTTGACTGGGCAAAGATCGGCGTAAAGGCGCTGACGGGTGTCGTCACGGTTGGTATGACAGTATACTGGTCGATCTGCGAGGCTGGCGGCGTAACGCAGCTGTCGAGAGCAATTGGTGAGGGAGTACGTGAATTGAAGCGAGGCTTTACGGAAAAAGAGTAAAGGAGGAACCGAGGAGGGTTCGTGGCGAAAGCTGCGGACTCTCTTTATTTTTATGCGATATCACGAGATACCACCCGAAGAGTGGACGAGCTATTACGGGAGCGTTTACCGCTGTAATCACCCAGTTTATCGCGTCTGCACACTTTACAAGGAGCATGACAGGGGATTGTGCGTGATCCAGCAGCGATACAACGAGAAGACCAAGGCGACCTACTGGAGCGCCATTGATCCGTGGCTGACTGACAAAATTTACCTGCATGACGGTTTCAAGGAATATTTTGACAGCCACGCCAAACGGAAAAATCAAAATGGCGAATATCCCACAGTGACGGTCCGGCAGATCATGTGGGCCCTGCGGATGAAACCTATCAAACGCGAACGCTGGGAGACCGTGTTTGATAGGAGCTTGATTTGATAAAGGAGAACTATTATGTGTGAATGCTGTAATGACGCTATGACGATTGAAAAACGTGAAGCGCATGATACAGTGGAGCTCGAAACCAACGACTACCTTGCCTGGTTAGCCAGAGAGAAACAAAAAATAAACGCGATAAAATCAGCTTATATCAGGGAGCTGATTAACAAGGGTGCTTACAAAACACTTTGACGAAGATAAGAAAACGCGAAAAAAACTCCTTGCCTTATGGGAGAAAGCCCAAGAAAAGGAGTAAAGAGTATGAACGAATCTATTTTTAAGAAAATTTGGAATTATTCGATTACGGTTGGGCAGATGATAATGGCAGCTGCCGCAATGGCAATTGTAACCATTGTGGTGTGGCTGTTGTGTCGGGCGTTCCGACCGTCGAAAGACTGAACTTTGACGATAGGCCGGACAAACACAACTTAAGTGGGCGTTATCCCGGAAAGGAGCTTATGCAAATGCGTGGGCTCTTTCTTTTCGGCGCGAAAAATACAGCTTCCTTTATGGAGGTAAGAGGGCTTACATTGAAAGGAGAAATACTTATGATGAAAGCAATTAAGAACTTTATGAACAAACCTTGGACTTGGGGAACTTACTTTAAGCTCTGCGGTGTTGCAATGGGATTGTGGGCAGCAATCATCGGAGCATATGTCGCATGGGCAAAGTGGAACGAGAAAAAGGCATTGAAAGAGATGCAAGAGAGCAATCTGGAAGAGGACAATATCTGAAAGATCAAGCCCTCTTATCTTTTTCTCGTGAAAGGGACATCATGACAAAGACAAATAAAGAAAAATTTTATCAGGCTCAGAGACTCGTACAGGATTTGTGTCTGACCGAGGATGATACTGAAATCCAGCATTACTTAAAAGTAATAAACACATATATTTGGAAAATTATCTGGAAGTTACAGGAGGCAAAGTAATGGAGGACATTATGCACATCCAGTCGGCATTTCTGCGCAATGTGATCGCACAGGCAGCTGCGAAAGCGATCCGAAAGCATGGATATAAGAGTGCTGACCTAGATCTCAATGATATTTTTGTTGGGTACAGCGAGAATGAGAAATATGTGCGTGTACATCTGGACATTGATGCTGTATTGAGCAAAGAAGACCTGATGGCAATTCTGAAGCAGACCGGAGTGCTGTGACGCGAAATTTTCAGTGTGCTTTATGAGATGGTTAGTCTCAGAATTATATTTTGGAGGTACGAACTATGAAGAAATTGATTGGAGCAATTACGGGTTGCATTGCAGCTTATTATGTGATCGACGCACTCGCCGTGGTATCTATGGCGTGTGTATGGTCCGATTTGGTACAAATGGGGCATACGCAGGCTGCAAACGAACTGAACGATACGTTTCACAAAAAGTATTGCAAGCGCGACCAAAAAGTGTTTGATTTCTTTACGGATAAGTATCTGGAAAATAAGCACTAATCATTAAGGCAAGAGCTTACGAGAAATCGTGGGCTCTTTTATTTTTCAAAATGGAGGTTGAACAATGAAACTAACGAAAACATGCGCGAAATTCCTGCGCAAGCATGGCGGAACCATCCTGGCAGTGGCGGCATCCGTAGGTGTGGTGGCAACGGCCATCGAGACTGGGCGGGCAAGCACAAAAGCACAGAAGATCATCGAAAAGAACATGATTGCGATTGACTGCGAAAACTACGGCGAGTCTTGCTATACCACAAAGCAGAAAGTTTTGGATTGCTGGAAGGCGTATGTGCCGGCTGTTATCCTTGGCGGCGGCACCATCGCCTGCATCCTTGGCTCCAACGCGCTGAACAAAAAGCAGCTGGCCAGCATGACCGCGGCTTACATGGCGCTGGGAAAGACCTATCAAGAGTACCGCAGGCAGGTGGCAGAGCGCTGGGGAACTGATGCCGAAAAGGACGTCTGGAAAGATGCACAGAGCATTAAGGAAGAGCCCACAAAGAATATGACCGAGGAAAAATTGCTCTGCTACGAACCTATCTCAAAAAGATATTTTCATGCCACGGAGGCGGAATTGACCGATGCATTTTACACGATAAACCGCAGCTTTGCAGTGGATGGAGAAGTGTCTCTCAATGACTTCTACAGCTGTCTCGGACTGGAATATCTGCCAAATGGGGATACAACGGGCTGGTCTGCGGACTATCTGGCAAATGAGTGGGAGTATTATTGGATCGACTTCCAGTATTACAAGCAGACCACTGATGACGGCCTGGAAGTATATTATGTGGACTCGTTCCAGCCGCCCATCGAAAATTATATCGACTATGACCCCTATGCAGAATACTGCGATAAAAAGGAGAAGCAATTATGAAACACATCAACTGGTGGAGCGTAGCAAGTGTTGCCCTAATGGCAGCAAGTGCGATTCTGAGCTTTGGACACGACCTGATCGAGCAGCAGAAGACCGAGGACGAGCTGCAGGACATGGTGCAGGAAGAAGTGCGGCGTCAGCTGGAAGAAAAGAACCAGTAAACGCGAAAAATACAGTCTCCCTTATGGAAGAGATATCCAAACTGACAAACAAAGGAGATTGACATTTATGTACGATCACGACTATTATGCAAAGATGGACAAGGCAATGGTACGCGTACTGAAGGCAGTTGCACGTTCAGTGGGATACGGCTTTACAGGACTGTATCACTATCTGAAGAAGCAGCCGACCAGACTGTACGAATATATCCGTTACCAGATCCAACTGGAGCGTGATGATCAGCGTGAAGCAGAAATTCGGTTTCAGAATTTGAAACAGAATGGACGAATCTGAAAGGCGAGAGCTGTAGAGAAATCTACGGCTCTTTCTTTTATATTTCAGGGAGGTACGAACATGAAACTTAAAACGGTTACCCGGGCTGCCGGGCGGATGTTGAACAAGAACGCATCCAAGATCCTGTTGGGCTTCGGCATCGCCGGCGCATTTATGGCGGTCGGCTTTGCCGTGGAAGCAACCCCGAAGGCGATGATCCTGCTGGAGGAAAAGAAAAAAGAGCTTGGTGTCGAAAAGCTGGACGTGAAGACCATCGTGAAGACGGCAGGCCCTGTTTATATTCCGACTGCAGTGAGCCTTGGCGTCTCGACCGTGTGCGCGGTGGGGGCTCTAAAGGTAGAGAACAAGCAGAACGCTGCGCTTGCGGCGGCCTGCACACTCTCGGAGACGGCACTGCGGACGTATCAGGACAAAGTTCTGGAGACCATCGGCCCGGAGAAAGAACAGCAGATCCGGGAGGCCGTGACCCTCGACAAGATGGCGAAAACGCCGGAACCTGCGGTGATCCCCCATGCGAAAGGAATCAATCTGGATGCGAGTGAGGCATACGGCAAGACGATCAAGTGCTGGGAAAGCCTTTCCGGGAGGCCTTTCTGGTCAACGCAGAATGCAATCGAGAAGGCCATCAACGGCGCAAACAAGCAGCTGCTGAGCGATTCCTGTCTGACGGAGAACGATCTGTTTGACTATCTCGGCATCGAGCATAACCACAACGGCGATCTGCTGGGCTGGGATACCGATAATACCCTCAACATCGAAACATTCTACTCTTCCAAGTTGGATGAGGACGGAATGCCCTGCCTGGTGCTGGATTATCGCACTCCGCCCAAGTGGCTGGGGTACTGATATTTGCGATACCAACGCGAAAAATACAGCTCCCTTTATGGAGGTAATACTCCGACATTATAAACTTTAAGAAAAGAAAGAGGTAACTATTATGAACGAGACTACTGTTATGGAGAACGAGAACTCTGTTGAGGTCGTTCCGGAGGAGAATGTTCAGATGATCGAAAACGAGGAGACTTCGGGTATGAATCTGAAGCTTGCGATTGGCGTGGCTGCAATTGCCGGTGCCGCTGTGATTGGCGGGATCAAGCACTTGAAGAACAAGAAGAGCAAGACGGAAGAGGATAAGCCGAAGACCAAGAAGAAGATTCATCTGCGTGCTCCCTGGACGGTGGAAGAGGTCATTGAGCCTGACGTGGAGAACGTTTCTGAGAACGTCGAGGAGACTTCTGAGGAAGAATAATGTTTGATAAGCAAGAGCTTGCGAGAAATCGTGGGCTCTTACTTTTTTGTTTTTGAAAGGATGGCAACATGGCACAAGTAGATATGCCGAAATCCAGCATTGGGCAAAAGCCTGCAGAACCGCAGAAGAAGTTCCAGAAGGTGGTCAAGGGAAAAGTGACCGTTAAGGAACAGAACGACATCCAGAAGCTGGCGAGCGATTTCCTGGCAGAGGACCTGAAGACCGTGAAAGACCGTATCATCGCGGATTATCTGCTTCCAATGCTGAAAAATGGCATCTGGAGTATTTTTAATTCGGCAGTCAGCATCGCGCTCTGGGGCGAAGACCGCTCCCGTGGCAGCTCCACGAACTATTCCGGCTCCCGCACCCAGCGCAACAGCTACGATGGGTATTACCAGGGAAGCCGTGGTCCGCAGAGCCCGAACCAGCCGACACGCAGGAGCTTACAGAATCTCGATTTTGAAAATCGTGGCGATGCGGACGACACGCTGAACCAGATGTACGGCTCGATCCGGGAATACGACCGGGTATCCGTCGGCGACCTGTGGGACCTGATGGGCGTTACCCCCGACAACACGGACTACAATTACGGCTGGCATAACCTTGATGGTGCTTACATCAAGGGCATCCCGGGAGGGTACCGCCTGATCCTGCCCCGGCCCGTACCGCTGCACTAAATAGAAAGGATTGATATTTTATGAAGTTTCTGAAAAAGATCGACAAAAGTGAACTCATGGGCAAAGTGACCCGTGCGGCATCCAAATACGGCTACAAGCTGAAGAAAGCAAGCCCGACTATCATGATTGTGGGGGCTGCTGTGGGCGGTGTGACCGCTACCGTGCTGGCATGCAAGGCGACCATCAAGGCGCAGGATATTCTGAAAGAGCACAATGCTGCGGTCCAGACTATCCACGATACTAAGGCCAAGATCGACAGCGGGGAACTCGTGCTGGGTGAAGGGGAAACCTACACCGAGAATGAGTTCAAAAATGATATTACGACTGCCTACGTCCATACCGGCGTGGCGCTGGCCAAGGTCTATGCCCCTGCAGTCGGCCTGGGCGTTGCATCGCTCGGCTGCATGTTTGGCTCCCATCACATTATGACCAAGCGGAACGCCAGCCTGACTGCCGCTTACATCGCGCTGGACAAGGCGTTTGAGGAGTACCGAACCCGTGTGACGGACCGTTTCGGTGGCCGTGTGCAGCAGGAGCTGGAGCACAACGTGAAAGCCGTGGAGATCGAGAACAAGAAGACCGACGAGAACGGCGTGGAAGAGACCATCAAGCAGTACACGGATGTGGCGATGGCGCACACCAGCCCTTACACCTGCATCTTTGATGAGACGGTGGACACCTGGCAGGCTGACAACCAGCTGAACCGCAACTACCTGTTTCTGATGGAGCAGGCGGCAAACAAGCGGCTGCGTATCCAGGGGCACCTGTTCCTGAACGACGTTCTGAGCAGCATCGGCACGCACGGCGGTGTGACCATGAAGACCCCGGAAGGGCAGATCGTGGGCTGGATCTATGACCCGAACGATGAGACCCGGCAGAACCACGTGGATTTCGGCGTGACGAACTACGTTGAAGGGGACGATGCACTGAACAGCTTTATCAATGGTGGGGAGCGGAGCGTGATGCTGCGCTTTAACTGCGACGGTCCCATCATCGACAAGATCTGAGACTGATATTTTGGAGGGATACGCTATGACCAGATTCATTAAGAGACTGTCTTACCTGTTTGCTGCCATGGCCGGAGTCTGTTTCGTCTCTGGTCTGGCGGTTCTTTCGGAGTGAGGTGGCCTATGGACAGTTTGGAAAGCATGTTTCTATTTCTGGACTATCTGACCGATACCAAACGCAAGCGCCATGTGGTGGGAGGCATTCTGATGAGTGTCTCCCTTTTCTTTGGCGGGATGGCTTTTACGATGCTGAGCATCAAAGGAGAAGAAAATGAACAAGACCATTCGTGATATTTTGATCTTCGCGGCAGGCTTTGCCGGAGGCGCATATTTTATGCACACGATGCTGCTGAAAAAGTATCAGGAGTATGCGGACACCCAGATCGAGGACGTCCGGGAACACTACGCACAGAAAGAGGCCGACATGGACAAAACCATTGAGGAAAAGGCTACCCAGAAGAGCTTTGAGCAGCTGGCAGGGAAGTACCGCACCGAGTCTGACCCGGAGCCCGTTGCACATGCTGCGATCGAGATCATCCAGCCGGATGACTTTGGCTCCGAGGACGACTACGAGACGAGCTTCATGACGTACTATGCGGATGGCAAGCTGGTATTTGATGGAGAAAATGAACCGCTGGATGAGGATGATATTTCCAAAACCATCGGCAGCGAAGCACTGAAGCACTTCGGCGAGTACATGCCCAGCGCCGTCCACGTCCGCAACAACAACTATCACAAGGATTATGAGATCATCCAGTCCAGACAGAACTGGGAGGAGGAAGAATGATTTTTTCGGAGACTGCAGAGCAGTATCATGACTGGCTCTACAAAATTGTATGCGGGGAATGGGAGCCTCGGAATCTCTCATTTCACCGCCTGCTGACGTTTTTGTTCAACAAAAATTATATTCCGGCCTGCGAGATGGACGGCTGCAGAGCTACCGACGGTATCAATCTGCGGTACCGCTTTGCCACCGAGAGTAATATCCCGTATGGAAAGATCGACGCAGCATTTCAGGGGATTCCGTGCAGCATGCTGGAGATGATGGTGGCGTTGGCCATCCGCACCGAAGAGCACATCATGGAGGATTCCAACGCGGGAAACCGTGTGGGCCAGTGGTTTTGGAACATGGTGGTGAGCCTGGGGCTTGCTGCCATGGACGACAGTCGCTTCCACGAGGAACGCGCTGACTCCGTCATCGACCGCTTTATGTGCAGGGACTACCAGCCGAACGGTGCCGGTGGCCTGTTCACGCTGAACCATCCGACCAAAGACATGCGCCAGATTGATATTTGGTATCAGCTGATGAACTGGTTGAATGAGAATGAGTGTTGATGGTATATGTATCAAAAATTTGTATCTCGATGGAGGGAGTAGTCGAACAAGCGATAGATGAATCCCACGTCCTGATACGAATCACATCGTGCCGAGATAGTTCACACATTGGGCGGCTGATATTAGTTGACCCAAAATATTGGAGGAAAAAAGATCATGGATATGATGAATGTTATGTACGAACTGGCCGAAAGCAAAACCTCTCTGCAGATTGCGGACCGCACGATCCAGGCTATGAACCAGCAGGTGCGGAAGCTGAAGAACAAGTGCATCTATAAGAACCTGCTCATTGGTGGTCTGGTTTGGTTCGGTGTCACCGCCTGCAAGATGCTTGGCGAGAGCGACAAGCATCGCAAAGAGGCAGAGGAAGACGCCCGGAAGCTCAAAGTGGCACTGGTTCACACGCAGCAGGTACTGGACGAGGTGAACCGCAAGAACGCCGAACAGTTCTGGGCAGAAAACAGTGCGGCTGAGCCGGAACCCGAAAAAGATATCTGCTGCGATGGTAAGGCGACCATTACCAAGAAGCCGGAATAAAATGCATGGAAAGGAGGAAGTCAGTTCGTCATGATTGATTTCCTGATGATCGCGACCCGGACAGGAAAGCGGGGTGTGATCGAGATTTATCCCAAGTTTATCATCAAAAAATCGAAAGATTTGATGATTCGGGGTTCTGATTTCTATGCAGTCTGGCTGGAAGAACGAGGCCTTTGGAGCACCGATGAACAGGATGCACTGCAGCTTATCGACCGGGAGCTTGATCTGTATGTGCAGGAGCATAAGCAGACCATGACGGATGGATTCCGCGTGCTGCATATGTGGGATGCGGAGTCCGGCATGATTGACAACTGGCACAAATACTGTCAGCGGCAGATGCGGGACAGCTTCCACATGCTCGATGACTCCTTGATATTTGCGAACACCCCGGTCAAAAAAGACAGCTATGCATCCAAACGGCTGCCGTATCCGCTGGAAGAGGGGAGTATCAGCGCCTATGACGAGCTCATGGGCACTTTATATTCCAAAGAAGAGCGCATGAAGATCGAATGGGCGATCGGAGCCATCGTGAACGGCGACTCCAAGAAGCTCCAGAAGTTCTTGGTGCTCTACGGCCCTCCTGGAAGCGGCAAATCCACGGTGCTGAACATCGTACAGAAGCTGTTTGACGGATATTGGTCTGTTTTCGATTCTAAGGCACTGGGGTCTGCATCAAATGCGTTTGCGCTGGAAGCGTTCAAATCGAACCCGTTGATCGCGATCCAACACGACGGCGACCTCTCGCGTATCGAGGACAACACAAGGCTGAACTCTCTGGTTTCCCACGAAACGATGATGGTCAATGAGAAGTTCCGAAGCGCTTATGCGAACCAGTTCAAGTGCTTTATGTTTCTGGGCACCAATAAGCCGGTCAAGATCACCGATGCAAAATCAGGTTTGATTCGACGACTCATCGACGTGGAACCCAGTGGAGAGAAGATCCCGGCAAAAAAGTACCGCGATCTGGTGGCCAAAGTGGATTTCGAGCTGGGTGGCATCGCATGGTACTGCAAACAGGTATACGAAAAGAACAAGCATCTCTACGACGATTATGTTCCGACCCGTATGCTGGGCGCGTCCAATGATTTCTACAACTTCATGCTCGACTCCTATTATATTTTCAAGAAAGAGGACGGAGTATCGCTGAAACGAGCCTGGGCGATGTACGACACCTACAACCAGGAGGCAAAGGTGGCGTATCCTTACTCGCGCAGAGCGTTTCGAGAGGAACTCATGAACTACTTCTCGGATTATAAGGAGCGGGCTGAAGATGTGAACGGAGAGCGGGTGCGCAGCTACTACAGCGGTTTCAAGTACGAAAAGTTCAAAGAGTTTTTGGATACCCCGGAGAAAGCAGAAGAACCCGCTGCGGACTCCGGGGCGTCCTGGATTGAGTTCAAAGAGCGGCATTCTCTCTTTGATGATATTTGCAAGGATTGTCCGGCGCAATATGCGAACGAAAATGGCACTCCTACGCAAAAGTGGGAGAATGTCCGAAGCAAATTGTCCGGGCTGGACACTTCGAGGCTACACTATGTGAAAGTCCCGGAGAACCATATTGTCATTGACTTTGATATTCCGGGGTCAGATGGAGCAAAGAGTTTTGAGCGAAACCTTGAAGCTGCTTCCCAATGGCCCCGGACCTATGCGGAACTGAGTAAATCGGGTGCCGGCATCCACCTGCATTATATTTACACGGGCGACGCGACAAAGCTGAGCAGGATCTATGACGAGAACATTGAGATTAAGGTGTTCTCGGGGAAATCCTCGCTGCGGCGAAAGTTGTCAAAGTGCAATGATATTCCCATCGCAAACATCAGCAGTGGCCTGCCATTAAAGGGAGAAAAAGCAATGGTTGATACAAAGCAGATCCAGGATGAGCGGCACCTGCGTGTCCTCATCAAAAAAGCCCTCGCCAAAGAGATCAGCCCTTATACCAAGCCCAGCGTAGACTTTATTGCTCACATCATGGATGAAGCCTATGAGGAAAATGTGCGGTATAACGTCGATGATATGCGAAATGCGATCCTCGGGTTTGCCGCCAGCAGCACGAATCAGGCAGAGGCGTGCCTGAAGATCGTGTCCAAGATGCATTTTAAATCCAAAGACGACTTGGAGGCAGAAGCGCCTGCAGGGGACGAAAAGCCCATCATCTTTCTGGACTGTGAGGTTTTCCCAAACCTTCTGCTCGTAAACTGGAAGTTTGCCAAGCAGGAAAAGGTCTACCGAATGATTAACCCGGCGCCTGCGGAAATTGAGAATCTGACGAAGTATCGCATCATCGGCTTCAACAACCGTAAGTACGATAACCATATTCTCTGGGCACGGATGATTGGAATGTCCAACGAGCAGATCTATGCACTGTCGAACCAGATCGTCAACCAGCACACAGGCTTCTTTGGGGAGGCGTACAACCTCTCGTACACTGATATTTACGATTTCTCATCGAAAAAGCAGAGCCTGAAGAAGTTTGAAATCGAGCTGGGCATTCACCACCAAGAGCTCGGGCTGCCGTGGGATCAGCCTGTGCCGAAAAGCCTTTGGGATAAGGTGGCCGAATATTGCGATAACGACGTGATCGCAACAGAAGCGCTGTTTTATTCCAAAGACCGTCAGGCAGACTTCGTGGCACGTGAGATTCTGGCAGACCTGGCTGGGATGACGGTCAATGACACGACGAACAGCCTTACTACACGGATCATCTTCGGTAAGGAAAAGCACCCCAAGCTGGTCTACACCGACCTGGCCACAGGTAAATCTGATGAGGTGGTGGAAGTAGAGCCTGATATTTTGACGGACCACAACATCATCAATGCGTTTCCGGGGTATGAGTTCGTGCGCGGCGATGATGGAAAGATGCACAATATGTTCCGTGGTACCGATTTGGGCATGGGCGGCTATGTGTATGCAGAACCAAACATGTACTACAATGTGGCACTGCTGGATGTTGCCTCCCTGCATCCACATTCCGCAGTGGCCATGAACTACTTTGGAGACTACACCAAGCATTTCAACGACCTGATGGATGTACGTATCTATGTGAAACATGGAGAGTATGACAAGGCCAAGACATTGTTTGGCGGCAAGCTGGCCAAGTATCTGGATGACCCCGGGCAGGCAAAAGCATTGGCTCAGGCACTGAAAATCGCCATCAATTCGGTTTATGGCCTGACGTCGGCCACTTTTGATAATCCGTTCCGCAACCCCAAGAACGCCAACAACATTGTGGCGCTTCGAGGGGCTTTATTTATGCGCACCCTGCAGGATGAAGTTGCTAACCGCGGCTTCGCAGTAGCGCATATCAAGACGGATTCCATCAAGATTCCCGGTGCAACACCTGAGATCATCGACTTTTGCATGAAATTTGCAACCAAGTACGGCTATACCTTTGAGCACGAGGCCACCTATGAGAAGATGTGCCTGGTGAACAATGCGGTTTATATTGCCAAGTACATGGATGCAGACAAATGCAAGGACCAATACGGGTATATCCCGGAGAAAAACGAGAAGAAAGGAGGAAAATGGACGGCCACGGGCACACAGTTCCAGATTCCGTATGTCTTCAAGACGCTGTTCTCGAAGGACCCCATCGTGTTCAACGACCTGTGCGAGACAAAAAGTGTCTCCAAGGGTGCCATCTATCTCGACAAAAACGAGGATCTGCCCGAGGGTGAACACGATTATATTTTTGTGGGCCGCGTTGGGCAGTTCTGTCCGATCATGCCTGGCGCAGGTGGTGCACTGCTTCTGCGTGAAACCGGGGTGGATGATGCCGGCGAGCGAAAGTATGCTTCTGTGACCGGAGCAAAGGACTACCGATGGCTGGAAAGCGAGATGGTGTATCAGCTTCGCATGGAGGAGTCCATCAACAAGGACTACTTCAACAAGGAAGTAAACGATGCCGTTAAGGAAATCTCGAAATATGGAGACTTCGAGTGGTTCGTCGCAGATGATTCGGGGGAACCGCCTTGGCAAAAGCCTGATATTCCGTGGGATGACGTACAGGAAGAAGCTGCACAGAATTTTGAGAGGAGATGAGATTTATGAGCAGAGGCAGACTTTTTAACTCTAATGGGCGTTATTTGGGTCAGGTCAATAATTTTTACACCAGATTGGGCGAAGTTAGAATGACTCTCGAACTGGATAATGGGAATACGCTTCAGTTTGATCCGGGCGAACTCCTGCGTGACAGGCAGGGGGACTGGCATGTTCGGAGTTCAAAAGAGCACGTCCTGGATTCGCTTCGTTATGCGCACTTGGCTGACCGCATCTGTGAAGAAGTATTAAAAAAGGAGGCAGCTACTATGACTGCAGCAAGCATCAAGAAAGTTATCTTTAACCCTCCGGCAACGGTGGTGTACTGGAGCGATGGCCGCAAAACCGTTGTGAAGTGCAATGCCAAGGAGAATTTTGACCCGGAAAAGGGTCTGGCTATGGCAGTTGCAAAGCGCTGTGCAAACGACAGCCCGGATTTCTATAAGGAAATCCAGAAGTGGGTTAAGAAGAGCGACTATATGCAGCCTGTTGCAGATGCTACGAAACCCGATATGAAAACGATTGATCGGTTAATCGGTCAGATGCACGAAGCAATTGTTGAGGCCGATAAGAACCTCTATACCATTGAGATGCTTCGTGCAGCAGTCATCAGCGAACTGAAAAAGTAAAAGGAGATCTACTACAATGTTTACCAAGCGTCAGAAAGTCAATATCGACGATACCCGTTTTATTTTTAATACCAACTTCTCGGGTGACCCGAGTCGCGACCGCTTTGGCTCCAGCACCCGGCGTGTCAATGTGGTGATCCCGACTCGGGAGCTTGCAGACCATCTGGTGGAGCTGGGTGTCAAAGTCAAGGAGACCCACCCGAACCCGGAGCGCACCTACGATGAGCCCTATGTGCCGACGCTGTATGTCCCGGTCAATGTCAATATGGATTCCAAGTGGCCGCCGCGCGTCTATTGGATCACCACCTCCGGCAAGCGGCTTCTCTGCAATGCGGAAACGGTCGGCCAGCTCGACTTTATCCGCGTCAAGAATGTCTGCCTGCAGGCTAATCTCGTGGAGAAGAAGAACTTCCCCGGGGAGTACAGCCTGTATGCGGATGTGATGTATGTTGAGCAGGATGCTGATGCTGATCCGTATGCAGAGCGCTATGCTCGCTATGCAGCACCGGAAGCAGATATGGCCGAGCCGAGCGACCCTAATGACATTCCGTTCTAAGGAGGTTTCTCTTATGGAAAAATTATTTATCAGCTGCCCGATGCGTGGGAGGACCGAAGAACAGATTCGTAAGTCGATGGAGCAGATGCGCAAGATTGCAGAGGCCATCTTCGATGAAAAATTTGAGGTGATCGACACCTGGATCGCAGATAAAGCACCTGCTACCAATCATAAGCAGCTGTGGTATCTGGGCAAGTCCATTCAGATGATGTCGGAAGCGGACGCCTTTATTGGGGTCTACGATGACCAGAAAGAATTTGATGGCTGCATCGTAGAAAACTACACGGCCAAGCTCTATGGCATTCCGCAGTATCTGGTGAATCTGTCCTACGTTGCACCGGATGTCATTGAGCGGCGGCTTATTGACCAGAGAGTAGACAATCTTGAAATCTACTAATTGATATTTCGAGTGCCGGGGTCAGTCCTCGGTTGAATGCTCCAGCCGGTGAGCGCCCACGTCGCAAATGGCGTTCTCAGAGGAGGCAGCTCGATTTATATTTTAACTTTGGAGGTTGAACATCATGAAACGGATCAAAGTTTTGAGAATCAAGCCCCATTGCATTCCCGAAATTGTCCGGATTCCGCTTGGTTTGGAGTCTCTCCAAAAAGAAGTTGGAGGGACTATTCAGGTAACGTATCCCTGGGATGATCCTGTGGCGCTGATCTGCAATGAAGAGGGAAAACTTCTTGGATTTGGCATTGATAATTTCAACCGAACCCTCCTGACCGATGATGGCATACTAATTGATGTTATTGCTGGAACATTTTTGATTACAGGTTTGACAGAGAATGACTTTGGCTCGCTGAGTCCTGAACTTTTGGCAAAATACGAAAAAATGTTCCACTGCCCTGAACGATTATGGCGCACCATCGACGAACATGGGAGAACGCATTTTAAGATTGATTATGAACCGGAGAATACCGTAAAATAATCTGTTTTCTTTACAATACGAGAGCTTCAGAGAAATCTGAGGCTCTTTTTATTTGAGTCATTAGCATGGGCTGTACGGTGGGTTCGATTCCCGCATGACTCGCAACAGGGCAGAAACCCGAGCATAAAGCATTGGAGGATTGATATTTATGGGTAACCACTACGGAGTCACAAGGACGAACAAGCCCTGCCAGAAATGCGGCAGGATGATGTACAACGTTCCGATTGCGCGGAAATACTGCAACATGTGCAAGTGCGGATTCCCTTGTGCAGACGAGGATAGACCACCGAAACCACAACGGAAAGGTCCTACGTTGGAGGAAATCATGCATGAAGCGGATAAGGAGGGCTTACAATATGCGTCCTACTGCAAAAAGCACGGACTCTACTAATCGCCAACAGCGACTTTGGAAAGTCTTTTATAAGGATGGAAAAGAGCTTTTCAGATACACAGCCAAAGAAGAGGGAGAGGACGAGGAAGAGGCAACGATTGCGCTGCTTGCTTACGAGAACCACTGCAGAAAAAGTTCAATTCATACTCATTTGGAATGGAGGTAATTACCCTGATGGCAGGAGTTATGCTCTACGACTACCAACTGGATGCAATTAAACGAATGAAAATCGGATGCATCTTATGCGGTGGCGTCGGGAGCGGGAAATCGAGAACGAGTTTGGCGTTCTATTACAAACTTTACGATGGGGAGGTAAATACCGAAAACTACGTGCGTATGACAGAGCCGCCAGACTTGTACATTATTACAACAGCTCGAAAACGTGACACAGGCGAATGGGACGAAGAGCTGGCTCATTTCTATATGGGGACGGCCCCGGAGCATGATATTTACGAGCACAAGGTCGTGGTGGATTCCTGGAACAATATCGGAAAGTACGTTGGCGTAAAGAATGCGTTCTTTATATTTGATGAGCAGCGTGTCGTCGGCAGCGGCAAGTGGGTTAAATCGTTCCTGAAAATCACGAAAGAAAACGAGTGGATTTTGCTCAGTGCCACTCCAGGGGACTGCTGGACAGATTATATCCCGGTGTTCATCGCCAATGGATTTTTTCGGAACCGCACAGAGTTTAATAACCAACATGTCGTTTACAGCCGCTTCTCAAAGTACCCTAAAATCGACCGCTATCTGAATACTCAGAGGCTGGTACGCCTGCGGGAGAGGATTCTGGTGGATATGGACTTTGAGCGGGCCACGGTGTCTCACCACGAGAACATCTTTGTGGACTACGATAAAGCGCAATATCTGCAAATTTGTAGGACCCGCTGGAATCCGTGGGAGGATAAGCCTATCGAGACAGCAAGTGAGTTTTGCTATTCGTTACGGAAACTGGTCAACTCGGATCGGAGCCGCCAACAGGAAATTCGTGATATTTGCATGAGCAGGCCGCGAGTCATCATCTTCTACAATTTCGATTATGAGCTGGATATTTTGCTCGGATTGAATTATGGCGAAGGCGTTGAAGTTGCACAATGGAATGGGCATAAGCACCAGCCGATTCCCGATGGCGATAAATGGGTTTATCTCGTTCAGTACAACGCCGGGGCCGAGGGCTGGAACTGCATCAAGACCGATACGATTATATTCTACAGTCAAAATTACTCCTACAAAATCATGGAGCAAGCTGCAGGACGGATCGACCGGCTGAACACCCCGTACAAGAATCTATGGTACTACCATCTGAAGTCGAGAGCGGGGATCGACCTTGCGATTTCGAGGGCACTGAGCTCGAAGAAAGCGTTTAACGAGAGGAAATTTTATGGAGAGTAACAACTATGGCTTATAAAAAATGTCCAGGTTACATGGAAAATGGTATATGTTCAGGAAACGGTCAAGCCTGCCATGCCACAGAAGAAGGCATCCAAACTTGGTTTGATGAAACATTCAAATCATGCAATCTTATTGACACATGTCAGAATCGATCCTTCTTTGGAAACAGTTTTTTTGTGATAACTGACGAAGACATTGAGGCGTTGAAGCATGGAAAGGTTCTGTTTGCAAGATGGAAGTATGGACTTTTTCTGAAATATGATGGAGGCGCTTTTGATGAGCACAATTCATGACATCAGAATCTGTAGCACAGAAATCGAAAAATCAATCATACTGGAACTCCAGGCAAATTATCATGAGGTGAAAATAACGGCCATTAAGTATGGTCCGAATGTACCTAAGCGATATAAAGGTTCTGTTAAACTCTATATGCCGAATACTTGTAAGGATGGTAACGGCAAAGCATTACAAGGTGTCGCTGTATTTTTCGATGAATCAAATCACATCCAAGAAGTTATTACGGTTGAGAAAAAATCAAAGGAGGAAGACAAATGATTAAAGATTCTGGAGATCGCACCGAGGTACTACCAGCTAAAGTCGATGGCACTGAACTCGAAAAAGGCGTTTAACGAGAGGAAATTTTATGGAGAGTAATGATATTCGAGAACTGTTTTCCAAGGAAATCGTAGAAAAAGCCAACAAAGAAATGACTGATTACGCAGTTTCTGATGAGTTGGCACTCAAAATGATGCTTCGCGCCACCCAGGATGCTGCTTTTCAGAATTTCCTTGGAAATTATATTATTGCCGCGATTGGTAAAATTATTGAAAAGTTGGAGGCGGAAAACGAATGACACTGTTTCATGGAATTTACAAGTGCCGCTTGTGTGGAGAATTATTTGAGCCTGTTGCGACTGCTAGTGAAAATACGGCAATTGAATCCGCTTCGGGTGCAGCCTATGATGGTAAATGGTATCCGGAAGGCTGTGGGATTGGTGCACATGTACGTGACGTTCACCGTTGCAAAGATGGAAGCTTTGGGATAGGAGACTTTCAAGGATTCAAAAAGGAGGAAGACAAATGATCAAAGATTCTGGAGATCGCACCGAATTTGAAACTGGTGCCAAGCGTGATATGCACGCAGGGAAAGGGCGGATGGACCTTCTGCCTTGGTACGGCATCATGGAGGTCAGCAAACACTGCGAGGAGGGTGCGCTGAAGTACGGTGAGCATAACGTGGATAAGGGGATTCCGCTGCATTCGCTGCTGGACAGCGCTTCCCGCCATTTAGCAAAGTACATGGTCGGAATGGACGACGAGGACCACCTGCGCGCTGCCTGCTGGAATTTGCTGTGGGCTTTGAACCAGCGGGAGACCCATCCGGAGTTGGATGATAGGTTTAATTTGTCGCCGACTGTAACTGAGCGAGACCGTGATTATTGGGTGTCTCGCAACGGTAAATGCAAACACTGCGGAAAGCACTGGGCTAGAGCTACTGGAAAACGGATGGGCGAACATGAAGTTATATTTAAATGTCCACTTTGCGGTGGCGATAATCCGTGGGTTCTTCCGCCTGATCCTGAAGAAGAGAAACCTAGTGAAAGCCCTGATGACGAGTCAGATGAGGATATTCATTGCGATTGTGGAGTGATTTTAGGAAGAATTGTCCATAACGGATTGAAACCGTTTTATCCTGATAGGATGCGGTTTTCCAATGATAAAGAATTATATTTGGAATGTCCTAAATGCGGCAAAGAGCTTATGGTTCTTTATCCGGTTTGGAAAGAAATGGGAGGAGTCATTGTCGTATGAATAACTGGATGCGCGAAGTGGACTATGCGACCTACTGCCCGAAGTGCGAGAACTTCAAGGTGCCGGAGACGGACGAGCCCTGCAATGAGTGCCTGACGGAGTGTGCACGGGAGGGGACTGTGAAGCCTGTGAAGTTCAAGGATAAAAGGGAGAAAGCTAAGTAAGGCGCGAAAAATGCGACCTCTATTATGAGATGGTTAGTCTCAGAATTATATTTTGGAGGTACGAACTATGATTGTTCTGAACATCAAATGCAAGAATCCTGAGGAAATGGCTAAATTTCGTGACCGTATGTGCGAGGCTTTGGTAGGCTCACCTGCATTTGTTAATAATGAAATTGCAGTGTGTGACTTTACAGACCTTGATAAGGCGTTTTCGATATTTATTGGCAATTCCAATGACCATGATGTGGAATATGACTTGGTAGATAAAGACTTTATGGAACGATAATACGAACTAATCATTAAGGCGGGAGCCGTGGAGAAATCTGCGGCTCTTTATTTTTTATAAAAGGAGTGAAATACATGCGAGGCAGACCACCTAAAGAGATTGTGAGAAATGTAGCAGTTAAAATTCGACTGACCCCAGAAGAAAATACTCTGCTTGCCAATGTTTGTGAACGTACAGGACAAACAAAATCTGAGGTGATTCGCAACGCCTTGAACGAGTATTCGAGATTGGTTGCAACGAAAGTAATTGATATCAACGAACGGAGGTGCAGAAATGCTGCGAAAAATCGCTGAGTTTATCAAGATATTCTGGACGAAACCAATCAAATGGCTTCTCGGAATTAAATCTCCAACAGAAGAATGGGCTCGTTTTTTGGGAATCCCAGAATGTGAAGCTCGAATTGGTGCAATCCATAAATATTGTAACCCTCTACAAGAATTGGAAATTGCTAAGAACCACTTTGAGAACTGTGACCCGGAGTTTATTACGGCTGCTATTTTTGAGCTTAACGCTGCGGAGAGCCGTCTGGATGCTGCGAGGAGGTGTGTGGTATGAGCATGGTGTACAACCAAATCTACAAATGTCGAAAGTGTGGCGCAGAATTTTGCCCGGTGACGACACATGGATTTGAGGAAGCCTCCGTAAGCATGACCAATTTTATTGAGCGCGCAAATGGTGCCACGAACATATATCGGCCGCTCAGTCCAACGCTATATGTCCGGCATTACTGCGAAAACGGCAATATTGGTGTTGCTGACTTTATCGGATATGAGAAACAGGAGCTTTGATATGAATGAAGAAAAGAAAAGTCTCGGTGCCCGCATTGGCGACATCATGGGTCAGGTGCTGGCAGCGACGATGGTAATTTGCGCTTGGCTTATTGTCATTGCATTTACGCTGAAGTGTCTGTGGTTTGTTATTTTTCGGTTTCTGGGGTGATCTGCATGATGTATGGTGATATTCGTTGGGTAGCCAACCTAGTAGATGCAGGAAAAATCACGGTTAACCAGGCAAGAGAGATAGTAAACGCCGAAACGATTGAGATTTTATACGCAAATAGTGAGCCGTGCATCATTTTTATTTGTAATGCCGGCGAACCAATGAAAGAGATCAGGCTATATTCTGAGGATTACGAAACTCATAAGCTGGAAATGGTAAAAGTCAACGCTACGATGCAAGATGTGATTGAGCGATGCATTTACGGTGAAATCAGCTATCAGGATGCTCATCTATGGTGTTTGTCGAATGATATTCCATTTCGCAAATTTGACCGACAGTTGTATTATGCACTGCGGGGTCAAGAAAGAGATATTCCGTCAGAGCCTGAGTATTGGCTGCACCGACTCGCTTTATTTTTTAAGCGGTGTTTTGATTGGTTGCTCAACTCGATTCTGGAGGTTTTTACATGACTGCATATACATTTTGGTTTGAGTGTACAGACAATGGTGGCGGGCATCAGGGTTTTGTGGTCAAAGCAGAAAATAAGCAGGAGGCCATCAAGAAGGGCATGGCGTTTGCAAAGAAGCATGCTTCGGGTGATATCTGTGGAAACTGGAAATGCAAGTTGATACCGGAGGGCGCATTATGAATGACAATTTTGGTGCAATTACGATACTTGCTCCGAAATGCCAACAGTGTCCGAAGATGAACACCTGCGATCATAAGCAGATGGCTCATCTCGGATTCATCATCCCAACATCGGCGAATGATATTTTCAAGCCCATTCGTCAATCTATGAGAAATAACTATAGAAAGGACTATTTGAAATGAAAATCATTGAACCTAAGTACGAAATCCTCACTGATATTTCTGAGGGAGGCATTAAGGAGCTCCAGCAGATCGAGCGGGTGGCCCGGGTCTGCTACAAGAGCGAGGACAAGATCACGCCGGATGGTGAGTCGGCAAAGAAACTGGTGGGCTTTCTGGTGAAGCAGGGCCATGAGGCTATGCTGGAGCATTCTCAGCTGTCTGTGCTGTTCACCTGTGACCGGGGCGTGGCGAATGAGCTGGTGCGGCACCGCATTGCGAGCTTCGCACAGGAGAGCACGCGGTACTGCAACTACTCGAAAGAGAAGTTTGGCGGGGAACTGAGCTTTATTCGGCCGTTTTATATTCCTAACGAGCCTAATGAAAATGCAATCAACGCAGCTTCTTCGACAGAAGAATTTATAAAGCTCGAAACGGACTATCAAATCCACCATGCGTGGTACTGGGCTTGTGATGATGCTGAAAAAAGCTACAAAACTCTCATCGCCAATGGGCTCCGTCCTGAACAGGCTCGTTGTGTGCTGCCGTTATGCCTGAAGACCGAGATCGTGGTTACTGCCAACTACCGTGAGTGGCGCAACATCTTCAAGCTGCGTACTCCTGTGGCGGCCCATCCTCAGATGCGTGAGCTGATGTGCCCTCTGCTGCTGGAGGTGCAGAAGAAGATTCCGGTGGTGTTCGATGATATTTACACATTCTGGCCGGCGGATGACCAGACGCGGAAAGGAAGCATGGTGAAGTGACCATGAAAGGAATTGATAAGAAATATATCGACGTGCTGCAACAGTTTGGCTTTCATTTATACACGACCGAAACCGGGTATAAACTGTGCTATAGCCCAATAGGTGGAACATTCTCTGCAAAGTTTAATGACGAGAATTTTGTAGAGAACCTAATCAACTTTGCAGAGACATTTGATCCGAGTACCTATGCCTCGGTTGAAATCGAGGGCCCCTGCTCGATCAAAGAGCTTGCCGAGACAGTTAAAAGTATGGAAAAAATTCAGCTTCTCCTCCTGAAAGTAGCTCTTGCATTTGTGAAGATTGATAAAGAAAGCATGGTGAAGTAACTATGAAAAATCGTATTATTTGTTTTGCTGCATCGCTGATGATGCTTGTTAGCTGCCTCGGGTTATGCAGTTGTGGAAACTATAGGGTGTTTGATACGACATTTACCTATTCCTGGGCACAGATTAAGTTGCCCGATGGAACTATTGTTCAAGGCAAAGTGGACAACTGGACTGACTACGAAGGCGATCAGCTGCAAATCACGATTGACGGCACCACATATCTGGTTCATGCAGCAAATGCTACTATGAAAACCTGAGTGGGAAAGGATGTGGCGATAAGAAATGCAGCAGAAAACGTATGATTTTCTCGCTAAGTTGAAGGTTCCCATGCTGACCTTTGGTGGGGAACTGATTGGCGAAGCGGTGGAGCTTACGATGGAAGACCTGCGGCACCATCAGTTTATCTCGCTGGCGGATATCGAGAGCATGCTGGCGGATCGGTTTCATTGCAGTCCTGGTGCGGCGGATCGACGTTTGCGCAGGGCGATGAATATGACTGAGTTTCGAGCAGGCGAGTATCCGAATCCCGAGCTGGAGAAGCTGCGTGTTCAGTATCGGGTGGATGTATGGTCTGTGAAAAAATTTATTTACGCAGCAGCAAGGAGTTTGATGAAAAATGAGTAAGAATCGTATCGCTTGTTTGATTATGTGTCTGCTGATGCTGATGAGCTGCATTTGGCTTTGCGGCTGCAGCGAGGCTGATAAGGTAAATGCGAACATCTCGAAGCAGGCCGACTACTTTGAGACGGAGCGGAGGATCACGGTTTACAATGCTAGAACGGATAAGATCATTCTGGAGGCAGAAGGTCTTATGGCCATCAGCAACAATTCTGAAAACGAGTTGGTGTGCACCGTGAAGACAGGGCCGAGTACGTACAAGAAAAATTATATTTACCTGAACGACTACACGATGTACGTAGTGGAAGATATTACGGGCACGACCACTGACCCATACCACTATAAAATGTATTTCCACACGGATGTTCTGCCGGATGTGGAAGTGAGAAGTTAATAATCAAGGGCCGTGGAAATTTCTGCGGCTCTTATTTTTATAACGACTAAGATATGATGTATATTTGGATACGTGCTCCCTAATAGGTTGACCTTTCGATTCCTACATGATATTCTTGACTCAACATTAAGGAGGTGCTGTTTATGGCACGGACGGTAAAATGCCCCAGTTGCGGCGGTGAGCTCACGGTAAAGGATGAGAACCGCGATTTTATGTTCTGCGAGTATTGTGGGACGAAGGTAAGGCTCGATGATTACCGGGAGACTCATCGGTTTGTGGATGAAGCACGAATCCAGGAGTCTAAGGATGCCAAGGAGCTCGAACTGAAAAAGATGGAGTTTGAGGAGAGGAAGCGGCATGAAGAAAACGTCAATGCTTCTAAAACAATCAAAACTTGCTTAATCATTATAATCGTTTGCTTTGCGATTCTCATGATAGGCGGGCTTTTGGGCTTCTTCCATTAGAATTCGCGCTTTGTTCTTTTTTGAACTAGCGCCCGCTTCTGCCCATTTTTATTTGCCGCTTTTTGTGAATTTTTGTGATAAAACGTTGAAAAGCATGAATTTCGTGGCCAAAAACCC